>Ga0058701_10002036_pt1 | contig 14985 bp, 12 predicted proteins | sample AgamicOrMae_FD_97039 | JGI IMG/M metagenome (GOLD analysis project Ga0058701, IMG submission 97039) | Agave microbial communities from Guanajuato, Mexico - Or.Ma.e | ecosystem: Host-associated > Plants > Phyllosphere > Phylloplane/Leaf | place: Guanajuato, Mexico | collected 2012-06-04
AATTTTTTTTTTGGGGGGGGGTGTCGACGAATCTGACGTCAATGTGTAAGGTACAGGGCAAAAGCTCGAAAATAGTTTACGTGGGGGTGGGAGGGGGGCAAAATTCACCAGAAAAATGCCCACGTTATTGATGGACGTTCCCTTAGGTTCAACTTGACTAAAACGAATGTAGGCTGAATGCTTCGCTTCACTGGCTTCCCGCTCGGCCGTCGCCAAGCTTGATGCTGCTGAGCAGTCAGCGGTGTCAGGCATGGCGTTGAAGGATGCGACACTGGAGGTAGAAAATGCTACCTGAGAAATTACGAGGGAACTGGTGACTAAGGTATCGTGATGCTTGCAGGCGTTTACCGCCAACTTCGGTCAGCGCACGCCTGTGTACAGTCCCGTGAGAACGCCCGGAACACCGACGCTGACGCCGTCTCCCGTGACGACGCCGACAACGCCCACGGACACGTTCCTCCAGCCTCAGGGGACTCCCGCCCGCGCGCCCTTCGCCACGCCGCCGAGGGCTCCGCTCACACCGACGGACCCCTACGCCCTGAACGCCGGCCCGCCGACGCCCAGGCCGCGACTCGAGGGAGATGTCTTCGCGACCCCGTCGACGACCACCGTCGTCCAGGGCGTTTCCCAGGGTGTCCCCGAGGTGGGCACCTTGGTAAACACCAACACGTTGGCGTCGGTGCCTGAGGGCAACCACCAGCTCAGGGACCTTTTGCAGAGGAATCAGGCGCAGTTCAAAAAGCTGGAGCCTGTGGGTTGGGTTCAGTCAGTCAGAAGAACACAAGGTAAGCGAGATGGATTTTATGTCTACCATTCACGGCCCGCATCAACTCAGCTTCATCTTCTTTCCAACCAAAAATGCGTCCTAATTCAACTAAAACAGGAATTTCAAAGTTAGGAAAAATTTTGAGGTAGACATTTTTTAAATAAAAGTAATGACGTAGTTTTCGTTGATGACTCCAAACTCTTGCGTGGTTTCCACAAATTTTTTGAACGAATCCCGTGATTAATAGGTTATCAGATTTTCAAGTAAATCAAATGATGTTGTTAACTTAAACCTTTTTCAAGACTAAATCTTCGTCGGTGAGCTACCTTAGAGGTACGGTCGTCCCGGCGTACCCTTAGGCCTGGCATTTGCGGGACAGCATAGCGGCGAAGCGCTCTCGCCAGGCCCGAGGTTACGCTGGGCCGGTTATAGCTGCCCGCACCTAACCTTACTTTTTTATTCTCTAAAAGTAAGTCTGTCTGCGTCATCTTCACGTCAACACGTGCTTGGAACTTTTGAAAAGAAAATGTTAGGCCTAGTTTCCGTTTTTTAGCGAATAAATGGACGTTGTTTTCTCATTTTCTTAGAGGATGTTAATTAACTATCAGAGTCATCCCTTTTTGTAGGTAAATCAGCGCTTTTTGCCGTATCACGAACCACAAATAAGGAAAAGCTCAACTTCCAGTTCCGTCTTTTTCAGATGGCGTCGCAAGCTCTGATCAGGACGTTTCTCTGCCGACGACGCCCACCCCCCAAGTCGGCGCTCAGCAGGCGCTTCAGCAGCCTCAGCAGGCGACAACGCCGACGGGGCAGGTGGCCGTGAGCATCCCGTCGTCGGGCTTCGACCTTCCCGTCGCTCAGCAGTCCCCTCAGCAGCTGCAGTCGCCTCAGCAACATCTTCAGCAACAGCAGCAGTCGCCTCAGCAACATCTTCAGCAACAGCAGCAGTCGCCTCAGCCTCAGCAGCAGCACCTTCAGCAGCTGCAGCTTCAGCAGGGCATGCCGGGCGAGTTCCGGCAGCCCCTGCCGCCGTCCTTGGCACGGCCGCGGTTCCCGTCGCAAGGGGGCGTCGTTGTTCGCAGCCCAGGAAATGTCCGAATGGCAGTGCAGCCCACAGACGCTCGGCTATTGGTGAGTCAAGTCACTCGAAACGCTCAAATACGATCAATTGCGGTCCCCGGGGGTCAAGGGTTTCACAGCCCCTTTCAAGGCAAAGAAGGGGGAGGAGAAGGGAGGAGAATGACGGATAGAACAGAAGGATGGGTAGCTGTCATAAGCGCCAAAAACCACAAGCGCCAACGCCGCAAGCGCCAATCCGTAACCGCCAAACGAGAAAAGTCCCAAACGCCAAAGGTCTTCACCGCTATACTAACCTTGCCTAACCTAACTTAACCTCACTTAACCTAACCTAACTTGACCTAACCTAACCTATACGAACTTTGGCGTTTGCGACTTTTGATATTTGTTAATTGTGACAATACTGAACTGAAAAGATCCTCTAAAATATTTTTTTTTCTGTGCCCGAACGGCATCGCTGGGCGGTAGTGGGTTCATCAAGGTTCGCTTTGTGTTGTCATAAGAAGAAGCGTTTTGAAAGACTTTCCAATTGCATGGAATCAAATATGGCCCTAACTCTGTGCCAAATTTGACCCATTGACCTCTCATTAGTTGGGGATTTGGATCCTTTGCCGAACTCGGTGCTTTTTCTCGTCAGAGGAGTTCTGGTTTAAACCTTTTGTTCCCTTTTCAGCAAAACCAGATCGCTGTCGGGCAAACTCCGCAAGGCGTTGACCAGTTCGCTTCTCAGCAGGTGCAGCCTCAACAAGGTACGGTTCCTAGCCCAGAGTTGCTATCTGGCCCAATAACACATTACAGGATAGGAGCCCTACACCTCTTCACATACACCCTGTGGGGAAAATCACTTTTTAAATCGTTTAACTTCGGAAAATTTCGGTGTTTTTTTTTTTTTCACTTCGGGTGGGGTTTATTATTAAATTTCTGTCTCTGAGATACGTGTATTTTCGCCCGTTGTGGGTTATTTACGTAGTCCAATTTCGGATGGAGTGAAAATCTATCAACACGTCAAAGATGAATTTAACCAAGGCTAGTATCTGTCCAAACGGCAAGTTGTACGTGTGTCATGTTTGTCAGGTGGCGCGGCGCCGACGGCAGGCTTGGCACCAAGGACGCAGTCCGCGGCGGGACCGGCCATGAACGCCGCCGTCAACTCGGACCCGTCCGAGATCCCCGAGAGCGTCACCGCGGAACTGGAGAAGCTGGAGCAAGAAGGCAGTGCCATAGTGGAGGTGGAGGGTGTCAGCGCCATCCTGGGAGACTTGGGCCCGGACGACGATGACGAGTTGCTAGGTACCGGAATCAAGATCCATTCGCGTCCACGTTGCGTTGTGGCCGTTTGAAGCAGGGATCTAATATTTTGCTTTATGCGGTTTTAGCGGAGATGGGCGCCGACTTCAACATTTTGGAGTATGCTCACCCCGAGTTACGCAGCATCACTGGCGAGAAGACCAACATCCTGGATGAAAACTTGGATCTGGAAGAACCGGATGTGAAGAAAGATACGGCGTAAGTAGCTGTGTCTTGTTTGGACCAGAGGTAGTCTGTGCAAACTATCCCTCATTTTGGAAAAGTTTTTTCTCGCATTTTTTTTTCTATTAGATAGGAGCTTAATAAGTCGATCATTGGACTTTCCTGCTCTGCTCTAAGCCGTACCTCTGAAGTCTAAGCGGAAAGATTAAATATGAGACGCTTTTAAAAATCAGACCGAAATCGGTTTTGAAAGAAAGATTGCGAAGGAATGTTTCATTGTCCAGGCAAAGGGAGAAGCCAGATGGAGATCATGAGTCCGGAAGTGCGCAGCCCACATCCGTCCCGTCGGTCTCCACGAACGCCGGCGTCGCCGCTTCGGCTTCAGTTCCGGAAAATCCCGAAGTCAAGTCGACTCCGCCGCTGGCGCCGCTCCAACCAACTCTATCTCTCCAGCAGCAGGTTTGTGCACTATTTTCATGCTCCTACTTGAACGCCTTTATCAGCTCCCGCAAGTAAGTGCTACAGAGACTGAGTAACTCAATTTCAATCTGCGCTTTATTTTGTAGAACAATGGAGTGTCGGGTGGAGTGCTTACCCAGGCGCAAGCAGCCGGTCAAGTGGCAGGCGCAGGTGGTCTGGTGAACGGAGTGAACCAGGTGGTGAGCAACCCCAATGGCGCCCCAGGGCTTGTCGCCCAGAGCGGCGTTGCCAACATCGGCTACCCCAACAACGCAATCACCTCTCATCCGCCCAGGCTGCATATGCAACCAGGTCAGTGTGACGCACATTCTCTTGCTTAACCATCATTCAGAGGTTATGAAACTTTTGGACGCAGCTACATATCTTTAAGCTACAGATACGAAGTTGTGTCCGGCAGCTGACGTTCCTGGAGAACTTCCCGGAAAACGCGATCCTTCATGAAAATCTGTTATGTTGCAGTGCCTCGACTTCAGCACATGCAGCGTGTCGGCAACCGGATGGTTGCCGTGGGGCAGGTGCTGCAGACGCACGTGGCCGGCGGCCAGGGCCAACTGGCGCCTGGCCTGGCGCCTGGCCTGGCGCCGGGTCAGCTAACCGCCCCCCACGTGGCGCCCGCTCCCCGGCTGGGCCTCGCCCCGCCCCCGCCCCCGCCGCCGCCCCCCTACCCTGGACCGCCGCCGCCCTACCCAGGACCGATGCAGCAGGTAGGCTTACCTTTTCTGTCCAGTGTCAATGCCGCCTGACTCTGAACGGCGTCTTCGTTTCTTTGAGAAGAAATCAAGCACGTTTCGAGTTTACCGGCACACATATCACGGTCGTTGTGTGGCTGGGAGTATTATTATGTGATTCCTGTTTTGTGCGAAAATTGGGAAATCATCCAAAACTTCTTTTATAAAGTTCTCTTTTTTTAAAAGGATGTTTGATCGCTTTAACAGTCACCGGTTTCAGTCGTTAAAACTCTCAAGACTTTTAGCTGACATGGTCCTGCATGGTTGGCTAAAATTTTGGACTCGGTTTCTGGAGTGATTTTTAAATTTTGAGGAGGTAAAGTATGCGGATGTTACACGGTGTAATATGGACACTAATCCAAAAATACCAGTTTTCAGCGTTTTGTGGATAAAGTAGCGCGGAAGTTATATTAAAAAAACTTTCTTTGTAGTTGAGTACCTTATGAACATACAAATCTAAAATATTCCTCATCGATCATTTAAGTGTAATATTGCACAAAAACCTCCAAATCTGCGTGTTTTGGCGCGAAGACGAGTCCAATCAGCAACTCTAGCGTCTCTCTAAAATTCAGAGAATCTTGACGGTCGGATTTAAATTGGGACGATTTATTTACGCAAAGGAAATGGCTTTGATTGCTTTTCGAAATTTTCCACATTGATTTAAACTTTGCACTGAACTTGACTTGTCTGGGGCGATCAAACATGCTTAAATCGAACTTAACGGAAGTTCGTAATTTTGGAATTCAGGTAAATTCCAGCTTTGAAATTTCATTCCAGGGCTTACATAAGTTAGGTATTTAGGAAGCCGAAATAGGCTTGGTAGGGTCATCCATTTCCCACGTAACGCTCGAGGGTTGAGGCGTTGGCACTGGCCTTACGTCCTATACATTTGGTTTGGGTAGAAATGTTACCCTGGGGGATGGTGGGTAGAAAAAGTGGGTTATCATGGGTGTTAAATAATCAAGGTTTATCGCAAACTTGGCCTAATTTTAGCTGGGTGCATAGCAAACATTGAGAAACTTCGGCCGTGTATGTTTCAACGTTAGGTTTACCTTAAAGCGCTGTAAATGCGCCATACCCCTGTATGGCGTAAATGAAATAGAATAAATGGCGGCTATACACGAATGGTGTAGGAGCGGCAGCCATTTTTTCTATGCAAGCGAGTGTGTCTGTCTCTCCCGCACACACAGCAAGTCGTATTTCCTCTCTCCTTCTTTCGCTGACCAATCACAGCGCTCACCGATTGTTCCCCTTTACTTACCCAGGGCTTTAGTTTACCTCAGTAAGGTATATGGTAAATTGAACGATCCTGAACTCTGAATCTCGCAACATCAGGGAAACTTGAGCTGAAGCAATATTGGATAACTTACCTTTTACATCTTGAAAAATTGGGAAGATTCCGTTTGATCAATACATAACGAAACAATCCTTTTAGCAAGTAGCTCTGGGGCACGGCCATAATTAAAAGGTGTTATTCAGGCCGGAAGGGTGATGTGCAGAGCATCGATATTTTATCCTGGGAATATGGTCTCAGGTAAAAATGTCATACTTGTAAATTGCATGCTTTAACACGACTGAAACGCATGTGGTGTAGATCGGTGCGGGTCCGGTCGTGCCGGCAAGCTCGAATGTGGGACCAGCGCTCCCTCGCGTTGAAAGCAGGAGCCCTGACCTTACCGGGGCTCCGGTCGCCCCCGCCCCCGGGCCCCCCACCCCTGGGGCCCCCGCCCCTGCCGCCTCTGATCCTTCCCAACTTGGCCGACCTCTGCTTCTCCAGGTTAGAGCCATGCTTCACCTTGCTTCTCATCGTTTACTGTCTGTCACTCGAAACCAGCGTTGCCAGATTTCGCGACTCCGTTAAATTTAAACAGGGTTAAATTTTCAACTAGGTGTGATCAAGTAGTAAACAGGCCCATCTTTGGATTACTGAGTTCGAGAGTTATCCAAAATATATCCAATATGCTAGTTTATCTATATTAGTTCTCGAATCAATCGCAGTTCAATTTTACTGAATCGCGGAATCTGGCAACACTGTCTAAACACGATTCGACTTGAACAAAGCTTGGACGACCTATCTTTATATTAAACCCCTATTTGAGGAGGTCTACTCCTTACTCATCTTCTGACCTCTTATGCTGCACGTTGATTCCTCTTCGTGCGATACATGTGCCAATTATTTTACCAAACTAATAAAGATGTCATCGTCGCTGCTTCTGGTGCCTTTGAAAATTGCAACTCGTAATAATCGATTCAACTCAATCAGCCGAAAGCGCAACTTAGATAGCTCGTTCTCAGAGAAGTTTGAACGGGGAAGTCTCAAATTATTCCAAGGCACCAATTAGCTTGATAAGGATATGATTATAAAAAAAATCGTATTAAATTGCCCACCTCTTGGGATCCACTTTTCGTCTTCGAGCAGGGCGGTAGCTAAGCGAGGCACAAGGCACTTGAGCTTACCTGAGTTAACCTAGCATAACGGTTGACAAGCCTGATGCCGCTTACTTCTTGGCGGGAGGGGCCTGTCCTGGAGAAGTAAATAGCATCATGCTTGGCGACAGCCTTTAATTTGCCGCCATTCTGCGAACGCAATGCTCAAGTAGTGATCGTTCTTCTTTAAGATCGAGGTGACTCAGCAAACAAGGTTCTTATTAGCCGTTCTGAATGAATACCTTTCAGACCACGTATTATTTGTACTAGCAGTTGCAAAAGCATTGCTCTCTCTCATCTTTTTCAGACCTCTCTAACTTGAAAACGGAAAGAGATACATCAATAAAGCATTCTACTAAGTCGATAGATAAAGATCTATCTACTTTATTCTGTGCCCTATTGTAGTATCTCTTTCCATTCCTAAGTTATGGAGTTGTGTGAAAATGGAAGGTAGCATTACCTTTTCAACTGATGGTACAAGGTTAACCTAACCTATCCGGCAAATCCAACCTTCGCTGTTGCCAGTTGGTAATCGTCTTAAGTGAAAGATTTAACCTGGCTGGAACACACGAGGTAGATAATACAACCGTTTAAAATGAGATGGCGCATTGGAGGATCTTGTTTCTGAACCTCGAGTCATGTGCTATCGAGAAGAGGTAGCTCGTTTAGTTGGGAGTTTTTGTTTGACTCGTGTTTGGTGTGCACAGGAGCAGCCGTTACTTCTGGAAGACCTGCTGGAGCAGGAGAAACGCGAACAGGAGAAGCAACACCAGCAGACGCACGACTCTTCCGGCGCCCCTCCGCTGCTCAACGTCAACGACCTGGACTTCGAACGTCTGCAGAGCGCCGTGCTGGGCGGCGCCGCTCCGCAGCCGCCCAACTCCGCCGCCCCGCAGCAAGGAGTCCAAGGTGAGACAGAAGACTCTCTTTCTTTACCAATAGACCCTCGGGAAGAACTTGCCAAGACATTTGGCCTGTTTTTGGCTATAAATAACCGATTTATGACTGAAAAGATGAATAAATCTGCAGTCAGGGATGTCACAAGTCAGGAAGGTCAGGAAAGTCAGGAAAAAGTCAGTAAAAAAAAGGTGGTCAGGACAAGTCAGGGAGAATGGCTTCAAAGTCAGTAATAATACCTATTTTGACGTAAATATTTTTAAGACTGTCCTTTGGTGGTGATCGAGACGCCGCGGCGACAGACAGACGCTTGAATTCTCAAACGCTTTTTGGAGCAGGGCGGGCGGGCCGTAGAAAAATTGATATAATTTGGTCAGGGAAAGTTAGGAAAAAGTCGGGAAATTTCAAGAGTAAGATCTTGTGCCAACCCTATGCAATTTTCGGGAAAATAACTGATTTGTACGTCTGAGAAAAAGCTTGAAAGTTTAGTATTATAAAAGAAAACAAGCCATTTTCCTGAGCTAAAAATCAGCTGAGTTGTACCCTGGAAATGACTTTTAAAAATAAAACGGCAGTTTTTGTGGGACTGAAAATCAACTGATTTGTTTCCTCCAAGAGCTTAAAAATTTCAATACATAATGTTTTTTTTTGTTTGTATTTTCTTCTTTTTTTTTCTTCGTTAAATTTTACTGAGTAGTAAACTAAATCGTATTTAATTCTTGATCGAGGTACAGTTTAATATGGTGTGTGATTTGAAGCACGTAAGTAGATATCTGAGTCATTGATTAGAAATTCGCAGTGGGTCGTAAACAGCTTAAATTGATGGTTCAGAAATATATCCGTATGTCGATGTTGTGTTCGGTTTTTGAAATGAGTCCGTCGTTTTTGTGAGCAAATAAATCGTCGGGAAGAGTCAACGGAGCGTAATTTTCTGTTTTGAAAATATGAGAAACTATGTTTTAACAATTAAGCAATTAACTGTGCTTGGTTAAATTGTGGAATATCATTACAACACAACCACCCCGTGTTGAACTTCCTCACTCAGTTTCTTTCACAAAAGTGGCCGAAAGACCACTTCGGGGAACTTTTGGGAACGTCTTCTCGATCACCTTATAACAGCAAATACTGTTTGGATGTTGTGCACAGGTCAAGCAGTGTTGCAGCAGCAACAAGCGCCTCAGATGGGCCTCCAGGTGCGGCCGGGTTTCGCGCCGCGGACCCTCGGGACCGTGAACCAGGTGGGCCAGGTGACGAGCGTCGGCGGCACCGTCAACGCCGTGCTCCCCGGGGGCCAGGTCGGCTCCGTGGGGCCCATCGTGCAGCAGGGCGGGCAGCCGCAGCAACAGTGGGCGAGTCCCGGCCGCGCTCCCATGGCCACGCCGCCCATGGCCTCCGTCGTGTCCCAGTTGCGCGCTCCAGCTCCGGCGACCGGCACTTCGGCTGAGCCGCAGCCATGTAAGTGAGAACTTCGGTGCTGAGGATGATATATTAACTGGACGATGGCCTGTATTTAGCCCCACTCCAAGCTAGGTTAACGTGAGTCCAGTGAGGTTCGTTAGAGTTAACCTGGTCGTAGCCAGTCAGAGAAGTCAGGTAGTCTTAAAAGTCAAGAAAAAATCAGGAAAAGTTAAGTGGTCAGAAAAGTCGGAAATGTTGTGAAGTATTGAAAAGTCAGGATAAAGTGAAGCGTTGCGGTGATAAAGTTCGATTCCGCCGTAAATTTAAGAATATTTTCTTCAATAACCTAAATTGATGAGGAAAAATTGGAAGTCTGTCAAAGAAAGAAGGTCGGGGATCTTCTTAAGTTTATGACGACCATGGTTTGGGTAGGTAAAGCTAACTTTAGGTGAGTGCGTAAGTAGTAAGATTAGTTTCAGCAGGATTAGTTACGTTTGGTAAGATAAATTAACGTCAGCTTAGGTTGAGAGCTTGAGTGAGGTTTAAGTTTTGTTTGGTTGGGTTTGGTTAGAGTTGCTTTACTTAGGTTTGTTAGGTTGAGTTAGGGTAGGTTAGGGATGTTTGATCGAGATAAAGGGTGCCTATAACAGGCTCTTTTTATTAACCAGGAATACAGCTAAGATGCGAAACCTGACCACTAAAAACGAATCGTCACCGTCGTAACTTTTGAGTTTTAGACTTTCATAGAAAGCAAGAATTACGTCGCGTTATATGGACGTGTACCAAAATATTAAAGTTTTTTTTTCATATTTTACGAGAAAATTTGCTCGATAAGTTTGTTTAAAAAATGTTCCACATGATTGATCGAGTTAAGATGAACAAATTGAGACTAAAAAGTATCTTACCGTCATTCAAGAGAGATATTTGATTAAAAACCTCTACAAACCGTGCCTATTTTAGAGTAATATCAGTCAAATCAGCAATAGCGACTATGATGAAAATTGAAATAGCTGTGAATATTGGCTGCCAAGTAATCTTGATTGTTTATTTAGTCAAATGTTAAAGTTTTTCTTGCTTTTCATATTTTTAAACACAGTTTAGTCATTTTTTGTACATTTTGTTCGTGAATTTGACTAGCTAAGTCTAGGAAACATCTTTAAGTTAGACTAATAAGTTGAGTTAGATTGAGTGTAATTGAATGAAGGTGGGAAACGTTAGATAATCCTTTGTAAGTTAGGTTAAATTGGGCCGAATTTGGACCATGAAACATGAGATATTCGGCAATGGTGTTCGCGCGAGAGATGGGTCAGGGCGTTGAGATTGAACGGTGATTCCAGCGCGCGTCCCGCTGTACAACCCGGTCCGACTGCCGCAACCCGCCCAGCCGCCCGACGAGATCGTGACGGAGGCCGACCGCCAGGCGCACTACCAGTACGACCAGTGGCTCAAGCACGAGCGCAGCGAGCTGGGCAAGCAGCTCAAGCACTACGAGACGGAAGTGGCCAAGCTTCGGAAACAGCGGAAGGTAAGCCAGGTTGCAAGAAGGTAACCCCGGCCAGGCCGGGAAACAAGCGTCCGACTCCTCCCCGCCCTTCCCTCTTTTCATTTGGTTTTTATTTTTTTTGTTTACTTTTATTTCCAGTCTCTAAACAGTAAAAAACGCACGTTATCCAAGAATGGGAGTGAGCTTGGAGAGGCAGACGCCATGGAGCTCCAACGAATTACCCAGGAACAAAGCGCAGTGCAGAAATACTTGGAACAAGCTCGGAAACTCAATCGCCAGCACGAGGCGCTCTATCAGGTTAGGAGTTCGTTCTCTTCTTATTTATCACCTCTCGTTTCTGTTTGGTTCCGCCGTTTTCCTTTGCAAGGAACGCTACGCACATGGAAAAGGACTCGACGCCTCGAGTTGGTCGCACCTGCTGCTCCCTCCCTAAAACCGTACGGGTGCTGCTCACTGAGCGCTTGTGCCACAAATCATTAGTTATGGTCTCAGCCTAAGGGGGCGCGACTCCTACCCTCATCTCTCCAACTTCGCCTTCACACTTTTAGCAATTTAACCCTTTCGTGTCCTTGTCTATTTATAATCACCTTCCACGAATCTCATAATGGATTTTGTTGGGTGAAAATTTGCTAAATCGTTATATTAAAAATGGGCGAACTTTGATATCGAGTTATGTGAGGGTATTTTTTTATTTTTTTTATTTTTTGTCTATTTTGTATAAATGTATTGGAACAATGCGGGTAAATTGAGTTCAGGATCAGTTTGGCCCGTGTCAGATGTCAATACCAGGCGATGACAACCGCCTTCTTAAAAAAATTGATGTCAACCTTCGTACTAAATAGCCAAGCGTTCGCTACCACTTACAATGTACTGGTTCCCAAAATTTAAAGTCAGACTCGATCCATTCCAGATGAGCATTTGTTCCACTGTATTTAAGATTTCTTGTTTCTTCACTTTTACGAATAATTCCATCTGAAAATTTAACAGAGGTTTTAGTTTGAGAAAAGATAAGGAATACGAAAGTCCCGGATGATGAATAAAGTAACGACAAAAACTAAAACAACCTCAATAGGCAAGTTTCAGCGAAAATTTGGTGACATAAACCTTTTGCCTGTTTTTAGAGCACTAAAACTTTTTTGAAGCGGCGATTTTAGTAATATCAATTTTGTGATTACATCAAAGGATGGACGCCGCTTTATACTGAACAAAATATGTTCTTTGGTCCGGAAACCTCGCGAATTCGACTCAATCTCGTACCTACGTAGTACCTCGCTCCTGCTCCTACCTGTAAATCTGCTCAGTAGGGAATGGGAAAAGTTTGAATTCCTACCCCCGCCATCTAGCGGCAACAGTCCGAACCGCCGACCCTCTCCACGCTGAAGGATCGTCAGGTAGAGCCGCTGCCGCCAGATGGCGCTGACGCACAGGCCAGGGGTTCGGTTTCCACGATATTCCACTCCCTGTGGACTTTCTTGGAAGGACTTCATTGTTCATTTTGATGTGTCAAAAAGTGCGATGCAAGACCCACTGCTATGACGCTAAAACTTCAAACGTGTTCTGGCTGGTTCCTTACGTCTACGGCACGACTGGGTGGTCATAGCTAAAATGCTTGTATGCACATTAACAAGGTTGTCGTTTCTGGTGTGTTGTTTTATTTTTTGTAATTTTATGATTAACTTTGGTGTTACGTTACTTCAGACACATTATCTTTGTTTATTTTTGAGGAGTTTTGGACATGACCATGAAGAATATATCTCTTACTTTTTAAGAAAGCCCGGTTGCAGGTCTGCTTACCCTATCGAAATTTAGGAATTAGTACTTTCTGAGAAATCCTATATCGCTGTAGCAGTTAATTGAACAGGAAAGTTTTGCCGACACTTTGGCGCGTCGCGATTGCATCTAAAGAAATTTCAGTAGGTGAAGACCAGAAATCAAGATGGCTCCTGTTATGGCCTATCACAATGCTTTGAGGAACCCTACTTTTGAAACCTTTGTTGGGTTTTCTTTTCGTTTTGTTCCTGTGTTACTTAGTGTGTTTATTTTGTGTCCCACCTTGTTATCCACTGTTTGCTCGCGGCACAGCGAATATGATCTGTGTGCTGTTTGCATGCCTCATGTGTCACATGCTATCAAAATGTTTCATTGCCCACGAGACAGCTTTAAATGGGGCGTTGATCAGGAGCAAAAATGAAGTACAAGCGAGTGTTCAGACAATTTAAAACCAAGCTGATGAAAGAGAACGTAAGGTCGAAGCTGCTTCTCATGCACCGTAAATATGAAAGGCGGCATTCTCTACCTCTTGTATTCCACCCTCGTTATACCTTTCAAAACACTTCGAGAATCAACGACGCACAGCTGCGTGGGTTATTTTGAGGTTGGTTAGTGTATTTCAAGGACCTTCTGCTTTGCTTTGCTTCGCTAACGCTCCGCTCACCTGTCACCAAGCCTGGTGCCGCTTACTTCTCGGTGTCTGTTGCTGTCGCCGGAAAGTTAGACATATCAGGCTTGATGACTGCTGGGTTAAATTAACCCAGTTTAAGTTCAGGGTACAGTAAATTTGTCCTACCGAGAGATGTCGCAGGTCAGGAAAAGTCAGTTAAAAAGAATCGGTCGGGAAAGTCAGGAAAAGTCAGGACGAATGGCTGCTAAGTCAGTATAATTTCCTCTTTTGGCCTAAATACGTAAAAAAACGTCCCTCGGTTGTGATCGAGATGTCACGCAGGCAGACAGGAAAACTGATCCTATTTGGTCGGGAAAAGGCGGGAAAAAGTCACGAAATTTTGACAATAAGATCTTGTGACAACCCTGCTACTTTATGTAGAGAATACAGGAGGTGGAAAATTGAACCTTTCAAAATTTACAGTGTAATGTTCATAGTAGATTAGCCAACGTCCATCAGGAATAAATATAAAATAATAATAAAAAAATTAATAAAATAAATAAAAAAACAAGCGGGGCATTATCAAAGGGAGATTTATTATCCAGTGACGGCGGGGAAATTCTTAGCGCGAAACCAGTTTTACCCTATTTTTCCGTTTATAAACTCCACCCAGGTTTTCTAAGGGCTAGGTTTGAACCTAGTCCCATAGGACACGTGTAAAAACGCTTCCGTGTAGGTATAAATCGCACCCGGTTTTTGGAGGGTTACAAAAGGTAAAAAAAAAGTGTGGCTTATACACGGTAAATATATCAGATGGCTGAAAACGTTGATAGAAACCAATTCATACTCAGAGAGATTTTCGAATTCGGAACTTCGGAATTTCGTGTCGACTCAAAAGGCTCCAAGCTTCTGTGCACGGTTGATATTTTACATCCTGCTGTTGCAGGGACTTATTATTGTTATGATTCCACGTCAACTGTTTCCAATCTCATTTTGTTTCCATTCGGGAACGCCCGTTTTCATTTAGGGCGCGTTGAATACCATGTACATTTGCTTCACGAATAGTCGCAGTGCTCTACGAGACTATGTTAGTAACTTCGAGCGCTTTTCACCAAAACTGTATCCGGCTGTTTGGTCAACGGCGCGGGCTAAAACTGAAAGTTTTACTAACATTTAGGGAAGCCAAAGGTTTGCCACCACATCTTAAACCTACTTCTGTACTGCGCAGGTATCTGTATAGGACTTAAATCAGTTTGCGTGCACATGATGTTTTGAAAAAAAAAAAAAAAACCTTTGTTTAAAAGAAAACCTTGTAGATTGGTTTCACTTCGTGCAGGATTCTTTACGGGCGGTCGAAGTTTAGTTAAAATGGTTCTAAGCTTCACTCGCCGGCTTTTAACTGGCCCACCATAAATTGTTGAAGTAAAGATACGTGTTAATGTTTCGTTGTATTTTTTTAGACGTGTACCGAACACTGTTAACATAACTACACGCAGTCGTAGATTACCGTCAAGATTTGTCGACTGAAATACCGAGTCGGTTTTTGTTCCTAAAAATTTACGAGCACGAAGTAAATATTTGAATTATGATGACTTACGTTGGTACAAGCGGGAAAAAATGTGGAGGGGGGGTCCTCTATCAAAAAGTTCCATCTGTTGGATTTGTGTCTTACACTGTAATTTTTTAAGGTAGCATTTTCAACATTTTGGTTTAAATTTGGTGCTACCCTCCGTCTTCAAGCCGAGCGGAGAGATAGCGGAACGAGGCAAAAGGCATCCAACCTAGCCCAACCTATATCATAAGCAAGCCTCTTGCCGTATACCAAGTTTTGGTGTAGTGCCTTGTGCCTCGCTCCGCT
>Ga0058701_10002037_pt1 | contig 14980 bp, 7 predicted proteins | sample AgamicOrMae_FD_97039 | JGI IMG/M metagenome (GOLD analysis project Ga0058701, IMG submission 97039) | Agave microbial communities from Guanajuato, Mexico - Or.Ma.e | ecosystem: Host-associated > Plants > Phyllosphere > Phylloplane/Leaf | place: Guanajuato, Mexico | collected 2012-06-04
CGCGTTAACGTACTTATTTCGAGGTACTTTTGATGTCCGGCGTCATACTCCTCCCAGTAAACCATCCCGCGTTGTTTTCCTTTCTCCCTCCCCGACTCCGTTTCAGACGGCGACGACAAAGTTGGGTTCCTGAAACAGAAAAGGACGTCACGTGCTAAACTGGGTCTCAAGAATATCTCGTCACAGACCATGGTAATCGGCAACACCGAAATACATCACTTGAGCACTATTCATGCACTATGTGCAAAGTTTATAAGGTTGCATAGGCGACACTTCTGATCAGGTGTCTCGTGGCTCGCTACACTATTGCTTCGCTCGCCTGCCGCCTGGCCTCATACCGCTTACAAAGGGGGTTGCATCAGGGTCAGCGACAATACTCCGAGTGCCCTGCGCTGAGCCTCGATAGGAAACGCAACCTTTGAAGCTAACAATTATTCAAGTCTCATTACTTGTTCCCACGACATTCACTTCAAGGAGACTAACTTCACATAACGGCCGAGTGAAAAGGGTAATATGAGAACTCGTAGCAGTATAACTTTGAGGGCAAAAAGAGCCACAATCAGATTTAATGAGTTCAAAGATGTTAATGATTACACAATAAGAAATCCCGACATCCACAACGATAAGTATACCGAGACATCGGATTGAGACCAAAAACTGTCTTCCAATATACACTGCGTACAGCGCAGTAAAAAGAGGTCGGAAGACCATTAAATCAAAGAAACCAACACCAAAAATAGTCATCCGACATCCACTACGTAGATCATAGCATATATGATGTCGAACAACCTTAGGATTAACACTTTTCCAAATGACTTGGAGTTTTAAAGGGGGCAAGGTCGCAACTTTCCAGTGACCTAGAGGAGCGAACAGCCAGTTTACCAGCCGCGCCATCTAGCGTAATCTAGATTGACTAAAGGAGCATGAGACCAAAGAGTACTTGCGCCGCTACAGATACACCGGGCTCCATCCGAGGTATACTCTAAACGCACTTCGAGTATTCAGGGGAATGGATATGGCCTATCAAAAGGAAAAAAATCATTGATGTGTTTGGATTTTTCACAAATAAGGTAAATATCAACAGCAGGAGAACGAGAACAGCCTTCCGACGTCATATGTAACTTTCAATGGTCCTTCCCCCTGTTATTTCGAAAACTATCTATATTCGAGCTATATCACAAATTAACCCATAACCGCCCATAGTATTTGGAGTGAAATTTAGCTCAAGAGAAATTGTAAGTTGTTTTTTTTTCCCCAATTAAAATACGAAATTTCCAGCTTCGAAAAATGCCTAAATTATTAAATTTCAGGTTTCCAGAGGGGTTATATTTTAAATTGCAACACTACTGATCTCAGAAGATTTTCTAAAATATTTTTTTTTCTGTTTCCGGACGGCATCGCTGGGCGGTAGTAGGTAAATGAATTGAACGAAGCAAATGATTCTAAAGTACTACGCTTTTTGCTCTTACCGAGGAGAGAATAAAAGGAAGCTACATCAGTTTTTTAATTATTAAAGAGAGATTTTTTTTTAAAAAAAAAGCAAATTTGTCAGCCTAAGTTACTTAAGATTAGTAATCTACTGCAGTCGTGGCCCGGCTCCTGCGGTGTTTCACATAGGCAGCCTTCACGAAAGTTACGCGATGCGGGCTGCCTACCTTCCACTACTCCTGCATTTCAGCTCTGCATTTCCCTGTCACCGTACAAATTAGGACATCTTCAATCTATCTGTTACCATAGCTGGTGCTGGAGATTCTTCAAAATAGATGCATTCAGTTATGACGGGTTTAGATGACAAAATCACATAAATATCAATGTAATAATTCACCAAGCCAGGAAAAAAGAGCAGAGATCGGAAAAAATTGAGTTTTCCGCAGATTTAAAACTAACTTTTCTAAGTGGTTCCAGCACTTCGCAAAAAGCGAATTCATTATAAATCCCAAAACTTATTTTCAAAAACCAAAATTTGGGAAATTATCATGTTTGGCAAGTTTACAGCAACGTCCATCGTAAACTATAAATTTTCATTAAGTTGCTGAACATTTTTTTTCCTCAAATCGAGGATGCCTTCGAAGAGTTATAATACTACCGAACGATAGATTTTCGTCGCACTTATCACTTATTTGTCTAGACTTGTGCATCAAAACACAGCATGTCGTGCAAAGTCTTATAAAACGGTGACATTGTACGGTACTTATCACTCCACTATACCACTCGGTCGCCAAATCCCGCGAATTGGCCTATTTCAGAGGTTCTAAATTCTGAGCAGAAAAATCATCCACTTCGACAGTCTCTCCCAATACTTGAAATCGAACGAGTCATCTTGCCTCCCGAGCAAAAGTACCGGTAACCCGTCGTGGCTAAACCGAGGGTACTCTTTCGTTTTTCTGTATCATTTATTCCAACGTTCGTTCTTGTTCTTGACCCATCGAGTGAAACAGTCTTGTTACCTTGATGGGAAATCGATGGTGCTTCTTGGGGCCTCCCGCGACACCTCCAGTAGCTTCGACGAGGCAGCCTGGAGAAAAACATACTATTTGTTACTGAGCTTTTAACAGAACTCTTCCCTCCGATCGCATGAACGCTCTTTTCTGAGTATCATCGAAAGAACGAGAATTAACCAGAGGCGAGCTTCTGGTTTAATATACAGGAAAAGCAAATCTGTAAAGGAAAAAACAGTATGGTCCAGCTTTTCATAAAACCCTGCCCCCCCAAAGAAAAAGGGAATTTGCGTGAGTATATGAGTTTTTATAATACAGGCTTGGATGCCAACATTAAGAGGAAATGGGCAGTAGTGATAGAAACAATTTGCTTCCTTCATTGTAAAAAGGCTTTGTTCCCCAAACAATAGTGTAGAAATTGAGACAATTCACATTTTAAAAAGAGTTATTGAGGGAGTGGTGTTGCAGGGCTGGTTGTTTACTCCAAGTCTTAGATGGCAAGTATACTGGACTAATACCACCTTGCAAGGAATCTGAGATTTCTGAGGGGTGAAGAGTGTAAGCTTGCACGATATTTTAGAGATGGATATCTTACCAACTTCAGATTTCACATTAAACTTTTAATCTACATGGTCTCAAATCACTTGACAAAGATAAATACCCCTCTTTTGTGGTTCAAGTTACAGTTCATGGTGCATTTTGGAAGTTAAGAAAAATCAAGTAGGTGATTCAAAACAAAACTTGTTAATTGTGAGGCTGAGACTGGCCTCTTGCCCCTACCCTACTTCAGAAAATATTGCTGTGTCACATGTATTGAATTACTACACCCATGAGATCAAAACTATCTGACTGAGCAATAATATGAAAAAAGAATAAATAATCTTGGAAGCTATTTTAGATTAAGAATTGGGCTTACGTGAGAGCATTGCCAAAATATATCTGAGAGGAAGGATGGTGTTCCATTAATTACCAAAGCCTGAGAGGAAGGGTGGTTGGATAACACCCTTAAGAAAATATTGTCATCAAATCAGTGGTCAAACAATGAATCAGACAATACAGACACAGGTAGCCTTAGTCAGAAAGATTGGACTCAAGAAATAAACTGAAGAACAGACTGCTGATTAAGTCAACCATTTTGCTGATCAAGTCATCTGACTTGTCATTAAATACAATGTGACATATCAAGGATATCAAGGATATTACATTTAATAAAAATTGCCGTTTTCAAACTAAACCAAAAAATAACTAATGTAATTCTCAGGAGGCAAAATGCTGCAGAATAAACTTCTATAAGAAGAGCCTCCACATAGCTCTAAATTTATCAACTTCAAATGCTGCTTGTCTATCAAAACACTACTGTACATGAGGAATACATACCAGAAGCATATCAAGTCAGGAGCACTGGTAGAAGTGCATGGGGAGTCCCAGAGCACCTTTATGAAAATCAATGTATCCATGGACCACTCAGATATTTTACTACAGATTAAATTTGAAGGACAAAAGGAGTATCAGTAGCAGTGTCTGTGACAAAGAAAAAGAAAAAATTATTATATGAAAAAAAAAATGCAATCAGCATGCTAAATGTTCACTTGAAGAGATTTGCAAAAATAAGAAAAAAAAAACAAAAAAAAACACTTGCTGATTAGTGAAGATCTTTCAGCATATGTAAAAGCATATGTATTTCAAGGATCTGGATAATGTAATTATGGAAAAGACTATATTAAGCCCAAAAAATTTCACTATGTACATATAACAGGTAAGATAGTTTTGAAAAGAGTACACAAAAATCCTGGTCTCCAAGATGATATCATGTACAGTACTAAAAGGGGATTTAAAACAATTGTGATAGGCTGACTACTCTAACATAAAAAAAATATCTGACGACGTATCATAGAAGAGACCGAAGGAATTTGTAAGAGAGACAGTAATTTTACGGGTGAAAAGCCAAAAATCTTGGAAGGAAAACAGCACAAAAACCTGAAATCTGTACACACATATTTCTCAACTCTACCTACCATGGGAAATTTGGTCATTGTACAAGCACTTACTCTTAATGAAGACAGTAAAGCCAGAATAAGTAAGAACCACACAATACTGGGGGAATATTCATCACGATAATCAACGGTCCAAGGCAGACAATTAAATCAAAAACTAAGCCAAAGGAGACCACGTAGATACGACTAACCTCCAAAAGTAACATTTTTCGTTCGCGCAAAGTATTGCGGATGTTCTAATAACAAAATAAAGCAACGAAGAGCAAATGCAAATCACAAACCTTGAATTTCAATTTTATCAGCGGTCTTACAGCACGTCCATTGAGGTTGGTTTACGATAGCTTGTTTGTATACAACCTTACGTTTACCCCAGCTATTTTTAGGCATGTCGTCTGCATCGCATCATCACCAACTTGACCAAAACAAGCTCACTTATGTTTCGGAAACTGGAAGCCACAATTCATAAAGATATATTTTGATGATTTTTTCTTCTTTCTATTTGGCATTCAAGAACAAATTCAATGAACGTTAGAAATGTTTTTAGCGACCTTCTACTCTCACAAAATCTTTATCGTCATGTTGGCTTTTCTGCTAGCTCTTCTGGTGGAATTGGAGTTCCAGGGACTGCAGGCCTCTAGGTGGAATCTTTGGCGGTTCTTTTTCAACTCTGGATTCCCGCCGACTCGTCCGTCTTTTCTACGTTTTGGCATGGGACCCGTGGTTTTGGTTTTGAATGGCTAGAGACCTTTCCACCATTCAGTTTGCATTGCAAACCTGAATTGCATATGATATCGATGGATATCGCACAAGAGGCGGCAAACTAGAGCGGAAGCCTCGTGACTACGGAGAAAAATATTGACAGGTTGTAAGAGTACATAATAAAAATTCAGCATGTTGATATGCCGAAATACGGTCGAAAATATGTGCCGGAAGTATTGGATGACTGGGAAGTAAACCATACAGCAAAGGAATATTAATTCCACGATTGCGCCGTCGTTGCCCGCAGGTGGAAGTGTAGAAGTTAGGCAACCCACCATACTTCCTTGTTAGTAGGGTTGCCGAGCGTGATTGCTACTTCTCTGCTACTTCTGTTGCAATCACCTTTGACTAGCTGACTGGCCAATTATATAGATAAAAAATATATTTATATATTTTTTAATATTCATAACGCAAATGGCGACGAGGTAGATCTCTAGATTATGATATTCGCATAACCGACACTTAAGTAAAGTGGAACTTTGCTACAATGTTGTCGTTAGAAAATCGCCGTGATGCGTTCGAAACTGGGCGAGTGAAGTCCCGTCTCATTCACTCTCAATAGTGCTTTGTCAGTGTGAAGATAACATAGGGTGTTTATTTGAAACGTAGAGTACCTCTAGGGAACAGAAATATAGAGAGCGAGAGGATACGTGGAAGGGAACAGAGAAACACGTAAATGGACGAGGAGAAAAAAAATGATACTGAAACGCCTTGAAAATGTTGTTATTATATTATTATTTTTGGACTCATAACTAATCAATCAAGAACAACTTTGTAGAGAAAATGTTTATTATAACAACAGACGTAAACAGCAAAGAAGAAAATATTCCCTGTAAATATCATCATGGTACGAATCCGAACATGTTTCGAAGGAATTCTACCTGGAAGCTACAAGTTCATGCTGTAAAAGTTCACACTCTAGTAATAAAATAACGTTGAGTTCGTGATTTGAGCAAGGGATCTAAACATGCCTCAGCTATGCCATGACCGGATAGAAAAGTAATTTGAAAATCATAATAAAAAAGTCATAATGTTACTCATAATTTCTCTTACGAGGCTAGAATAAATACTTGTTTTATTCCATATAAAATATATTTACAAGACACAATTATGGCCGCGTGTGGCCAAATACATGTACGGTATGTTTTCATTTCTACTATACCGTATATATACACAGACCAACTGTAAGATATAATAGAGCTACGCTACAATATCGTTACTACCTTAAAATTACATGGTTACCTCTTCAGTTACTGCTAAAACACACATAACTAAATCATTTCAAATATTAGCGTATCAGACTTTGGATACAATTTTTGTTTATTCCACATAAACGACCTTCGTATTTTCTGATTAATCGACCATCAGCTTATAGGAGTATTTTTTTTTTCAACTAAATCAACAGCCTACATAAAATTAATATGTCCGTAAGAGTTTGGCCGCATCTCGGCCCTAGACAGTTCCAAAACGAGTCTCGGTGTACCGAAAATTTTGTTGAAGTTACACAGTCATTACTAAATACCGTTTGTTACAACTTGTTTGAAAAACAAGTTTTAATAAATTCCTGCACCCTGCAGAAATTTTGCCGCAAGGGATTCACGGCGGTTCGATGTTTCTTCGAATAACTGTGTTATACACATATTTATGTAAAAGTACATGGGAAATCAATTGAGTTAGCTCATCTCGTAAAAAAATCCCTTACGAAATGTCCAACCGAACGATTCAATCAAAAATGTGAAAATATCAACAAGGCTTACCGGTAGTGATTTTCAACATTTTGTTGTAACTTTTAATTCATGCAACACTTCCTTAATTTTGTAAGGCCCTAAAATACGCAGAGCTCTAATGCGCGTCATAACATCAACATTTAATTGAATTTCGGAGCCGGTAAATGCAGGCTTAGGAATTTATGTGTAAAAACACATGATGGAACCATTCTTCAATATTCTCCTTCAAGTCATTTACCAGAAAACTGGATCATTTTCGATAACGTCAAGCATTACTCAAAAATCAACTATAAATTCTCAATCGACAAGCCTTATCTGATCGAGCGTTGGTAGTTTGTATTGGGCCCACCACACATATTCAAAACTTCGTACATTGCGCCTTACATAAGGACATCACTGTCGAGTAGGCTAATTAAAAGAAAAATAATTAAAAGCTCACATTTAAAAAGTCTAGGCGTTCGCTTTGGAGCTTTGCGGAAACCTGTTGCGATATCATAGCTTATAACTGGATACATAATTTGAACACGATACGTCATGAAGTAAACTTCAAATGATGGCACATCAGGTTTTTAAAAAATGAATGAAAATATTCACCAACTTTCTTCGTAGTTAAATCGAAAATCGAATTGCAGTGAGTACATCAAAGCTGCAAACTCGTAGGGAAGGCGACGATCTTTATAATAATTTATTATTAGTATAAAGTATTTCTTTAACCGTATTTGATTATACAATACCTGATTGTCACAAAGCATATTGTTGTCATTTTAGTTCAAATTACGGTAAAAATAATAAAGATGTATTAACGGTCTAATCACACGAAAAAAAAGATGTACCATGGAATCAAGATCAGAATATTTATTTGTACAAATGTGCTCTTGCGTAAAAAAATCTCAAGAGAAGGTTTCAGATACCGGTACACTTGTACGGCACGCGGGAAACGTTATTAATTCAAGGTGTAGTCGCGAGACCGTGGAGGGATTCGAAAGCAGTTTGTGACTTTAGTACAGTTGAGATCAAAGTCTTCCACTGAGCTATTCAATGAATAGAGGACGGCAGCTCTTGATCTCGACTTTACTACAATCAGACAAAGCATCATATATTATGAGGAGCATCATATTCAGACTTCCCACTGGTTCACCTTCGCGGTTTTCCAACTCCAACTTTTCAAATAAAAAAATGTTTTTAGTCCTTTGTTTAAAAACTTTTCCTAATTCTCCGTACTTGCTCAAAATATAAAAAAGTACTTATGCACAAAAAGTGTACGATATTTTTTGCCCGAAGCTACATGAATGGTTGTTCCTGATTGGCTCCAGAGACATGACGTCATGCATGGCATGCGCACCTGAAAGGCGCGAATTTCACATGGCAACGTCGCCGACGATCACAACGCTTAGTCTATGAGTTGATGCCTCCATGACTTTTCGGACATAACCTAGCTCTCTGTTGAATGCGGCGCAGTTTCTCGTGCCAAGCGTCCCGCCACTCGATGACCAGCGACCTCGGCCCGAGCCAAATGGTGGCCCGCGACGCCATTGACGCGTTCTCGTCGCGGAATTCGTGGGCGGCGTGCGCGTCCGCCTCCGAGCCCAAGATGAGGTACGAGTGGCCGGTGGCCAGCGGCGGGCAGCGGCACGCCACGTCGCGAGCGCGCACCAGCAGCGTGGCGGAACCTCGCTTCAATCGGGAGCTGGCAGAACGTTTGAAGACCGACTCGATTGAAAGGGTGAATCGAACCCAGCCGCCCGCGCTGGCGGATGAAGCGGTCCATTCTCGGCTCAGCACAGTCGCTTGGACGGCTGCAAAACAAACAAGAGGTTAGAAAACGACCGATTACGCCACTCTGTCGTCCTAAAACGCGGTTAAGTTTTTAACCAGAGCAGATATGATAAACCCTACTTTTAGATCGCTCCGCTCGAGAGCAAAGTTCAGGATTATTAAACTTGGAAAAAGAAAATCATAAAACTACCCGTGGTTAAGCCCTCCTTAACTTCCCAGATCTTACGGGATGGGATGTTTGAGGGTCGCCTCCTGCCTGACGCGCAATTCGTCAGATCTGAGGACAGGTACGAGTAAATGTCTTCTCAGCGGCTCTGTGGTTGGCGAGGTGTTACCCATCCGACAAGATTCCAAAGACCCATAGGGTTTTACGAAACTGCCCGCGGCATTTAATCGCGGGTTGGATTTGATACGCGAACCTCAACCGAGTCTCGACACCATCACTGGCAGCGTAGCAACGCTAACCACGTGGGCACCGAGAAGACATTCGTCGGGGGTGTTCATAGGCGTACTTTAGTGACGAGGCCACGGTGAAAGAAAGAAAGTAAAATGCTACGGATCCAAGAATCGAACCCGCGTCGCCAGACTGGCAGGCTTCGTTGATACTGAATCTAAACATATGCGAAAAGAACGAAACCTGGTTCTTTCTAGGTTGGTATCGAGTCTGTGCACGGTCCCTAATCTATGATGCTGGAGTTGATCACGGCTGGATTTCTGAAATGTGATCGCAAAATATGGCAGTTGTGGTGGAGATTTTGGTTGGCGAGACGCTGCGGGAAACTTACCGAAGTCTCGGGAAACTTACCGAAGTCTCGCTGACAGTATTTGTCGAGGTTAAGTCTCTTGCTGCTTGCGGCGCACCGTGAACAGCGGGCTGGAAACACAAAGCAGAGTTTCTTTTAGTCCACTATAACGCAAAAAAATACTTCGGTTAACAGGCAGCCATATGAATAGGCGCTCTACTCTCAGTTTTTAAAAAAAACAAGCAGAACAAGAGACATTCCATTTTTTAAGGCGTAAAACCGATGAATAAAAATTCCTATTCAACAAAAGAGGTCGGGGCAAGCAAGGGAAGGATTTGTTGTCTTGGAGATAGCAAAGGATTATTTTTATATAGCTGTTGTTAAATATTGACACTCCATCAGTTAAAAACCATTGAAAAACCATATCCTCGAAAATTTCGAAAAATAAAAAAGAACGATGGTTGGTGCGTGTATAGTCAGTCCAATCGCCCTAAAAGTGGTATGGCACTCGAAGTGTTTTCTGCTTGCCACTCGTTTATTTATTGACCGATTTGCAATGTGGTGAATGGGAAATGAAGAGTAAACTTCGATAAACATTTTCCAGCCTCCAAAAGGCGAATCGGCCAAGGATTAAACAAAAGGCAAGGAAAAATCACATTGTCTGAAACCGGAGCACCTCACTAGTTTCCGGACGATTGCACGTAAAACAGATATTTTTTTAAAATCTATGATTGCTTACGTCTTAATCGCACATGTCTGCAACAACCGTAAAATCCTCAGATGAGGAAAACACGAATAACGTTGACATATTTGGTCGTAAAGTGTCAACATACGTTAATTTAATAGGCAAACTTGAGTTTTTTTTCGGAGCTAATTTTTTGCTGCTCAAAGCAAACCAACTGCACTTTGTCCACTTCCCCATCTTTCCTCATTCGCGTGGTTTCCCGTAGGAGTAACTCAAGAAAAAGGAGCTCTTAAAAAAAGGCATTCGTTTTCAATTAGAACTAATCATTAAGGCATTATTGTTTTCCTTGTAAGGCGACGCGCCAGTCCGGCATCTCCGAAATGAATGCGCGGTAATTTTCCCTCGCTCGTGATAAATAGTCGACTATTTATGGCGACTCGACTCGACCTATGTGTAGTCCCAGTGTTTATTCTTACGGCGGGCGCCGCAGCCGCAGCGGCGCTGCAGTTGCGCTGCGCCCCGCTGGAATTTGACTGATATTTAGGGGAGCTCAAATTGAATGCTATGAAGTTGTCTGCGTATATGAGACATTTACGGCGGTGGGTACATTGTGCTGCGCACGGAGCACTCTTTGTGCTCCCCGCCGCCGCCGCTTCCCTCGCGTCACGAGATCGACTTCCCGCCTTACTCTCATTGTCAGTAACCCGAGATTGAGCGACTCCTCTCCGACAGCCAACTTCAAGCCTACCACTGACTCACTTTTATCACTTTTTTTGGCTCTTAAATAAATTTTTGTCACTATTCCGTAAATGTTGTCTCTTTTTGTCATGATTTTAAAAATCCTTCTTTGTTAGCCTTATTCGTTGAAGTATTGTTGCTATTGACCCGACATGCATTAATATAAGGAGACTTTAACGCACGTAACCAACCTGATACATCTATAACGGGAGGTGAATTTAACGCTCGGAACCTAACGTAATACATTTTAAATGGGGCAGTCGTGTAAATAGACACTCCAAATATTGTTTCTGCGCGGGCCGATGACCCTCAAATACGATTGCTAATTCGCGGAATGCCCTCGCACTGAAGAGCATTAAGTTTCGCCTGTCCCTCCGACCTTCCGGCCGTCAACTGTTGCCTATCTCGGTCCGTTTAAAATCGACGAATGGAGCGATAAACATCGGTTCAAACCAGTTTCAGTTTCCCTCACTTAGATCCAATCGTCAAAATGATGATCTCATGAAAAAAAAAATCGGGCCGAAAATTGGAAAAAAAAACGTAGGGGTTCCCCTTGCTTTTTTTAAAAAGTTTCAGTCGAAATTTTTTGGTCGAGTTTTTAACGTTTGAAGATTGGATTTAATTAAGGGGAACTAATAATTGTTTTTACCGTCGTCGGTTGCTCACTGGGTCGATTTATCGCTCCATAAATATAAAATAAAATTTACACCTTCCACTCCAACCTTCCGCCCCCAAACTCTTCTACCCTCCCGGTCAGTTAAAATCGACGAATCGAGCAATAGGCATAGGTTCTAACCTTTTTTTAGTGTCCCTAAATCAGATCAAACAAACCTCCGAGCAGTGCAAACTTAGACAACAAGTTTGAGGTGTTCGTTCTACTGTATGCAATTTCGGTAAAAATGTTGGACGGGCACTAGTAATATCTGTTTAATTTAGTGCTTGTTGCAAAGATCGAACGGGTATTCAAGGTTTTGGTTAGTTTTTCGTATAAACCTATCATAGTAGCCCCCTGATACAAAAATGTTCCAGGAGAGCCTGTCTATTGATATGACTGATATATCTATGTCAAAAGTAACTCAAATAAGTCTGATTCGTGCATATTACCATTGATAGATATTTTTCGTTCATTGCCCAAACAGGTACTGTGTAGGTCGAACTAAGTTCTATTTTAATCAGAGTATGACTCTATTTTTACTCATTTTTAAAACGAAACGATCACTAATAAACGAAATTGGTTTGGTGAGAATTATTTCAAAGGTTACCTCGAATTGCAACCAAAGCACGATAAACGCCCGTTGTAAGTTCATACCTAGGACAGGTACAAGAGCATCCAAAATTATTTTTAATCTGCGAATTCCCCGAATATCGATGACGTGCCAAAACGAGCCCAAGGCGTCTAAAACGAGACAGCAGCCTATTCGGTTCGGGATCAGCTTAAAACGCCATTCATCTGGGGGTAGACGGGGCACCCCAACAAATTCAGGGCTACAAATAGAAGTGGCATTGAATAGATGAATAGAAATAACTAAGGCATCCCTTCATAGGGCCTATCCCTTGAGTGCCCAGGGCCTTGGCCTTACCTGCGTCTGGTTTATGGGTCGCTCTATCCCTCTCGCGCTCCCTCATTCGCTCCTCCGTCTCTCCCGCACTCACGTCATCGTCTTCCTCTGTCTCTCCCATGTCGTTTTCTGCTGCCATTGCTTGGATTACTTCCACCTTGGGAATGCCTGCGGGAAATACAAAATTGGTAAACTGGTACGAAACACCTTGTTTCAGACTTGCTGGTACTCACGGACGCAAGGGGCGATATGCGATCGGCTCTGTTGATATCCTCTGGCACACCTATTACAGGTAAGCCCTGTAACTCCGTCCTTACAGGGGCACTGCCCTGTAGTGTGGTTGCAAGTTACTCCCGACGCTCCGATCGGATGGCAATCGCACGCTGAAACATTGAAAAGACGCTTTCATCATCCCCTGCAGGAGCTAACTTAGGCAACACACTCGACACCCCTGCGTACACATTGCCTACCAAAAATTCATCGTCTGAGGCAAACAAATTTTTCATAGCAGACCGCGTATTCGGAAGCGCGTGCCAAACACAAACTAGCAGGCCGCGCGCCGCTCGACAGTCATAATTTATGGCTCCGCTATCATTCGTGATTGAGACGTATGACTAACCCGAGTCAGAGACCCTCCGTCTGCTGAACCAGAGACGAGGCATGTGTGGGTACGCGATTTTGTCTTCATCATCTCTGCCCAAGGGTCGTCGCGAGACACGAGTTCCGTGTTGTTGTAATCACTTGCCATATTCTTCCGCTCCCGCGCCAATCCTTCAACTCGGCCCACCGCGCCTTCCGGAACGCCAACCAATTTAAATCCCAACGTCTGCCCATAAGTCATCGATGAAGAAATTCGCCTTGATGGGCCCTGAGGAGTTTTACTTTTCTTTCCTGGAAAGTGGACCCAGTTCTCGGCCTAAATAAAGCCCTGACTTCCGATTTATTGGCGTGGTTTTGACTATTTTATTGACATATTTAAAAAAAAATACTTTTTAGCCTAAAACTTCTGGGGAATGATGTGATAGTAGCAGTCTCCATTATTTTAAAACCCCCGTGACTTTGGAACGGAGAGAGATACATCAGAAAAGCACGGAATAAAATTGCTACATCTATCAGCGATCTATCAATTTGATTTCAGCTTTTTTTTTTTGTCGTATATCGTTCCGTTTCAAAGTTACAGCTGAAAAAGTTAGAGCGATCAATACTTTTGAGACTGCTAGTACTGATTAAATTCTTGCTTCAAGGCAGTGTTCACGAAGTATTTATTTTACGTCAAAAAATTGAACAGACATTTGTCGTCTACTTTACTGATTGCTGAGAGCCGAGAACAGCCCATTGGGATATGACCATAGTAAAGGCAAGACATGGAAATTTGTCGAAAAGGGACTTCAACTTCGTCGGAAGTTCTAAATTTAGGCCTTGTTTGGATAGTAAGCCATCGGTCAGAATAGGTTATATCAAGCTAGATTATAGTGTAGGTTAGGTTCTATTAACTTCCGATACGTTTAATCCGGTAAGGTAACATTTTCGAGAGAAACCCTCGTACATTGACGAACGTCTTTGCAACTTGAGCAACAATAAGCCAATAAGTTCCAGTCCAGTCAATTCGAAAGCCAGTTGAAATCTGGATTAGTGGGGGCCAGCCGTTCCCGAGACGCTTCCGAGAGCGCACTTAAGTGTAATGAAAAGGGCGGGAAACCGTCCCGTCTTCTAATTGGCGGAGAGGTAATCAAGAGTTACCCTATTGGTGGAGGTAGCAGAGTGCGTGCCTGGACTTCGGACGCTCGCAGGCCGCCAAAGACGCACAAACGTCGCGCCAATGCTCCTTTCATCTCGATGATATCGCTTCATAACTGGTAATACTCCCTGGGGACCAACTCGACGTTCAGCCCTTGGCTTTCAGCCCTTCGCGTTCAGCCCTTGGCATTCGGCCTTCAGCGCCTCTCCTACAGATTACGTTTGGGACTCGACACGCCGGACCTACAGGCATTTTGTCCCTTCGCCCAGTGCAGCGGAAAATACCGTTCCTTTGACTCACAATCATACTACAAATACTCTATCTAGAATCTATACCTTATTCAGATCTAAATAATCGAAGAATTTTCCCAACACGACACTGAATTTAAAAGATGAAATTTACCGCCAAAACCCGAACGCTCGCCAAGTCTGATGCGCGGCTCAAATTAGCATCATCTTTTTTACCGAAACTTTTTCTTAAGTATTTGTTTATGAAAAGTCAACTAGTTTTAGCGCGAATTTTAATAATGCTAGTAAATAACCGCACATTTAGAAGCTTGGATTCTTGTGAATCAATTCAAAGCGAGATAAGTATTGTGTTCCGATTGCTCCGCTAAATCAAAAATTGAGATCAGCGAAGCTGCCCTTCCTTCGGAGTCTGCAGGCATCCTTGAGCCGCCCATCAAATTAACCTAAAAATAGACCAAATCATAGGCAATGCACAAAGTAGACTACTGTCATATTTAATTTATTACCTTGGAAGAGTTATTAGGCAATTAATTTCTTTCCGCATTCACTGGTGATTTCTGAGTGCTATATAATTC
>Ga0058701_10002038_pt1 | contig 14979 bp, 1 predicted proteins | sample AgamicOrMae_FD_97039 | JGI IMG/M metagenome (GOLD analysis project Ga0058701, IMG submission 97039) | Agave microbial communities from Guanajuato, Mexico - Or.Ma.e | ecosystem: Host-associated > Plants > Phyllosphere > Phylloplane/Leaf | place: Guanajuato, Mexico | collected 2012-06-04
AGTGTAGAGTCTCTTTTGAGGCAACAAGCCGGCTGGAGTTAGTTAACGAAAAATCCCTGTAAACTAAAACAGCAAACAACGTGGGGCTTAACTGATATGAGCTTGTTGTCTCGAGCTTGTTGTCTGTACATACATGCTCACTTTCGCAAAACCCTGAGAAAAAGAAAAATGACAGCATATTTTCAGAGAAATGGGGGAATTGCTCAGCCAGAATTCAAGTCAGAAAAAGCTATAGCCAACTACCAAGAAAGGCTAACTTAGCAGGCACAAGAAACGAGCTAAAATTACCTGATTTAACTAGAATAGATACCTTTAAATACCTAGCTACAATCACGGAAAAAATGGTTTTCTTACGGCAACAAAATTAGGGACAACAGATATAAATTTTGTTGCTGCAACCAAAAATTTTGCTGCAGCGACCAAACGTTTTGTTGACAGAACTAAACATTTTGTTGTTGTAACAAAATGTTTTTGTTATCCCTATTTTAACAAATGATTTTGTTAGTATGACAAAACCTTTTTCCCCGTGATAATACGTCGGAGATCCGAGGGACCGTGGAAATTTATCTAGTAAGTCCTTGGTGCGTCGTGAAATCTTGTTACACTTACATAATCATTTAAAGCGTTGAAACGCTTAGCTTAGAGGTGTGAAGGTTGTCCAACTTTTGTTTTGGTTTCTTTACCGTTTTGTATATCTATTCTTGTATCGCCCAGGAGAGACACGCCGTCAGTTGTACTATGAAATTGGTTTCGAGATCATAAACAGCACACATTTCTTACGAGTGTATTTTCTACCTTGCGTGTTCTACGCTAGATCAGATTTTAATTTAGTTTCGTCGCCTTGTCCAAGCGGAGTGATATCTGAGCGAGGAACAGGGCACATGACCTATATCGTATCTATGATTGATATACGTATCAATCTGACGTGTTATCCCTATTTTATACCTCTATACACACAGACACACCAGGTATCTTTTTCATCAACGAGTGAGTCAATGGATTTCGTTCCGCGGGACAATGCTCCTTTATAAGTGGCCCATTTCTGCAGGCACTAATTGTCACCGAGTACTTTTTACCGTGTTACCTCACTGGGCAGCAGAGTGCTACCGGGTAGCGACGCGATACCCGCTCGAAAAACGCGCTTTCTAGACGCGAAGCGAAAAAAATCGGGATAGAAAACATCACAAAATCGGAGGACATTTTCTCTTGTCTTGCCTGCATTCAAGGATTATCGCTGGCGCCAAGTTTACATAATCCGCTCAACATCATCTGCGCTAATTTATTGTAATCGTGCAATCATCACTTCGAAAAGAAACGAAAGTTTAGGGGGCGGTTAAAAGTGCGTTAATTTCTTTTAATCGCCAAGTAGCTAGGACGTTAATGATTGCACTTTCAGTTTTAAAAGTCCTGTTTACCCCCTTCAGTATTACTCCCTTGATCAAACTACACTCTAATTTTTAAGGTAGCAATTTTAACCTTTTGGTTCAAGCTTTCGTCGTCAAATCGAGCGGAACGACAGCGGAGAGAGGCAAGAGACATCCCACCTAACTTAACCTATCATAACAAAGACCCCTGCCGTTTACCAAGATTACTAAAGTCACCTGTGCCTCGCGTCGCTATTGCTCCGTTCGGCTGTCGCCAAGCCGAACCCCGTTTTGGGGGATGCTATATCTGTTTTGGCTATGAAACTAAAATAGGGGTAGTGCGTATTTTAGCATTTATTCAAGATAGACCTATGTTCAGCCACATCAATGGAAAGCTCTCGCCAAGACCTTTTGAATGATATGGCTGAACGTATGCCTATCTTGAAAAATAACCAAAATACGTGACCCCCGCTTTGGTTTCACACCTAAAACAGGTATAGCATTCCCCTACTCGGGGTTTTTGGTTTTACTGTGAACTCAAACGAGATTTGGGGGAAAAAAATCCCTTGCTCGAAGTACTTGAAGAGCCGCAGAGATAAATTGGCGGTGGAAGTACTGAAACAGTTCCCATCGTAAAGTAAAATTACTTCCCATGCTATAAACTGTTAAACTAATGGAGGAATGGGCTGCTAGCAATTTGTATCTTTTTTTAATTAATTCAAATACCAATAACTCATTTAACTCTTAACAACGACAAGATGTCTTGATTTTTTTCCATATTCATGGAAACGTGCAACAAAAGCGAAATTTCTCCCAAAATTTAATGAAGCGAGGACAAAGATCTGTTACGTAAAGTGAATGTTTCGCAAATGCTTCACTGAATTCTATAAGAATGCTCCAAATTAAAATGAAGTTCCGATGCTTTGGAAGGCACAGTTCCGTAGAACGAAACGATTGTTTCATTTGCTTTCTAAGTTATGAGGCAAGAAAACGTTTTACATGGCTCTCGGCCTGTCGATAATTAATTTGGAAAGCTAGAGTAGCACAGTTTGAATACATGATCGGTACATTATGACCAATTCCAACCATTGCATTATGACCATGTGATCCCGTCGTCACTAGCAGCAGAGGCTACCTTCATCCACCCAAACCTTACCTATTTTTTTACTTCGTAACTTTACCTCAAATTCAGTTAAGTTCAGTACCACGTTTCGTTATCATTGCACCTAGCTGTGACAAATAGTTTATGACCAGAGCTAGAAAAAGCAATCTTCAAAATTTATGCGGTGGTAAATTACAAAACTTAAGTTTTGATTTAGACGAATAAGAAAATCTTTTTCATGAAATGACATTTAGTGACTTTGAACATGTTCATCTAAATGATAAGTGCAGCGCTCTTGTAAGTGACGTCTATAAATTCCATAATTTCAAAATCCGCCAGTCTAAAAGACGTCTAGCAGCCATGTTCGTACATAAATACGTCTCGCGTTAGTTTTGGGGTCAGCGTTGCGAAGTTGCGGTTCTGTATGTGAAGAGATATCCACGGGTTCTCTCAGCAAGTGCAATCACGCCTCGCAAGTTAATAAAACAAAGTTGTTCTCTCTCAAAACCTTCCGGTGAACCAAATACATTCACCATTCGAACAGACAATGTTTCCATGTCAGGAATAACTTTTTTCGATATCAGTGATCATAAATGAGATGACCCAGAGGTATTGTTGAGTGATTCTAGCAGGGGGCATATTGTCGACCAGGACGAAGGATGTATTAACGCCGCCTCTTGCGAAAGACCTAACTGATGAAACTGCGAAAAATACACAGCGGGGCTTCGGCTAAACTCGGTGAAGTTCGGCAATCGCTTGGAACTTTCTCTAATAAGCAAAGGATAAAAGGTTATGTCGATGGCACAACGCCAAAATAAAAGGCAATTATTGCGTAGACTTGTTTAGGGCTTACAATGGAGGATGACTTCAGATAGAAATCAGCTGGATGACTTAACTTTTCCTTTTAACTCCTAATCCTCTTTTTTACCGTTAATTGTTACTGTAATTAAAAAGAAACTTTCCAAAAATAGTTTTTTAGGTTGATTTTAATTTAAAAAGAAATAATGTTAACCGATACAGCTGCTTTTGGCTGACATAAATGGTAAAGTGGGTCGAGGGAAAAAAATAACATACAGTTTTACCAATTTTGCTTCGTGACTTAGTCACGGAACCTTAGATGAAAATGAACAACATTTATTGTGAACCTCAGAGGAATTACGAGCCCGATGTATACCGGAAGTAAGGTTAAATGCATGGGAAGCACTGCACGCATTGGGCCGTGATCCACATGCAATCAGTACCCAGCCCATAACGTGCACAATACATCACTCCGGTGACAAGACTTGATTACCAATCATTCATTGCGAAGTGAAAGTAATAATGCACTGATTGGCTAAATGAATACAGATCAATATAAAAACGTCGAAAAGTGCAGTCTACTTTAACCCATAACAGCCCAAAGTATTTTGAGTGAAATTCAGCTTAAGAAAAATTGGAAGGATTTTTTCGATTGAAATAAGCAGTTTCGAGCCTTGGAAAATGCCTAAATAATTAAATTTCAGGTTTCCAGAGGGGTGATATTTTTCAAATTGTCACAATACGGAAGTCAAAAAGTCCTCTAAAATAGATTTTTTTGTTGCCGGACGGCATCGCTGGGCGTTAGTGGGTTAAAGTAAACCTTCGTTGCAGAATCCCTATTAAATTAAAATCAGAGAAGAAAACATTTTGATCTCGCACTCATTCAGGACCTACGTTTATGTTAAAGTGACCTAAATTTTCACTCTGAGGACTAGAAACTTACTAAAAAAAAGCAAAAGGTGATTTTTTAAAAACTATTTTTTAAATGAGAGGGTTTGCAGCAATAATGTCCACAGACTACTGTAAAACCGTTTTCCTCTAAATAAATTAAAGCGATGACGAAATAGCGACGAATCATCGACTTTAATTCCACTCACGTCTTCTCCTCTCCTCACGTACAGTTTTATGCACTCACGTCAGCCAGTTTCCCTACACACTATCGTGTAGGCTTGTACCGGCCTACGTTTAAAGACTGTCTTTTCCACCTTGTTCCACCTTCTTTCAACCTTTTCATATTAATAGCCAAACACAACTCAAGTCAAGCTAGGTTAAACTAGACAAGGTGCGTTGCGTCTTGCCTAAGGGTTCGCTAGGTTGTCACTGTAAGCCTCATGACACTTTCCTCTAGGCGACAATGACAAGCGGCATCAGGCTCATGGACTTATTAGTCCATGATGCGATCATAACGTGAACTTAGGTAGAGTGCCAGTTGCTTCGCTCCGTTAAGGTTAGAGACGAAAAAACGAAGCTCAAGAGGGAGGGAAGTCCAAAATTTTAATGTGTGATTTTTTTATTATTTTTTTTAGCGTTAACCATATAGTTTCCTTGCTTATACACTAACATGCCAACCGGTCAGCCCGTCCATGCGTTTTACCTTCTCATGTCCATGTCGGTGTCGAAACTCTTGCGAACGAGTTTCCGATGCAACCAGCTACATTTCCAGCATTGCCAAATCGCACAAAAAGTAAAGTTAATAGAATGAAATTGTTTGTTTCAGGTAAGCAAGGGATCCCAGCCCCAGCCTGATAAAAAGTTAACGGCATAACAGATATGCAAGGTAGGATATCTTGATTAAGTCAGAAGATACTGTTGAGTTTATTTAATGTCGCTCGGAGGTCATCAAACCGATGCCATCTTATTCGGACAAAAGGAGCAAGTTTTTTTGATCTGGCATCGCCTCTCAAAGGCTGCATCAACTTTAAAGATTTTTCCACCCCTTAAGTTCTGAGAGGTGACTTGAACGTACGGAGACTTACCTAATAGAATTTAAATGGGACAGCGTGTGAATAGTCACTTCCTTATTAGTTTTGGCACCCTGAGCTTCCCTCCCCTTAGCTCGACTAAAAACGGTAGAAACCAGAAGTTGAAATCAGCCTTTTTTTAGATGGTCTAACAAAGAAAGCTTTAGTCTAAGCACCGATCAATTAAGAGAGGTCATTGTGCCACGTAGTTTAACTATGCATCCGCCGCAAGCTAGAGCAGTAATTTCCGAACGATCGAATTCCACCCCCTCCTGGATTAGCCGATCCGGTAGTAAGAAAAGTTTCGGCCTGGCTAGCTACGTTAGGCCAAGTACTCAGCAGTACTTGTCGAGTACGCTTCACTGAACAGAAAGTACTCCGTGTCTCAGGTAGCAACTGACTCCAGTGTCTCTACTCAGTCTAAGTCTGTTATCTTTACCTGCAGCCGGCGGGAGAAAGTATTCTAGTGAAGTGTTTACCGTGGGTACCGATTTGGTACCTGAACCGTTAGAATGGTAAGCTATTTGGATGAGCTCTCTAAAACGACAGCGGTGAGTAACTCCAGTGACAAATATTGCGCGTACCGGAAGTTAGTAAGGTGTTAGTACAGAGACTTTGACGCTGAGTCGCGTTCTTACAACGGCATTGCCAACTTAAACAAAGGAACAGCATTACGGGTACATTACGGTATTTCTGAGACTACCTTCGATGACATCGCACGAAGTTCGCAGATAGGACTGCTAGTCGGAGACTTCGACGCGAGTATAGGCCTACCGGTCTAAGTGTTCGCCTATACGTTGAAAAAGCATTGCACCGCTATGAATACTACGTATTTAGTAGAAGACTTCAACGCTAGTGTAGCTAAATGCTATCATCTAACTAGAAAGTGCAAAAGCATTGCGCTATCGCAGTTGAGATATAAGCTGAAAGTATCTGTACGGAGACTTCAACGCGAGTGTAGACTTTCCGATGCTATCGTCTAATTCAACAGTGGAAAAGCATTGCGCTACCGCAATGGAGCTATTACCCAGCATGAGATAGGCGGAGACTTCAACGCGAGTACGTTATAGCTTTTCCAGTACTGTTTAACCTTAGGGCATTCCGTTATCCTTTTTATGCGGGTAATACTAGATGGGCCTTGCCGGAGACTTCAACGCAAGAGCGCATCTCGACTTGCCATCCCTGCGTTGAAGTTTCTGCATCCAACAAATGTGAAAAAGAAATTCAGTGCGTGCTTTCTACTGTCGCCAACTCCATGAAAACGACTTGACTGGCATTAAAATCTCCGCATTTCGGACAGAAAAAGTGTCGCGGAATGGGTTATCACCGAAATGAGTGAACATCCGTTTGAAAGTTGGTGACGCCGATGGAAGTGCTTCCATTTGATATTTCCCAGGAACTGTCACTCGATAAATCTCTGCGCTTTTGTTGCGCGACCTGTCATTGCGAATTCCGCATACTTAATCTCAATTCTGCATTTCCGCTTTTGTAGAACTAGTTCCGATAAGCCTTAGGTCGCTTCACACGGCGGATTCCCCATAAGCTTTCATTCCGATGCTATATCCGAATAAAATACAAGATACCCATCAGAATTGTCGCCTGAGGACGCGGACTTTCTAAGGACCTTTGTCGACAGTCCTCCGAGAGTGGTGAAAATACGGTAGCGGAGGTCATCAGTTCAAAGGTCCTGACGTGGAAAAACTATGGAATCTCAAACGCTGACTTTGGCGCCACCTAGCTGTAGCAGTCCTAACTATCGAACCTCACCATGCCTTAAGGCCGTTAGTTTGGGTTGCTGCCGCTGGATGGCGCCAAAGTCAGAGTTTGGGATTTAGTCGTTTTCTCACGCCCTACCTTTTTTCCCAATAGGTGAGAAGGTATCCAATAATTCTCTGTGAGTTGCTACTTACAATAATAAAAAAGAGCCCCGGCAGCTTTCCTTCAACACATAGCTCATGTTTATGCTTAGCTTGAGTCAGTTCTATTCGCACGCCTGTGTTAATCAAAGGGAGACTTGAACGCACCGAAACCAACCTAATACATTTCAAATTTTGATTTCACGATGCTTGGAAACAAACCTTTGCAAGGTCAACGCTTTTATAAGGAAGTCTTAATCGATTCCTAAAGTCGCATTTTCCAGAATTAAGTCAAATCTCCGCATAAAATTCATCAAATAAAATATTTTATAAAATGATTTCCTATGCAGAGGGCATATAAGATCTATCACAACTTCGTCATAAGTCTGAAAAATCGCAGCCTATGCCTCTTGCTCAGAAGCTGGGATTGCCTTCATTTCCTCTCGACTTAACTGTGATTCGCGCACTTTTTTAGGCACGTGTTACATGATTTTTGACGCACCACCGCTTCCGAAAAGCCACTATAATGCACCGCTGACCATTCCTGGAACACCCACTATAATTTACATAACAATCAGATCATATTCCGGCTAAAATGGCAGCAAGGCGTAAGTCAGCGAAGCACTTTCTATGCAGAGATTATCCGCTGTGCTCATGTTTCGTGTCGTTTTGTTAGCGTTTTTTCTCCGCGGCTCAACTTTCTCGATATAAATCTCGTAGGCGTAATCATAAAGGCTTCTTGTTGCATCCCACGGACACGTTTTTACTGCGAGATGTGATTTTGATGGCTATGAAACGTGGATTACCAACTTCGCTTACTGCTGTCATCGGAAACAGTTAATTTTACAAAGCGCACCGAAAACTAACACCAACTATGTAAATAAATGGTTGATATTTCCTCGTCTTTTTCGCCTTCCGTCGCTGATTGGGGCGACATCGGAGGCGACAAGACACTAAAAATCATGAACCAAAGCTATCTTAACCTACACGCAAAAAAATGACTTTGCCAAAATTACAATTTTAGGACAATTTTTATTTATGGTTCAGGTTTCTAAAAAAATTGTAATAGTGACGAGAAAATAGTAAAGACGACGAAATTGATTCTTATTCCTGCAGATACGGTTGTAGTCTGTATAGGAGGAAAGCGCGACTGCTAATGTCGCAGATATTTGTTGCTGTGAGACAGTCATTTTTTTTTGGCGAGTACAAAGAAAATAGGGATCTGAAGCCTCCCTTACAGAAAAGTTGCCAACACCACGGAGCGACGGGAATTTTTTCGACACATAAAAAAAAATTGAGAAATTTTTTTTGATAGCTTAGGCCTACGATAAAAGAAAAGTTTTTAGCCAAGAAAATAATGTATCGATCAAAGAAAAACTCAAGTTCTAGCTCTCACAACAAAAATCTTGAACCGAAAAATGGCCTCTAGATTGGGCATAAATGAAATTAATGTACTTAGCTGAAATTTATCAGCGGAGGGTTTTTCGTTTCAATTCATGCAAGTGAAGCGAGACAATAATTTCTCAGAAAGGAAGCAAATACAAAGTTAATTAACATTGCAAACGTCAGGAAGCCTCGCAAAACCAAAGAAAAAAATACGCCAATGAACAAAGCAGAGAAACTAGGTGTCCGTCCAGCGAAGGCGGTGGTTTCCGGCCGGAAGTGACCTATCCCAATGAGAAATGTCACGAAATTTCTCTCAGATCAGCTCAGCTCCCAGAGGAACAAAAGCTTTGCTGGAGACCTTTCTGCTCGAGGCCGCAATGCGCCTGGCTCTAGATATCACAGACCTCATTGATCAGTCCAATAACTGACGATCTTAGCTGAACTCTTTTACCCCCTCAAGTAAGACTCCTTTAGGATTCACTCGATAAGTTGGTATCGGAATTCTTGTACGCAAGCAAATTATCTCTAATTCTTTACACATTCAAGGGGACATTTTAGGAAGATGCGACTACCGAGATATGAATTGCCGTCTCAACTTATTCCTAACATGGTGGAAGTAGGAATCTTTACAATTCGCGCCTGAGCGAGGTCACAAAATCAGATGCACAGTGAATACATTCCCTATGTATTCAAGTACTCCAAGGGAGTCCCGACCCCGATCACCTGCACGGAACCTTGTTTAAATTAGCTTCGACAAAAAATCATACAGGTACGCAATATTACAAATCCCATGTGGTCTAGAGGTTAGGATTTCTGGCTTTCACCCAGGAGGCCCGGGTTCGATTCCCGGCATGGGAACTTTTTATACATTGAGAGTTTTGTCCCCCAAATGCTGGCGTAGAGGTTACAGTGACTGTCGTTCAGTAATAACTAGAAAGTAGGTCAAGTTGTCTAAGGTTAGAATTTTTGGCTTTCACTCAAGTGGCACTGACTTAATTTCGTATATGGAGACTCTCCTTAACCAATAAATCTTTCCTAAATGTTAAACATTGTAACTTCATTACTCTTCTTGAACATTCGGACCATAAGGCCTTACTTGGAAAACTTATCGCGTAGAACAAAAATAAATGGGGAACTTCAAAGTTCACATGTAAAAATATATCGCTGTAGTTTTAACTAAAATAAATTCGACGCAGTTGGTTTTGATCCTCGCGAGAGAGATTAGCCGCGGCGCTGTGAATCAGAGTTTCTAGAAACTCGCGATGAGGCTCAACGCGGCTTAACGCGGCTCGAAGCCGCTGCCAACTTGCCTACAACTCGAAACAAAAGGTCAACTCAAGTGGTTCACCTCCAGGAAGCGGCTGACGAGTTACATGTCTGCGAACACTCCTGAATGGTGACCGAGGAGTTAATATATTTGGCACTTCGACGGTGAAAGTAGAGTTTAGAAACAAGACCAAGCAGGGAATACTAAAGAATGACATATTAAAGTTACTTTTCTAGGAGGTTAGTATACAGATAAAGAAACATCGCTTGCTTTTAAAAATACGAGAAACATCTACATCGGTTTTCCTTCGACTTTGGGACGCAGCAATTTTAACAGAGGCTGCGCTTTTGATGGTTAAACGCCTAATGACAGCGTGATGTTGGTTTCTACGGCTTTATTCTAACTTCACTTGGAGACCTCAACGCAAGGAGCAACGATACCGATGTAACGCTTTAGTGACTCCTACGCACGGGTATGAAGGCCTACAACTCTCATGGCATGGGCAACGGTGTAACGCTACTTTGGCGACTTCTACGCAAGGAGCAACGATACTGATGTAACGCTTTAGTGACTCCTACGCACGGGTATGAAGGCCTAAAACTCTCATGGCAAGGGCAACGATGTAACGCTACTTTGGCGACTTCTATGCAAGCATCAACGTTACCGATGTAACGCTTTAGTGACTCCTACGCACGGTCATGTATGCCTACAGCTTTCATGGCACGGGCAACGGTGTAACGCTACTTAGGCGACTTCTACGCAAGGAGCAACGATACTGATGTAACGCTTTAGTGACTCCTACGCACGGGCATGTAGGCTTACAGCTTTCATGGCAAGGGCAACGGTGTAACGCTACTTTGGCGACTTCTATGCAAGCAGCAACGTTACCGATGTAACGCTTTAGTGACTCCTACGCACGGTCATGTAGGCCTACAGCTTTCATGGCACGGGCAACGGTGTAACGCTACTTTGGCGACTTCTACGCAAGGAGCAACGATACCGATGTAACGCTTTAGTGACTCCTACGCACGGGTATGAAGGCCTACAACTCTCATGGCATGGGCAACGATGTAACGCTACTTTGGCGACTTCTACGCAAGGAGCAACGATACCGATGTAACGCTTTAGTGACTCCTACGCACGGGTATGAAGGCCTTCAACTCTCATGGCACGGGCAACGGTGTAACGCTACTTTGGCGACTTCTCCGCAAGGGAAAACGATGGTACTTGAGAGTCTTTCAGTGACTCCTACGCAAGGAGACGAAGAGAAAAAACGCTGTTTCAACGCAAGAACTAATAGGGAAGTAAAGGCCGCTTTGGCGTTCAGCAACACACGAAGAAAATCAGCACCGTGAGCGACGAAGCGCTCGTCAAACGTCGTGTTATCCAACGCCGTCGAGAATCACTTACCATTCAACGCACCAGAAAATCTTCGAGATCTTCTCAAGAACGCATCCGAGAGAGGACAGCTTTAACACGCATCTGAAAACAGACAATGACGTTTAATTACAACTCCGGACTTGAGCCGTTTCAGAAAGGAAATCGGCGCCGCGTTTTGCGGATGAAATTTTGAAAAATGTCGACTGTCACTTGTTTTCGAGCACAAGGATGTTCCCAGGAACAAGACGCGAAGGTCGTATGGGAGAATGAAATGAGCATGGCCTTAATCCGGACGATGAGAAACATGACGGACAGATTGTCACCAATCAGCCCTTCTTAGGTTTACGTCTACGTGATTCAATTTTATCCTGGACTTGCATCAGACAAAGAGTTACGTCAGCCGTTTAATTGGTTGCTACTGGAAAGACTTGTCATTTATGAATAATAATTTTTTGCGACATACGCAATAACCCAAACGCTTCCGGCTTCGGAAAAAAATAGAGGTCTAAAGTTTTATGCCAGTTTGTCAGGAAGAATTCTCGGAATGTAAAGGTTTCGGTGTACTATTCCAGTTACGTAGCCGACAGGGTCAGTGACCCGCAGAGCACTTCAGTCCGACGTTTATTGTCACCGATATTGCCGATTGCAAAACTAAATTGCTTCATGCGTGATATAAGAGTTTGACATCCTTCATTGGGAAGAATAGGTTGGTTGAGCTTATCGATGAATGATGTGTGCAAGGCCAGGTTAATACACAATAGTTGTCTGAGTTAATTGTGAATTTCTGCTCGAGGTAAAATAGAAATTTATCACGCAAGACGGTATTTTTAAAAGGACGCTAACGCGGTAGGCTAAATTTAAGCTGGGATTGAGGATACCTGGGTTGGTTAGGTTACGCTAGAACAGTTTAGGTTAAGAAAGGTTACAGAATCAGGTGAGGTAAGGTTGGATTATGTTTGGATATCGTTGATATGACAGCAAAAACGAAACACACGTTTAAGGGAATGCCATACCTGTTTTAGGGTGTGAAACTAAAACGGGGGTAGTACGTATTTAGGTTATTTTTCAAGATAGACCTATGATCAGCCATATCATTCAAAAGGTCGCGTCGCGGGCTTTCCATTGATGTGGCTAAACATAGGCTTATGTGGTAAAATTACCAAAATACGTATTACCCCCGTTTTAGTTTTACACCCAAAACAGGTATAGGATTCCCTCAAACGGGTGTTTTGTTTTTACTGTGATGATAAAGTCTGGAAGGGATACGTCAGGTAGGATTATTAATCTTAATGTTTATGGTTTGTGGTTTTTGAATAAATAAAAGTTAGGGTAGCTTAAGAGAATGGAGCGGAGAATGATATTTTTTTTCTGACTCGAAACACGTGAAGAATATGTTCAGCTGAATGGTGTTAGTCTATTGTAATCTCAGACATGACAGGATAACGGATCTAGAAGTATCCGGGTATTTAACTGAATGCCCTGCAAAATAAAAACAGAGCAGGAAAATGATGTCAGATACCTAAAAAAAAGGAGTTCCCGACAGGATGGGTGTGGTTGATCCAACAAGAGGAAGTTACACGTCAATGTAGCGTAACAACTCATGCTTTAACGCTGGAGGAAAAGTGCCTTTTATGGGACAGGCCTTGTATGGAACAACCATGAGCGATACGGCACACGAATTAATAAGTATCGGACTATACTACCTTGGAATGAAGTATGGGAAGCAGGCTAAAACTCCATGGGAATGAAAACGTGGTTTAAATAAGTCTCGAATCTCAACGTTCGATCTCCTCAATCTTTCTTGTCTGGTTATTAAAATTCATAGGTCACCTATATAAAAAGCTGGCCGAGTCGCCAACATACTTTTTTGGTTTAAAAGTAGCCTCAAACATCCTTCGTCTTTTTTCAAGCAGAAAGTAAATATGAAGAAATATGTTGAGTATTACTTAAAACCAAAGATTCGAAAATCTAACAACACCGAGAAGAATTGTTTCGTCACAGCAACAGTATCTTAAACAACCATTTTTTAAATGCTCGATGAAAAAAGATAATAAAAAACGTTGCTGTTGCAACCAAACGTTTCTCCGCGGAAGCCTAATGATTCTTTTCCTGGAACAAAATAAATTCGCTGTCCCAATTTAATAAATAATTTTGTTAGGGAAACAATCTTTTTTTTACATGTTTACCAACGTTTGACCATAATGTTTTGGACTCTATTCATGTTGCATTTACAAACATGGCCATACGTAGAATTTGAGCATCCAGAGGAGGAAGGAATGTCTTATCATAGGTGCTCTGCAGTATTCCTGCTTCTGTACTGTATTCACTTATCGCGTAAGATTCGCGATGATATCTTATCCTGATATTAATTTGCGAATAAGTCTTCAGGTCAGGGCTTTTAAAAGCAAATTTTCAGCAACGACTGCTAGGCTTTTCGGAAGATCAGCTTCAATAACAATCCTTCCTGAACGCTGATGTCAGGACAAATAAAGTCATTCATGACAATTAACCTCGATTCGGCAGCTCGTTTCAGATTTTCATAATTGGGTTTTATCGACCTCCGGCAGCACATCAGGTTAACGCACTGATCTAATTGTGTGCGTGATTGTTCTCGTACCATTGCCGAAACAACCTCGCTCCAAATCAACGCGAGGACATACTGTATTATTCTTAGCTACAAAGCCCTTCAATCAGAACAGGGAGGCAAGCCGAGATTCCGTCAATTGTCTACAAAAAGAAAGCCTTTAAAGAAAGGTAGACAAGCCTCGGATTTCTGCACTAAAAAATGTGTTTTATGATCATTTTTGCTCACGTAACACAATCTAAATTAGAAATATGCAAGGGGGGCATTCGATAGCGCCAAAAACCACAAGCGCCAACGCCGCAAGCGCCAGTCCGTTACCGCCAAACGAGAAAAGTCGCAAACGCCAAAGTTCGTATAGGTTAGGTCAAGTTAAGTTAGGTTAAGTGAGGTTAAGTGAGGTTAAGTTAGGTTAGGCAAGGTTAGTATTGCGGTTAAGACCTTTGGCGTTTGCGACTTTTCTCGTTTGGTGGTTACGGATTGGCGCTTGCGGCGTTGGCGCTTATGACAGATATTCATATCCAACAGCAGAAGAAACAGGACTTTGAGTAAAAAGCATTAGCCCTAAGTAATCCGTCACTGCAAATTCCGGAGAGCCTGGAACAAAATACTTTGCGCGTTCTAACGAAAAAGTGCACAGGTCCGTATAAAAAAAAAAAGTGTTCCGCAAGCGGCTGGCTTTGTTATGGACGCGGCGGGCGGCAAGCCAAGCGAAAAGTCGCGCGCAGTTACGCTATCGATTAGATCACTGTGGGGTATCGACGCGACCGCGGCGACACCTATCGACAATTTCCCTAAAGTAAAGAGTAATTACACAAAGCTTTCATGCCCGTTTCTTTGCGCGGATGGGCATAGAAAAGGAGAGATGGGGAGGGGAGTAATAGCGCGCTCCTTTCTTGGATTAGTCAATAATAATAATTCCACCAAACTGGATTATTTCCGCGATAAAAAGTGAACAAATCGCGAAAAATTATGTCTATCATTACACGGTTGTGGTGTTTAAATGTTTTCGCTGTAGTTTCCCCATACACGAGTGTGCGTCGGCCAACAGGTCTCATTTTATACTTCCCCGTGCAACAGCAAGTATGAGCCTGTATCAAAATGCTACTTCCCTTCTCCTTACAAGGAAAACATTTGCCGACAACGCCAATTCGTTTTTACGGGTAGCTGTCATAAGCGCCAAAAACCACAAGCGCCAACGCCGCAAGCGCCAATCCGTAACCGCCAAACGAGAAAAGTCGCAAACGCCAAAAGTCTTAACCGCAATACTAACCTTGCCTAACC
>Ga0058701_10002039_pt1 | contig 14978 bp, 6 predicted proteins | sample AgamicOrMae_FD_97039 | JGI IMG/M metagenome (GOLD analysis project Ga0058701, IMG submission 97039) | Agave microbial communities from Guanajuato, Mexico - Or.Ma.e | ecosystem: Host-associated > Plants > Phyllosphere > Phylloplane/Leaf | place: Guanajuato, Mexico | collected 2012-06-04
GGAGTTGGAAAGACTACCTAGCGGTTCCTCACGACTTGAATAAGATAGGCAACCGTGAGACAAGGATGTACTGCGTGTTGCCTACATCATCATTAGTGATGAAAATCACGTATCTTCGATATGATATTTCGATTCGAATCGAGTAAAATGATAACGTTATCCTTCAGCGGGTAAAAATGAAAACATTTATGTAAGTAGAAATTGGAGAGATTCATTAAATCAACATTTTCCGTCCGCGATCGTATTACCGTAAACACAGACAACAGCACAGCTAGCCATCAACGTCCAAATATTTCCTCGGTAAGCGCGCCCGAAATCTTTCGCAAAACAAAGCTCTCAGATTAATAACTAGATGAGGACAGAGCTTGCGGCTAAACAAGACGCGCCTTTCTAGCTAGGTATTCAAGATAATTGTTTTATCTGATTGTCACGTGCGAGTTGCGATTTGATATAAATGTGAAACTTATCAACGTCCTCATCAAAAAAGTCCTGTTTTAATCATCAAAAGGAACGTATACTGTGGTTTTCAACGGTGGAAAATTGTATCATTTTTGCGTTCGTTTATTCCTCAGAACGAAGATTAACCCATAACCACCCAAAGTACTTGGAGTAAAATTTAGTTTAAGAGAAATTGGAAAGATTTTTTCCCATTAAAATATGCCATTTTAAGCTTAGGAAAATGCCTTAATTATTAAGTTTCAGGTTTCAAGGGGATGATATTGTTTGAATTGTGATAATACTGAACTGAAAAAACTCTTCTAAAATATTTTTTTTGTTTCCGAACGGCAACGCTGGGCGGTAGTGGTTTGAGCCAATATGGTAGATAGTGTTAATTCATGATGTATTGTCCCAGGCAAACAGTAAGATAAGTTAACCTATAGGTCCACGTATAGGTTATACAATATAACATCTAATCTTTCTAACATATATGTTAGGTTATCCTAAGTTAGATAACCCTCGATTAGGTTAACTTAGGTAATACACCTTGTGCGTCGCTTAAGAAACTAGCTTACCGTACGGCAGGAGCGCGAAGAAACTAGTGAAAACTAGAAATGGATACACGTTTTCGAATTCATCTGTTTGAAAACCATGTGGGAGAAACATTTTGTCACAGCCTTTTGGTTTTTATCTGCATAAGCATGCCGTTGTTTATACACTGTTATGAATCACAGCGCAGCAGCTACATTATTTTATGAGTATAGAGCGAGCGTTACTGTCAACTTCTTCGAGAGATTCAATTGCGAGAAGAAACAGTGAGACTAGCATGGCTTGAGAATAATGTTCATAATTATTCGTTGTTAGTATCTTTGATTCGAATAAAGGTTGGACGACTTTTCTTATAATGAAGAATCATAATCAAGAAGAATAATGAAGAAATCCTCTTTGATTTCGCGCGGCAGACGCGGTGTGGGGCTACGGTCTTCCATAGAGATTTTCTTTGATCTTTGATTCACGCCTTCGTTTGGTTTACAGTCCAATCCGGCAAAAAGACGTCGAGATTTTCCGGAAAATGTTTGAAATCCTGGTAGCTACTTTCCTGAATTAGTAAAATCTTTTCAGCAGAGGAGCGGGGGTAGACAACGTGACTCACATTGTCAGTAAGATCTCCAACAGATCCTGCTCTCGAGAGGGTATCCACTTATCCGGTAGGATATGTTCGTAACAGATATGACCTTATCGGTGTATATCTAATGCAAAATCAGAATAATTGGAAATTACTGCAGTATCCTAAGCGATTACAGTGCTGCTGCTAATCAGTTTTTGACGAGTCTTGTATAAAAATCTTCGTCCGCGTGAGGAGGAAAAGTTGCTCCGATTGGGTCCAAAATTATGTATCTTCGTGTCCTTCCAAAACAGGTACCCTTATAATTACACTGCGGTTCAATAAAATAAATGCAAATTGCGCTTTACCCCCGTAGGGAGAAAAGATCATTAAATGCGAGATAATAGGAGGGTGAAACACCGTTTCGCCACCTTTATTATCTCAAACACCGAGATATGGAAATATATTTTTACGAAACGTAGTTGTGCATATGCATCGTTAAGTTTAATTATTAAAGGGCTCATAAATCCTGAATATACGAACTAGCCCTCGTAAAAAAAAAGAAAGAAACAAAAAGGAAAAAAAGAAATACAAGAAAAGGTGGCGGTGGATTCCACCCGAAAAAAAAACACGTGGAGCATGCGCAGCATATCTTGATTATATCTTATATAAAAATTATTTTAATTTTTTATAATAAAATTATTATTTTATGTTTTTTTTTTTTGTTCATAAGATTTTCAATTGTGTATATACATCAAACAAATAAAATTTCGCAAATGGGATTTAAAAAAAAACGCAATAAATCACAGTTTTCCCTTTTTTTCAATACCAGAAGCATATCTAACAAATTTAAAGGGTGATTTAAAAACACTTTTCCTGAAAATTAGGTAAAACGTTGCAATATCGAAGCTAAACGGGGGAAACAAGATTACGGATGGGGTATACTTCAACCTGCCTTATATTTAAGATGTGTTTAAGCTGTTGTGCAGAGCTTTTTAATGATCTCTTAATTCACGCTATTTCTGCGCGGGTCTTTGGGCAGCTATCGAATAGCTCATTTCGGATTCGCTATTTGTTAACTGAATCTTTCAGCTCATTCTACCCCGTGGATAATAACTTGTTTGGACTTTGTTAATTGCTTACCTTCTGGTTTTTATTCTATAAGCGAACGCTTTTGCGCTGGAGCTGGCGGAAACACGATGTAAAAGGCTACATTCCTTAAGCTTTGTTGGAATTATTCACATCAGCGTAGTCCGAACGAGGCCGCTTTCGAAAAAGGCTCTACAACACGACGTGCTACCCCCTTTTCTCCATCGTACTACACGCAATACATTAAGCTCACCTATACAACCTCCACAGAAATGATTTCCGATACCAAGAAAAAAATCCCTTGATAGTAACAAACCAGTATTTTTCTGAACGCAAGATTTTTTCTTTTAACAAGACATTTTTTTTAGTACAGAAAGATAAAATTCTTAAGCTTAGAAAAAAAATCCTGCGGCAAGTAAAAAAATAATGTTTTCGTCTCTGTGTCAAGAAAGCTTTTCTTGGCATAAAAAAATCATTTCTGTGGGTGGTCGCTAACTTGTGCTCTAGATTAAACTGATTTTCTGAAACTCCGAAACATTAATATGATGAGATTGTGCTCATATGGTATGTCTAAAAAATGGGACAAACGCTTGCGCAACAAGCCCATATGTCGCAGTTTGACTTGCAATTGTACTTTTTCGTAGGAAAAAATATTGTCAAGGCGAAACATTTTAGATATGTTTCTTATTTAAACTGATCGTAAAATAATTTATTTTGAGGCTCATCAGTACATGTGCAATTCACGTATCTACATTTTATACTTGCTTTTAAACCAAAAGGTAATACTCTCGATTTTTTTTTACAAAGTGCACGACATGATACACAGACAGCAAGTATTGGCCTATAAAAAGGTATCCAGTGTACCATATTTCCTTGAAAAACCTTCTGTATTTTTTACACTATTACTGCTTGAGAGAATCTTCTTTCATAAGTTTTAAGAATACTTTGCTGACCGGAAATCGGGTAAGCTGTTGTTAAGCAGTTGTAATATGCGTTCCAAACACCAATTCTCGGAGGAAACTGTGTGAATCAGTTTTCAGGAAATAAAACAAAGGATTGGGAATAAACATAAGTTAAAAAGGCTTTTCGAACTTACGTGGGAAAGATAACTCAGAGGAATGCATTCACGTATTAATTTAGAGTTCTAAGAAAAAGGACTTCACTTTCCCGTTGATTTCTTTTTTATAAATCGACGACGGAGCAAAATTTTACGGCACAGTCAAAAAAAAAAAAGAGAGAGAGAGTTTCTTGGTGAACACAAACAATCAAATGCGAAGTCAGACAAAGCCCGACCGACTACTTCGCACACGTAACTAAAACAACCGTTCACAAAAATTAAAATGAATTAGAGCACGTGTCATTGTCAGAAACCTCAACAAATCCAGCTAACGTTTGGTTCACCTTAAGGCCACCCACACTTACGCGGTTGAATATCGGTAATGTGATAATGGAAGGAATGATCGAACCAGGGTCCAACTTAAATCACATTACATTCCACCTTTGCTATTCACAATGTGGATCCTATCATGCGCGAAATTTGAGGTTAAAGACGACTTTGGAGGAGATGATATTGGCTATATTATATTATAGTCGGAAACGGTTCAATAATTGTGCGGCTATTGTTTCTTGGAAGTCCATTACACGCGGTCGGCCGCCATCGATTGTTGCAGGTCGCGCCAATGCCCCGACCCGCGCGATAGGTCTACCCGCACAACAAAGTTATCGATTCCAGACACAGCGATTAAATAATCATTCAAGTGATTGTGAGAGCGAGGCGAACTCCGCTTTTCAACTAAACCAATCGCGGCTATCATTAGCTGGAAAAGCTATAAGAAACTCATGAGTGATTTAAATGCAATTAAGAATAAAGGTTGGCTAAGAGAAGGCTACGAGAATTTATGACTATTCTCGTATTCTCTTAAGATGGGTCAGACTAGATTGGTTCAATGAGATCAGGCTTCGAAAGAGTATCAGGTTTCATTGGGATAGGCTACATAAGCGCAAAGCAACTTTTTTCTGTTGCAAAAATCGGGTTTTTTTAAATTATGATTCCTTTTTTTATGACTATTTTCCTGATGACCTCGGTGGAGCAAGTGTACAGCACTTTCCCGGGTTGAAATTTTGTTTATCGAATCAGTCTTTCATCAAGGACTAATCCCGCAAAACATGAATTAAACCATAACCTTGAATCATACTTAAATACAGAGGAATCTCGGTTATACGTCCAAGTCAGGACTCAAAAATTTGGACGTAGAACTGAGAGGGACGTACAAGTGAAAGTAATCTTCCGTATAACGCTATGTAAAGTATTCTGGACGAGACTAATACCGACTGGACGGACAAACGAGTGGGACTTACAACTGAGAGATGTATAACTGAGACTCTACTGTATTACAAAAAAGATATATATTAGAGCGAACCTTGAAATACCGGTTCGTATCCAAGAGAGATATAGATGACTTGGTCCCTAGGTAAAGAGTCCTGCAGTTATATTGTTGTAAAATACAATTGAAATTACAAGAAAGTATTGTTAGCCGACGTCATTAGTCCGTGTCGTACCTCTAGGTGCGACGATTCTAAGTAAAGCTTGCCGTTAATTGCGTGTACAACGCGTCGAGGCTGCCACCATTGAGAAAGAGTTATGACGCAGGGAACTGCTAGAGGGAGGGAAGGAGGGGGGCTGCAATACTGCTTTATGTGCGAGAATACTTAAGCCACACATTGTCGGCCTTCAAAGACGGGGTTGAGGTTCGTTTCCCAAACCTTCCCTCAAAAACAAGCCCTTAAACCTTTGAGATTTAACACCCACGCAATGAACCTTATTCAGGATTTTTTTCCCTCAAGTTTCCAGTCTTGCTAACGTGGCCTAATCTTGATAAGGCAGTGCCTGTATTGTTGAGATCAAAAGTCGCGCGTCGTCAATGACAAGGCCTTTGTCTTGTTCAATTGTGCCACTAATTTTGGTCGCGAGTGTAAACGAAGGAGGTTTATCATTATTGGATCACGAAAGGATCTCAATTTGTCTCCGACATTTGCAGTGCCTTTTCTCACTTCTATTCACTTGGTTTAGAAGTGTAAATAAGACGAGCCATGAACACACACTTCCTGAAGTATCCCAAAGAGTTTCCCATGTGTTTCATTAGTTCCATGTTCCATACGTGTTCCGTACGTCTTCCAAATATGCTCCGTGTGTGTTCCTTGTGTTTCATGGAACACGTGTGTTCTATACGTGTCCTATACATGTTCAAAATGTGTTCCATATATGTGTTCCCATGTGTTCAACATTTCTATGTATGTTCTACTAGATCTCCTTCTACTTGTTTGTTCCTGTACCTTCTGCTGTTACGTGGAATTCAATGGAAGAAATGGCCTATTATTTCCCTGGAGTAAAACAAGTAAACAATTTATGAAGGTATTATGGCAACATTCCGAAACAACATTGCCAGACTTGTACGAGTTTACATCACAAAGTTTGCTTCGATGGACTGTACTCGACCTACAGAGGACAATTGACATTTACTAAAGAGAATTTACTTTTAGTTAGGGTGAAGTTAAAATAGGACCTCAAACTTTGCTTCAGTATGAATTTGAACTCTTCCACAATAACAATTCACAGATAAAACCTTCCTCCGAAAGAAGGCGGGCTTTGAAAACAACTTCAGCAAGATTGACAATTTTTTTATTGAAAAAAGGTAAATTTTGCTTGAACACCCTTGATCATAAAACTACTTAGGTACAAATTTCCTACTTGAGTCAAGTTTCCAGACACATCACAGAGAAAACTGCGTTAGTTGAGTTCACTACAGACATTAGAAAAAAAAGCGACAGCCGACTCGGTTAGTAAAAGTTACCAGATGTCTGCCAGTAAACGTTAATTGTAAACAGTACTCTGTAACGGTAACGTTTCCTAGCAAACCTGCTAGCGTTAGGCAAGTTTGACTGTCGCACTTTTTAGCTATTTTTACTAATTTTTAGTCACAGTAAAAAATTATTCTTGTTTTGGGTAGCCTTAAACCTGTTTTGGTTATGAAGGTAAAACAGAGAAAGGGCGTAATTTTTTTAAATGATAAACCTATGAATAACCACATTTAATGAGAGCTCTCAACGAGACCTTTTCATTGATATGATTGTTTAAAAGTATATCTTCAAAAATGACCTAATTACGCTCTTGTCCCGTTTTACCTTCATACGAAGCACAAGTAGAGAACTACCCAAAACAGGAATTATTTTTTACTGTGGTAAACTTTACTTACCCACTTTTCTCTACGAAGTTCATTCACAGAGTTCCCTCAGAGCTGTCAATTACCCGGGGGGCATTCGATAGCGCCAAAAACCATAAGCGCGAACGCCGCAAGCGCCAGTCCGTAACCGCCAAACGAGAAAAGTCGTAAAAGCCAAAGTTCGTTAAGGTTAGGTCAAATTAGGTTAAGTTAGGTTAGGCTAGGTTATGTTAGGTTATGTTAGGTTAGGTAAGGTTAGCATTGCGGTTAAGACCTTTGGCGTTTGCGACTTTCCTCGTTTGGCGCTAACGAATTGGCGCTTGTGGTTTTTGGCGCTTATGACAGCTACCCAATTACCCCACGTCCGGTGCCTGTCGATCATGGTCGAAAACTTGTCCACAATCGGACAAAGCATTCGGTTGTCGACTACTTTCGAATTTCCCGCGGTCTGCGCAACGTATTTTTGACAAGTAGCTGGACGCCGTCATCGAGTTTTCCATCTGAATAAATGTTTACCAAGTCTGTCCGGCAGGGTGGCACCCGTCCCGCTCCGCCGCGACGTTTACACAGACCGAATTAACGAACTTCGCCCACTTCTATCATCACTATTTTTAAAGCGCCAAAAAGAAGTTAAAACAGTCCTCATCTACCCTAACTTTGGGAATGGCAGTTATCCAGTAAAGGAGAACTGCCGGCTCGGCTCGGCACACACCAACTCCCGCATCACCGGCATTCCTTCCGCTGGCACGGTTCCGACAGGGTTTTTCTTTTTTCCAACAATAGACAATGCTTCGAGGTTAGCTTCCCAAATCGACATAATTAAGAGGCAACTTTCTCGATTTTCTTTTTTTTTATCTTTCGTGATTGAGATAGAGCATTTTTCGCTACTTGCTAGGATAATAAAACAATTACAACATTTTTCCTTTTTTGGTATGAAAAACAAAGTTGATACTTTCGGTACTGAAAACTGATAGTTTCTTTAGACTGAAAAAATCTTTGAGGAAAAATATGGAAGTTCATAGGCCTACCGTATAATTTAACTTTCGTACAAAACTTGCGTCGAAGCCTAACGAAATACGTTGCTGGATAGCGATTCTTTCCCCTTTTTTCTGTTTTTCCCTCTTTTTTTTCATTTTTTTTTCAAATTTAGACAAAGTACGTTTTGAGACGTACGTTCTTGGTTTGTTAGGTTAGGTTATGTTGGGGTACACTAAGGCAAAGACGATTAGGCCAAATTAAATAGATTAAGGACGTTGCATTTTAAATCAGTTCGGCATGTAAGTAGAACTTAATCCACAAAGAAAAAAAAAGATCAACTGCAAAAAAAGTCAAATCATTAGTCTGAAAAAAATTTCAGTCCAAATATTCATTTAATTTCAGCTATTTCGTTCTTAAAATGGGCAGTTTGTAAGAATTAAAAACAATGTCTAAAATTCAGTGAACAATTGGATTTTTTGTAAGATCAGTGATTTGACTTTTGTAGCATCTGACTTTAAGATTCTCTTTTTACAATAAAGTTCTACTAACATGACTTAGGTTAGCAAGAGGTGAATAATTAAGGAAAAAGCTTAAGTTTTAGAGCTGTAAGGCTTCAAGACTGGATAAGCTGCTGGATAGACTGCAAGTTGAGGTAGTTTTCACAGTCGTCAACGAGCTTATACGTCTACCGTCTCTTTGAAGGGACATTGTGTCCCAGAAAAGCTATACAGAGCTGCACAACGGCCCGAGATGACTATGTCCAAAGGCAGTAAATACCTTAACGATACAAAAACGGTTGTAAATGACTTCCAACCACAACCGGAAGCAGAACAGCCGGCCAAAGCGACGAAGGGAAATAGTAGAAGTTCCTCGCGACGCGTCTGAAAACGCCATATTAAGATCACTTAGCACCGCGGTTAAATTGCAAATCCACGCAAGGAGGGTGGGGCCGGGGTCCCAACACTGAGAAGTCTCGTTCGGGAGCAGTGTTGCCAGATTTCGCGATTTTGTAAAATTTTAACCTCGGTTAACTCGAGAACCACTAAAGATAACCTAGCATGGTGGGTATGTTTTGGATCGCTCTCGAGCTGAGCAATCCAATGCTAGGGTTAATCACTAGGTTATCTCTTCGGTCTAAAAATTTAACCGCGTTTAAATTCGGCAAAGTCGCGAAATCTGGCAACGCTGTTCGGGAGACCGCTACGGGAACCCCTATGCCATAAAAACAACAAAGGAATCCAATCTTATTCCGACAGGTGAAACCCACCTGCAGAACCGATACACTCTAATCACCGTAACCTGATCAAATTTTTCGTATATTTCCTCGAGGCTTTCTCCGGTCTGATTTTTTCTGTTTGGGAAAAAATCTGGGAACGGACTTTACGAGAAAAGCGCGGTGGCTAATCTGATTGACAAGGTTGCGAGCAGCCTGATCCTTGATTGACATCTTGAGCGGGCAGCACGGGGGTTTAAGGCGCGGTCAGGATATCCTTCAAGCTGGCCAAGTCTGCCAAACTTTCAGAGCTTGGTCTTAATGAACAAAGCGCGACTATTGCAGGAACCGGAATTCCAGTCGAGGGAGCTTACCTTTAATTAGCGAAAAGCCTGACTCAAACTCCAGTCGGTATCACAGATCACATTACACTAAAACACGACACTTGCATTCACTTCACTGTATCACTCACTTCCGGCACTTCACTTCACTTTTGTTTTGGAAAAAAAAATTGTCGTTTCCGGTACGGGGGCGGTTCGGGGGTGGGGGTGGGTGGGCGCGATCTCCGACGGCGAAAATCGCGTTGTGGACCACCTTTGATCCGAGAGCCGCGGAAGGGCAGACTAGCGCGCCGCTCGACGGAACAAGTGAGTGCTGCCCCCCCCCTCCCACCCCAGGTCGCCGCCCAACACGCCTTTCTCCCCCCCACTCTGCCCTAGCGCCTGCGCATTCGGCCGTTGCCATGGCAACCTATAGATTGACTTTCACTGCGTTGCCCACAACGATGTAAATTTACTTCTTACGGTAAAATCTGTAAAAGTGGTTTCGGTTCACAATTGAAATTCAAGACGGTGATCGGTGTTACTGTAGCTCCATTCGAGATCAAGCCTCCGATCAGAACGGAGGGGTTGCCAGTGCGGGCCTGCTAAACAATGCAAGAGTGTGGCCGGTGAAAAAAACCGCGAACTCTTTCACCCCCGGCAATCTTAACGAACAACTGATTTTAACCAGCGTTGGGTCAAAAATCGCCATTAAAAAATAACAATAAAAAATTAATAAAAATCAATTTTTATTTTTTCGAAGAAAATTGATGTGTTTTTATCCAAAAGGAAAGTTGAACATAAATTAAATATCACAAAACCAAGTGAGGAGTCACATAGATAAACGTACAAATTTTTGAAAAATGGGGTGATTACATTTATCTAAAATAAATTGAGCCCGTGCAGGAGCGGATTTCTAGGGATAAAGTAGTTTATGCTCTAAAATATTCCTTCATATTTAATATGTTTTCCTATTCTTTCTCAAAAAATATTTTAAGATATTTCAAAACTGAAAAAGGACTGTTTATTTCTTTATATTTGTTTTTTAATTCATCTGGGTCAAAAAATAACCAATATCCTACTATTCATAGCTAATCTGTAAATTGCAAGCTTCTCATTTGAAAAAAATACGAACAACTAAAAAAAAGAAGGAAAAAACTGATGATGATTATAATTCTGGTACATATGAAGATAACAGATCGTCAAAGACAGGATTGAACTCGTGCCCAACTTAAAACGTATCATATTAAATTTCATTTTTTTTCACAGTGGTTTGAAAGTGAAGGTTATTTTTTCAGGGAGTGTTTTTATCGAAAGGATTGAAAACCACATGAAATAAGAAATGCGGTACCTTACTTAAAATAATAACGAAAGACTCACAGGCAGAGCCTTCGGACGAGGTAGGCAACCGCCTATACACGCGTGTGTAGGGGGCTGCCTATCCCAGTCAAAGGTCTTCACTATGGGTGCCTCCACCGCCGAGACAGCAAATGCTAAACCGCGGAATGAATTTGTTTCACGAACGAGTTATTACTCTCTTCTATGCCATAAAGTATTATACTGCATTTTATCGTCATACGGAGGGTAAACATAATTTACGCTGGTTGCTCCGAACCGTTAAAAATGGAATTTATTTCCCTGAAAGGTATATAAAGACCGTTTTCTTGCAGACAAAACGATCGCAAGTTTTCGTATAGTTATTGCTAAAAGATTATTCCGTCAAACCCGTTTCCCTACCCCAGTTTACGCGGAACGGGCGTCAGTTTAAACTCATCTTGCCTCAATCTAGGGAGCCTAATTTCTGGTCGCCATATATCTAACCTAGCTTTACTACGTCTGACATGCTTGGAATAAATTCACCTAACTGTAAGTCAATGAATAGGTCTGTGTCAGAGAAGATCTTCCGTTCCCTCCGGATCAATACGAGTGATAATGGCGTGCAAGAGTTAAGAGACGAGGTCGGATACAGTTTACAAACCATGTTTTTGTTTTTTCCTAGCAAAACGTCTGTGTGTGTCTCTCTGTCGGTCCGTCGGTCGACTCATCTGTCCCTTACCAAATGGTTGACGATAACTTGCGTATGACCCGTCACCACCGAACACCAAATCTTCTTTAACATGAGATCATGCGGCCTTGGTGGAGATACTTTGGGGCATCTTTACCTCTTGGAAGGAGGGTTCAATTTTTCAATGCTTCGTACCTCTTTGGTGGGCAGGGAGGGAGGATTCAACTTTTCAATTTCTCGTACCTCTTTAGTGGTTGGATACATCGGAAAGTGGAAAAGCTACCCATATGAAAGAAATTTTAAAGATGAACAGCTCAACTTCAAGCAAAAAACAATCAATATTTTGAGCGGGTAATGAAAAAACGGAGTGTCTATTGACCCGACTGCCCCATTGAAAATGTATCAGGGTTCCGTGCGTTCAAGTCACTTCCCATTTATAATGCATAAGGTTGGTTACGTGCGTTCTTGTCCCCCTATATTGATGCATGTCGGGTCAATAGGAACCCTAAGAAAAAATGTGCCTTCTGAATACCTTTCCTAGAAAACTGGGAATTCCATTAAAAAAACGCAGCTCATGGGCCACGCATGGGCCGACGCAAGGCTCCCGTAATAAGGGGCCCCATTTACCTCTAGACTACAGGTCAGCTTCGGAATATACAGCCAGGCCGCTAGTTTAGTGCCGTGTCTGGTCTCTTCCGCCTGTCGCCGCCATGATAAAAAGGGGTGGGGGACCCTTCCATGTAATTTTCATGGGTTTTCTGACTGAACATAGGCTGGCACTGGTAATGGATCTTTAGTGCAAGGTTTTGTTGGAGGCTGCGGTTTGTGTGTTTGACCGACAACAACCACTGGATTGCCTTTGAACCAACATCAAGGGTCCTTGCATGTTCTAACTTCTAACATGATATCGACCATTGCCTTCCAATGGGCTTTACCATACAATACTCACTCGCAAATATTGCAAATTTTTCATTGATCACTTTCGAAAGTAATCGAAATCTAACTATAATATCGTTACGATTAACGATCAGAGACAACTAGCGCAGATTATATTTATTCTTTTTTTTATTTCTGGAAGAAAAACTTAGGTAATCGCCTAAAGAACACAAGAGTCTCGCACGGGTTTTTATTTTATAGGGGCATCTTATTCCTTTCTTTTCAGTTATCTAAAACTATTGGCTTCCCTTTTGATAGACTCTTCTCACAGTTGGCTACACTATTTTTTTTTATGCCTAGTGATGATTTTAAAAAATCGTAAGCCTCTGAAAAAATATTGATTCATTCACTTGTACTAGTAAAGACATAAAGATTCGCTATTATGTTTACCTTTAGATGGCGTAAATAATAAAACGATTTCTATGAGTCTTACCTTTTTTTCCACGGAGAATTTGAAAGGCGAGCTAGAGGCAGTCTTCTTGTACGAGTCCCCATTTTGACAACCTGCCCACAAAAAAGGGAGGTTTTTCAAATTTTAGCATTTTTTTGGAGCTAACTTTTGGACTTGCGCCTGCATTACAAGAAACACAAACGTCCCTTCAATCATTTTTTTTTAATTATTCCCCCCCTTTTTTAAATTCGTTTATTCTTTTTTGAAAACCGGAAAAATTTTGTTCGTCAACTTAAGGTTTGACGATGTTCAGTAACGATACGTTTCGTTGAGTGATGTTATACAGAATAGATTAACCGTTTCGTAAATAAAGAATAAAATTAGCCAATTTGAGCTCATTTGCTTTTTAGATACAGTTTATTCGAGTTTCCCTACCGTTCAGCAAAACTTAGCCATACATTATACCAGACACGAAAGAAGGACGGTTTTTCACATTTGAGGGCAATTGTTAAAGCAAAAATGTAAACCAACAGTTCACAATTTCGACTGTCACAAATTGTGCTTTACTTTTCTCAACATAGTTTCCATAAAGCTCTGGTAAGGAAGAGAAGGGTTTGCATGTTCTCTGTTCCCGATTACAAACTGAGACCAGGAACGCCATCTGTCGCGAGAAAGTCGAAGCTCCGTTACAGTGAAGCGCCGCTAGATGGCGCCTCCAGCACAGCCACGCGTTGCTCGCCGCGGCTTTCTTTGAATTTTTAAGTGCCCGTCACACAAAGAAGTCGTTTCCGGTCAAATCAGCGAAATAAGCCGGCAATTAAACGAATCAAACATTAACCTCCGCTTATGAATTTCAAGCAAAATTTACCTTCCCGGTATTTTTTAGGGTTTTCGTTGAGTTCAAAGTACTCTGACAGGCATATTTAAACTCTAAGGTACCGCATTAAAAATTACTTCTAAGGTATATTTAACTTTTTATAAAGTACCCTATAAGGGGATGAAGAGTCTTTTAAATTCTTCATTTCAACTCTCTCTTTTTTAAGAGGGGACTAACAGACCTGACATGACACAACCACGGACCCTGACTTGCAGGATCTTCAAAGATCTGGAGCGTCTCATAGGTACAAAGACAGAGAAAGATCTCTCGAGGATAAGAAGATTAATTCGCTACTTTGTCAGATTGGAATTAAATAGTTGATAAACGTTCTGATGGCGTGAAACATCCAGGAAAAGCAAATAGACAAAATCTGAGTCCACCATCCCATTTATCGCATAGCATAATGCTCTCACTGGACATGGAAAAAGAAATAACATATCAATACTCTGGATTCTCGATCTCAACCAGGGTCGAAATTCTGGGTATACGCTGCCTCCGAAATAAACTGTCTTTACATAAGCGGAGCAAGTTTAAGGCAGTTGCCGATACTCCGGAAAAGCTCCAGCAATATCACTTATGCAGCAAAGTTTATGAGAAAAGTAGACCGCCGCTGTTGACCCGAGGAAGTACACTTTTTGAAAACACTGTGCAGTCATCTATTTAAATTCATTGAGATTCATTGTTTTAATTTTGGGAGGATGGATGATGCCCGTTTAGGCCAAAAGAGGCTATCTGGCAACCCTCTATGTACTTGTGATTCGAGGTTTTCAAAGCCGTTTCGACCAGGTGGTCTGCTGAATTCCAAACAAAATGTGTATCAGGTTTCAAGAACATGTCCCCTGAACGAAACAATCGCACCGCCATGTTTTAAACCTCCATTTTTGATGTGAAGTGTGAGATAGTATAATGCTCCTCCATCGTCTATTTAAGTCTACAATGTTGCGAAATTGTGGTAACGCATTCCATGACCGAGTTTCGTTTGCCATAAATAAAACTCTCACGCCACTTTCTTTACATTTTCGATTAGAGAAAACGCAGCTCGTTACTGCTCTTCTTACATATTCTATGAGGAACTTTGCAGTGAATTCAGCTCAGTCATGAGCGACCCCACTGTCATTTCGAAACTGAAAGCTGTAGACATAGGGCATCTCTCACTAAAATAAGAACTAACAACGAATAAGGTAAGGAAATAACATCAATGCTTCGATAACAAATCTGCAATACGCTGTGACTTACAAATGATACATCATCATGATATACTGATATGATGAGTAACTTTGTTTTGATACCTCAAACAGGGCGTTGACTATATCGACCAACTATTCGGAACACATACAGCTTGGTTTTATTCTGTGTACAATAATTATCGTACCAGACGTAATTAATTCAAAAATTATAATAATGAA
>Ga0058701_10002040_pt1 | contig 14977 bp, 12 predicted proteins | sample AgamicOrMae_FD_97039 | JGI IMG/M metagenome (GOLD analysis project Ga0058701, IMG submission 97039) | Agave microbial communities from Guanajuato, Mexico - Or.Ma.e | ecosystem: Host-associated > Plants > Phyllosphere > Phylloplane/Leaf | place: Guanajuato, Mexico | collected 2012-06-04
GAAATATCTCCTATATTCTTTTTATGAAAAAAAATGCTACCTAATGATCTAGAACCGTTCGAACCTATGGACATTATCTTTTCACCTTAAAGTTAGCCCACGCCAGATTCTTGCAAGGAAATCTGCGGATTCCCTTTTGTTGGAAAAATATATCGAAAACACCCCTAAAATTTAAGCCAATTTTATATTTTCACTAGAAAACGATTCGCGTTCGGTTCCCAATTAGTTTCGTTTCATCGAATACAGTTAGAAACGGTTGGTCGAATCGACGTCAATTCGATATCGAGGCGAAAGTCGAAATCTAGATCGGAATCAACGAGATCGTTCAAAAATGTATAACCAACTCCGACGAACTTGTTTCTATGACGTCATTTCAACGTCGGAACGACGTAGAAAGGGCATCAGACCTTTGAACTTTCCTTGCACTGTAAAAGACGACAGTTCTCTTGAAAAATAAAATAAGGAACACACTCCTCAACGCAGTTTTAGGCATCTTAGGTGACATGTTCTGCCCATAAAAAAAATAAAAAAAAATCGCAGATCAAAAAACTTAATTTCATTCTTGGTTTGGCTTCGACGTACTATCAAATCGTCATTAATTCGACCAACCGTTTCTCCCGTCTCTCAATATGGAATGGCACTCGCTTTTAAAAAGCTAAACCAAGCAAACGTGTAACCAGTCGAGCTTTTGTCTGACAGACAAACTAATTTTACTCGAATGATTTAGAAAGAATGGAGGTACCTGGCATTAGTAATCCTTAGACTTTTGATTTTGTTCACACTTCGAGCCGTTTTTTTGTACATTTTTGTACAAAAATGTACTAAAACCAAGTGTTCCTCAATAAAATTAAAAAAAAGTGGTCTATTACAAAGTAAAGCATTTTGGCGATTAACATGAAATCGATGATATTCAATGAAAAAAATGTCCTGAGATCAAGTCCACGCAAGTTGACTATCAGTTCTTTTTTCTTCGTGGACGAATTAATCAATAAGTAAATGACATAAAATAATAAATCAGTAGGTTTTATTGATCCTCGGCGCATCGGCCCACGACATTTGATTTATATGAATAATTTTAAGGAAGATTTCAATCAGTGTTGAATCGCCATCACGGAAAAGGCAACTATTATCTTTCACTATAGATGCGTTTCAGTTTGTGAGTTCACGTCTTCCTTCCCTTTCAACCTTTCGATACGCAGTTTCAGCTATCCGAAAAAAAGAAAGTTCAAGTTATTCCTTGCAAGAAAAAATATCACTCAAGATTTTCTTGAAAAAGAAAAAAAAAGGTTTCACTGTAAAAGATATTTGCAAGTTTTTGCAAAACTCAAAAAAAGGAATAGTGATGAAGTACTAAATACTCACCCGAAGGAAACTAGGATATGCCTACGAGAAAAGTTCACTCATTTTCAGTCGGTTTTTCCCGAAAAAAAGTGTGGAGGAATGGAAATTTCGATATTGAGCGTTATTTGAACACGGAGAATCTTAAATTGACGGTGCTATTCTCTTTGTATGAGAATAACCCCGTGCTACTAAACGGCCACGCGCAGATCTTATTTTTTAAAACGCGCGCGGAAGGCAGTTCACTTTCAAAAGAGGGGAATCTTACTCTTGGAGGGGTGGATCTTATTACTGCTACTCGTCTTGACATCCGTTTTGAAAGTTGAACATAAATCAAAGTAGGCCTACTTGTCATAATAACACTCATTACGTCTTTAAGACGTAAAAACTTGCTGCCGGAATACATTTTTACTACCTTAAAAATAGTGTTAAATTTTGAACAAAAAATATTTTTCCAAATTTACAACCAATAATCGTTCCCTGTAGAACACCTAAAATTCGCGCTCAAGACTGATTGTTTTTAAATTTTTTATTTTGCGATATTTCCGGCTGTTCTCAAGAAGTTGGCAATGTTTCGTGTATTTGCATTTTTGTTCAATTTTTAATACTTTTTTTAAAATAGAAAAAAAATGCATTCTGATAGCAAGTTTTTGGCTGGGGTCTATTTTCATACTACCCTACCTAAACTACTACCTAAATCATACTACCACTACCCTAAATTCCTGAAAGTTTCAAGAAAATCGGAGGCGGGAAGTTAAGGTTCTCCCCTGGAAAGTTAAAATTCTGCTCAAACAGGGATCTCTGCGATTAAGTTTTGATAATGGCCCGAATGTTTGTTGATTCATACGCACAGGTTGCCGAAATCAACATTTCAAAAGCGTAACTTCAGCTTCTTTAAGGTGAATATTATGCATTGTGATTTTCGAGAGGCTCGCGATTTGAGCAAAACAATCGCAAGCTGTTGTCCGAAGCGGCGAGATATTTCACTCGAAAAATGTACTACCGAAAACGTGTGGTCGTCGTGGTGCGATATAAAAATAGCTCGTGATGAACCTGTCCGATACTTTTATCCGTATCGCATGTAAGATGTAAAGATAGAGAACCTTTGGGTCCAATCCAACGCGCTTTTGGTTGCGGTGTTTAATAGGCATTCAGCTATTTTCTTAACATAATTGGTTATTATATTTGCACACACACTGTACAATTAGTGTTTTTAATTTTTCATTTTCTCAGCACTCCTAAAAATGTTTCGGTGTTTTTTATTGTTGTTGTTTTTAATGTTTAATTCCGTATGTCTAGTTTGTAAGAAACAAAAATCATCTGGCACTGCCTTCTAAACAGGCTTTTACGACGAAGAGCGCGTTCACGGAAAAAATGGTTTTGTTACGACAACAAAGTTAGGGACAACAAATATTTTTTTTGTTGCTGTAACCAAAAATTTCGCTGCAGCAGCCATACGTTTTGTTGATAGAACTAAACATTTTGTTGTTGTAACAAAATATTTATGCTATCCCTATTTTAACAAATGATTTTGTTGGTATAACAAAACCTTTTATACCGTGTTGAATCTGCCGGCTTTCTACGGATGTCACGCACAGGCACTTGAGTCAACGAATCAACGAACAACTAACGACAAATTAGGCATGACAACATCTTAAAAGTCACGTTGCCAAGTTCTTTGGTGTAGACCTTTTCCATATATATACACATTATATATATATTTATTTTTCGGTGTATATTCTCATAGACAAAAATTTACCGTTGTCGGCTCATTAATATGTCAGACGTTTCACGTCATCAACTGATTTGCGATGCAGTCTAATCATATTGTTCAAACACAGTTCTCTTAATCAGGTAAGTTCAGTACTGACAACTTACCTGACATCTTAAAAAATAAAAAAAAAGAAATAATGCTCAAGCTATGGAGAAAGGTAATATGCGATACTGTTTATATTCCTTTTTCATAAGCTAACCATATAAACTAACCTCTGCTTAGATGGTCCCAGAGGCGTACCTGTTTTGGATATTGATTTAAAATAGGAAAAGAGCGCGAGTTGTTATTTCTTTTAATAAACCTACCAACAATCATATCAATTAATCGTCGAGAGCTCTCAGTTGATATTATTATTGATAGGAGTGTCTTAAAATAATAACCTAATTACGCTCGTCCCCTGTTTTACCTTATTTATGCCTAGAAAAAGTATGGGACTATCTAAAACACGGATCAGGTTTTTCTGTGTTAGCTTATTAAAAATTCAATCAGTTTCCTAAAATTATCAAACCTTTCAGCCAACTTTTTAAGACGAGTGTAGTAATCTGCCGGTAGACTTTTGAATATTAAATATCATAGTTACCATGTGCGGGATGTTTGTTTCCTTACCTTAGCAAAAGTTGACACAATACTGCATAGACCTCTCCGTTTTCCAATCTCCAGTTTTCCTATCCTCAGTTCAGAACCACAACACACAACACTAACACGCCGTCGCACACGTAAAAAGCCCAGGGAAAGGCACTCCGATCACAGACAGGTGTTTTCTCGGACCCGGCCTCACCATGACTGACTTTTGAGTCTTGAGGTTGCTTCAACACTTCTTCGCCACTTTCTCATTTCCAGGACGAAGATTTTTACGAGAGAGACGAACCGATAGCGGTACTCATTAGAGCGAGCGAGACAGACGTACTCCCACTGATCAGGGTGATCCGATTACTTTTGAATGGGAATGCACGCGTGGTCTCTTCCCTGGAGAAGGGAGGTAGGTGGGGGGGGGGGCGAGGAGGAGCCAAGGACCGGTTCTCTCATCTGATTGGTCGTTGGCATGCGACTCGCTGCCTATCAGAGCGCGTCGCGGCTCGTGCAGGTGGCACGAGCCAATCGAGGTGGAGGGGAATACGGACGTTGATTAATCGTACATAAGATTCATTAATTAAACGATCATGTTGTTATTAGCCGGACGGATTGCCTCTCGGACGGCCGATCATTTAAATTGCTTATTCGGAGTGATTGGTTTTGATGTCCCTGCAGGATCGCTGCTCGTTTTGCACCTTAAGCTCTCTCGTGAAGATGTTTTGGATGTAGGCGATTATTAGATATCGATATATGGAAAACAATACGAAGACTAGAGATGGCCCGGGATAAAAATTTTGGCTGTATTTTTGCTTCTGTTTGGCTCTCTAGCCTTGCTTCCCAAAGGCTGCCCTTTTGCTGCGTTTTTGCTCTTTTTTGCTGTTTTTTGGCTGTTTAGTTTAAAACAAGAGCAAAGTTTGTCTGACTTAAAAATATAATAAGAGCCGCAAACGGAGGAGCTGGAGGAGAAAAAGAAGCTAGAGATTGCCGTGTAGGGGAGAGTAGCGCGTATAAAGAATATAATGGACTCCGGACAGGACAAGAGGCAACAGTACGATCTAGGGATCTGTTTGATAAGAAGAATAAGAATAGCGAGAGACTATGAGGGACAGCGGTATAAGATGCAAGGATAAGTATTTGAAAAGGCATTTTCAAAAGCACGCGCTTGAATAATACCAGTAGTAAAAGTGAAACTAACACTTGGGAAAGTAAATACAATTCTAAGAGAGTATTTGCTAACCTACAATTAAAGATTACTTATTCTTTCCTCGCGATGTAACTTAACTCCGCGGGCTTAACCCACCCAGCGATGCCGTCCGAAAACAGAAAAAAATATTCTACAGAATCTTTGCAGTTCAGTATTGGCAAAATTTAAAAAAAAATGTATCACCCCTCTGGAAACCTGAAATTAATTACTAAGGCATTTTCCAAAGCTTAAAATTGCGGATTTCATTGGAAAAAAATATTTCAATTTCTCTTAACCTAAATTTTACTCCAATAACTTGGGCTGTTATGAGTTAAATTAATCCAAGTAAAGGCACAGGAATCGCTTGACACTCACCCATTTGCGATTTTTTTTAAAATAAATAATAAAAATAAATAAAAAGGGATGGGTGTGGAGAATGGTCCATAAGGGCCATTGGAGGAGCAAACTGGGAACTGACGAAAGAGGAAGCGAAAGAAGGACAGCGGTATCTCAACCGCAACAGCTGAGGAACAAAAGCACAACGGTCCCGCATTTATGAAGTCTTAAATCGGTGACTTTATTTAAAGAACGTTAGCGAGGAGGAACAAGAATTATTGAGGGTTCGTTGAATGCGCCAGGAATAATCAGAACAGAATTTTCTGCGTGCATTAGTTTACATTTTCTACGCCTTCATAGTGATATACCCTTCGTCGCCATAAGCCAGATGGCGGAGAGAATGGGAAGCAAGACACAGGAGCTTCTAACTTAACCCATAACAGCCCGAAGTATTTGGAGTGAATTTTAGGTTAGGAGAAATCGGAAGGATTTTTCCCCCACTCAAATACGCAATTTGGAGCTTTGGGAAATGCCTAAATTATTAAATTTAAGGTTTCCAGAGGGGTAATATTTTTTAAATAGTGACAATACTGACCTTTAAGGATCCTCTAAAATACATTTTTCTGTTCCTAAACGGCATGGCATCGCTGGGCAGTAGTAGGTTACCCGAAACTTAAGTTACGCAGCCTGATGCTAGTTACTTCCTAGCGGCAGTGATTAACGGTGCAAAGTAGATAGTATAGCGCTTGGCGATTGTGGAGAGCGGAGCGATAACGACGCGAGGCACAGGATACCTTACCGTTGCGGTTGTATGACGTAAAAGTGATGCAAGATTGGACCAGGTTCATCGGAAAAGATGCAGGAAATGCTATTCCGAGTGCGAGGAGAAAATTTACGACCGTCAAAGCGAGAAGCCTATGATCATGGAATATAAAAATTGTTTTTGGGAATTGGCTTATTATTTTGGCGCAAGCCGTTTAAGTTTTCGGTTCGTTCAGAGTTTCACAGAGTTGGTCAGAACTTAACCGATTCCTTATGTTTTCGTCCTCCTCAACAACGTAGCCTAAAAATAAAGAACCGGCAAACGGTGTTACTTAAATCCGCATTTCGTCGCTTGAAAATGAAACAAGACATTGCTAGCCGTCTAGGTCAATTTTGCCCATTTCTTCACTATGTAAAAATACAATCATAAATTCATATGCAACAAAAGTCAAATCACTGATCTGAAACATAAAGTCGAATTATGGTCTGAATTTTAGACATCATTTTTAATTTCTATAAATTTCTAATTTTAAGAACGATTTAACTGAAATTCAGCGAACATTTTAACTGAAATTCTTTCAGACCAGTAATTTGACTTTCATTGCATCTAAAATTAAGATTCTCTTAGTGTTTGACGCCCAATCGTTGCTTCAGAGGAAACTAAAGACAGGTTTTTCCCGACTTTAATTTTTTTCTCAAAAATCAAAGCCGGCAAAAAAAAACGCGGCGACATCTTGGAAAGAATCATAACAGCCTCACAGGTCAAGCAGATAACGCCAGCCGATACGGAAAACGAAATAATAACACAGATCCGGGCATGTATACCATAAGCGTAATTATTCTCAGTGCGGGAAACGCTGGCCGGTGAATATACTTTAATTTTTTGATGGTCGATGGGAATCCGTATTGAGAAATCGATCGGCGTAACAAACTCGGGCCGGGTCGGGCGGGCCCGGTCCGGTCGGCCGGATCGCTCAGACGCCGCCAGGCGCCATGCGACCCTATGCCGCCGCAACGCACCGCAACGCACAGATCGGGACACCAACTAATCTGATCCTCGCGTGTCTGCCCGTCCATCCGCTTGTCTTTTTATTATTTTTATGGTTGCGCAGCGCAGAGCATGCACTAGCGGCTTTATTCTTTGCCTGCACTGCAATGAGGTCATCCCTGCACGATGCGCCGTGCAGTATATCGCCGTGAACGCATCAATATAAAAACGCACTACCCTAAGATTTCCTCTTTCGCATTACCGTACGAGGTAGTCTTCTCGCAGATTTCAAAATGACTTGCAGACCCTATTGAACAGAGATTACCCTGGGCCGAGAATCCATAGCAAATCCATGCATGAATTTCCAAAAATCCACGGTCCGTCTTCAATTATCCATACAAGCGTGGATATCCACATTGATATCCAAGCACGGATATCCATGCAAGGACATTCCGCAATGGATATCCGTAAACAAAAAATATCCATACATGGATATCCATAGTTTTTATGGATATCAGTCTTAAATTATCCATGCTTTTATGGATATTCATTTGGATATCCTTGGATTTGTATGGATATCCATGCATTGACTTGTTATGGATCCTCCATCCAGGGTAAAAGGGAGTCTATATTACCCGACAGCCTCATTTAAAATATATTAGGTTGGGTTCCGTGCGTTCAAGTCACCTCCCATTTAAAATGCATTAGATTGGTAACGTGCGTTCAAGTCTTTGTATATTAATGTATGTCGGGTCAATAGCAATACCTAATATGAGTTAGAGGCATTGCAGAAATTGATAGGGTTTATAATGAATCCAGAGCCGAAATTTTAATTGCAAGGGGATTACATGCGATTGCATAGATTCAAAGGAGGTTGCGATGGTTCAATAAGAAAGTGCAAGAGATTGCAATTCATGACATTGCACAGGTTGCATAAAGTCAGCGATGAAATATATAAAATCGCGATGAATCAATGAATTTGCAAACCACTAAAGTATTACAGGAGATTTTAGTGAAATTCCTTAACGAAAAGATTTGAAGGCATTAAGCCTGCAATCTTGATGGGGATCGCCCCTTCCTAGCTCATTTCGTATAGGCTATCTTTACACATCACTCTAAGCCCTTGGGGTTAATTTAACCCCCAAAAGTAGGGTGAATTTAATATGCAACTTTTTTCACCCCAAATTCGACTTTCAACCGCAATTAGTTTAACCTTTTCGCAGGGCAGTGAACCTCACCGAATGGGGTAAATCAGTGAAAGTAGCCTCCAACGAGGTTTAATTTGCGTCTACTTGGCTTTGGTCTTCATTCAGTAATCTATGGAGAGCCTACAAAATCATCGTTGAAATTCATACGCAACAAAATTCACCCCACGGGTGCAGTGCAGCACAAGACGAGATTACATTTTTGTTCTTTTAAGCCTGTTTCTTATTTCAAGAGTGATGTTTCTCTTGCTAATCCGGGTATGCGTTTGTCCTGAAATCGCGGGTATAGGACTCTGGATCCCGCGTAACTCAGGGAGGCAACACTGCAAGCAATACAAGCGACTCGCGGATAGGCAAGCGAAGAGCGAAGAGGCGCCGGTAGTCTCCAGGTGGGCGCAGCTTCGATTTACTTATTTTGTTTTAGACATTTAGTTTGTTGTTGTTTTGTTCTCGTCCTATTTCATCGTTTATTTCAGAATAAATTATACATAAAAGGCCGGCTTTTCTTTACGATGAACCCATTTATATCGAGCCCGCATTTATCGAATTCCCACTTCTACCGATTTTTACAAGCACCGTGAATTTTCCTACACTCATGCGTGTAAAAAAATCTGCTGTTATCGAACCCACATGCATCGAATACACGCTTATATGCAACGAATTTTTTGATGTTGCGTGCGAATTTTCCCGTCAACTTTGTCCTTCCCAAGAATTCGGTTCAAACAACCCGTAAGTATTTTATAAAAGTTTACACTACTTCAAAAAATACAATTCAACCTTCTCTTGTTAAGAAGTCAAGCCTATACTTTTCCATCATCAGTCTAGTCCATTCGTGAACGAACATTTTAACCTCTCTACTATGAAGCGTTTCTCTGTTTACTAGAATATTGGGGAGCGAATGACCTCCAAAAGTAAAAACCAACCACGAATTGTAGTTTTGGAGGACATTCGCTTTCCGATTTACTCCGTACTCGCATATAGAAATGTTTCATTATCAACTACTAGTACCGTCTTCAAAGTTAATTTTTCTCTGTCCTGTTTTATCAATGCCTTATCTTAAAATGGACGCTGCGCCGTCTACATTTGACTAACGTTAAATGTTCTTATCGATCACTGCTTTTCGTACCTTTCTTTTTCAATTCTGCTCGTATAGGTGTTGCCGGAACCCTCCAACTGCAATATACTTCCAAGTTTTAGGAAAACTTTACTGATAAAAAAGTTAAGAGTAGGGATAACGTGAAGTAAACCGAAGTCCCCTCTTTGAAAGCGCCAAGTCTCAATACGTGGCCCGGAACCTGCGTTTTTAGCACCCGCGCCTGTCACTCCCGCACCGGGAGCGGTTGCAGAGGCCAGACGGGGGTTGGGGCAGAGCAAGGAAGGTGTTTCATGAAAGCTGCTGTACCGATGAGGCAACACTGACCAGCGGTAGATTTGAAGGTTGAGATCACAAAATGTTAACTGAAAATAGACAAAACGGAAACGACGGCGCGGCCGAATGTGTATAGTAAATAGAGATGTAAAGTAGAGAGCCATTTAGAGCAGAGCGTGGTGTACATGTAAACAAACCAAGCACAAAACAACGATTTTTAAATCAGAGGAAAGTTTGAAATCATCCAATGAAGGTAGCCTAAAAAATATGCAAGACTCCTGAAATTATTTTTGGGTGACACGTCTATAAAAATTTTCAATTATGAAAGAAAACTCGATTTGAAAATCCGAGGTGAGCAGCAGACGACGACCTCCTAAAGTTTGTTGTCCCGATGATGTCTGCTGCTCACCTCGAGTTTTCGAATCGAGATTTCTTTCAAAATCGGAAGCTTTGTGTAAGAAATATACCCGAGGGAAATTAAAGGAACAAGCTTGCACAATACTAACCCGCAACCGCCCAGCGATGCCGTTCGGAAACAGAAATATTTAACTTAGAGGATCTCTATAGTTCAGTATTGCCAAATTTTTAAAAAAATATCACTCCTGTAGAAACCTGAAATTTAATAATTTAGGCATTTTCCACAGCTTAACATTGCGTAATTTAAAAGGAAAAATCATTCGAATTTTTCTTAAGCTAAATTTCCCTTCAAATACTTTAAGCTGTTATGGGTTAAATATGTCCTATTAGGTATGAGAGCCGCTGCTGCTTCGGTTCGGAGATCAAAAATTGATTTGTACATGGTTTGTTTACATGCACACTACGCTCTCTAAATGGCTCTCTACTCTCTACAGGAGACTTAAACTCATGCCAGCCGATCGCCATCTAGTATGTTTGCCCTCTGCGGGAGCGAATTCGTCCAAGGAAATGAGGCTATTGTAATCGTCATAAAATCGTTCCAACCTGGATGGAACACTAAAGGTGGGAAAATGCATCCAAAGTGAGAGTTGGGAACCCCCTACAAGGATAAAAAAGGAGAAAAGAATTAAATGGCAGCGAGGGATGCGCGCGTGTCCCTAATTGAAAATGAAACTGTTTCCACGTCGAGTTGGTTGGCTGTGTTTAGTAAAGCGGACATTTTGCTGTTGCACTGCCCATATGCCCCGTCAGCTCGTCTCATCGCACCGTCGCCCACCCCCATCCTCACCTAGCCCATCCTCGCTTACCAGATGTCAGTCTCAGCGATGTGTGTCGGCTCCGCAGCGAGCGGCGGCAGCCCGCCGTCGCGCCGGCTCTCTCGGCCTGGCCTGATGTTCACTCTCCTCCTGGTGGCCCATCTGATGCTCGCTTCGGATCGGAGTGGCGGGCCGCGGCGGGTGCCTGCCCTGCCCTGCCCCACGCGTGCTAACTCGCTCACCTGATTACGTTGAAAACGGGTGTTTCCTTCCCCAGGTCGGGGAGACCTGAAACATGATGAGGCTTGAGCCCCAGGAAGTGAATTTCAGCTTAGGGTCGTAGACTCGACCCAGAGTAATCACAATCGCTGAAAAATGATCTTTCTGCTCTTCAAAATACCTCAAATTAAGCTGTTAGCAAGAGTGAGAAAACATATGAAATCGAACTTGTATTTTTTTTAATAGTTTACTTCCTGGGCGCACTTTTTGATATTTCTAGCCGTTTTAACGATAATGTCATCCGGAAATTATTCTCTCAGTCTTACACCATCTTGGAGTACAAAACTAAAACAGGGAAAACATGAATTCTAATTCACCCTTTAGGATGCACTAATGTTCACATCATACCAAAGGAAAAGGTTCGGCGAGTCTTCTATTGCTTTGGCTGTTGGGTCTCAAAAACGAATAGAAATGGCGCAACTAAAGTTTAGCTCTCATGGACAGAGCAAGTCCTCCTCTTACCGTGGAAGTCCTGATCTTCAAAAGAGGTTCCCGCTGCATCGCGGAGGTTGAGGACATCGGCGAAAGGAGCTGTTTTGTCAGGGGAGGGGAGGGGGTTCAACCAGGGAAGCGGGTACTTTGGGGTGGGAAGAACGTACCCGCAGAGGCACCACCATTTTTCGTGTGGGAAAACAACCTCCTCAGGTATCTCACTGTAGGATTAAACCCAATTAAAGTCGAGATGTGCCGATAAAATGACATTACTGAAGACTTGCCTTCTCTCTCATACCTTTAGTTTCAGGACTGAAAACTCATGATCATCAATCCGGTTTTCCATCATGATGCGGGAAGATATTATACTACATAGAGAGTTGGGAAGAGGAAAAAGATCTTTTGCCGTTTCTGAGACTTAGGTAACCATAGCCCATACCAAATCTCTAACGGTATCAACGAGAGGAGAGGAACGTTAACCTACCCTAAATTAAAACACCGTACAACCGTAAAAAAAAACAACTGATTTTTTAAAATCCTCTGATTTAAAAAGAAGAAATAAAAAAATATATTTTGTATGAAAGTCACTGAAAACTGAATGTAAAGTTTATGCTTTTACGCACAAAGACTCGAGGAAGCCTTTTGATTTCTATCACTTATGATATCACTTGAACCCACCCTTTCCTACTGTTGTCTCGAGACGGGAACGTTCATGATGCTTAGTTAAAGACGCTAGAATGCGTTCGATCTCGACGACAACAGCGAACGGCGGATCAGTCGAAACACTACTTCCACGATTCACGTGGATTATCGTGAATTTCCCCCAAAATGTCCTCAAACCCACTAGAGCAGAGGGATTCCTCTGAAGTCCCCCAAGAAAAAAAGCTCAACCCCCGTAGGCCACAGGGATAGCTCTGTGAGGTACTTTCTCCCTGTGAGGGGCCATTCTAAACCTCTAGGACACAGAAGGAAAACCTCTGTTGTGGCAACACTGACCACAAGCCGGAAAGCTTGGCGGTGATGAACTGGGTTCAAAAGTTAGACTACGCCTGTGCCTCGCTATGCTAGAGTTGGTGGAGAAGGTAAAACAAGACACTTAAAAAACTGTAGCCTTTGAAATTTTGTGTGAGGACGAATACAAAGCCTATTGCGTCATGAAACGGAAACAGCAGGGAGAAATCGCCATTCCTTCGGGTGTGATGCTCGCTTGTCGTAAATCAAGGTTGCTGATAATTGCTGGTTGGATTCCTAAAACCGCCAATCAATCTGATTTGCAAGACGCTCTTGAGGCCTACGTTTGGAAATAGTAGGTTGCGCAACCAGAAGGGCACCTGCTTCGGTCCCCTCCTTGGATTGGGTCTCGCAATGACCTTCAAAGGGGACCCTCAGCAGGCGACCAATCACCGTGAAATGTCGAAAAAAAAACACAAGTGGCTACCGATTTGATGAGATGCCAAGCGATGCGCGATTTTATGCAGGATCCCCGTAGGCCTAAGTTGCCTGCCTCTATTGCATGAAGAGAATCCTTGCTCACTGGAATGAGCGACTTTTATTCGAAACACCACCTCACTGCTGCCCCGAGTTTAATCTTTCCAAACACGACAAGTAATCCGAATTTTTGGGAGTTTCCGTAACACCTGGTGTTCCTTTGATTGTTGTGATGAATAATATTGAATCGTTCGATTATCCAACATCCTTCTCCATCATGAAGTACCTATATCTAGAACGAAGGAGAAAAACTTAAGTTGCTCCATAGAGGGAGGGCCCGTTTGTAGACATGACGGCAGGCCTACAGGGGCGAGAGCGTAGTTTGGTAGGTTAATGTCTACGGCTACCGGCATTGATTACCATATCAAATGTTTAGACTCGGCAACGGATTTCTACTTATGATGTAAGGTTTCCTGGAAATTGAATAGCAAGTGATCTTTACACAGTATGTCACCAAAATCTTTATTACCGTTAGTCCAAATTATGATGATTTTTTTTTACCCATTCCTATCTCAAGTAGAACCTTGAAAATAGTGATGGGCGTAAGGTGATTAAAAGGGTGTGGTTAAAAACCTTTCCTAAAAGGGAGAACATTAGTAAGCGGCCTCTCTCCCAATTTCCAATCCAAAAATTGGCGGGACACTTCTTCTATAAAAAAAATGGAAAAAGAATGAAAGCCCCCTCCAAACACTTGGGTCCCTGTACCAATTCCATCTTCAGAGAGGCACCCACTCTCATGACTGATAAACCTTCTAGGAAAAATATGAACACGCTTTACTTCGACGAGTAATGACTTCCTAGTTTTTAACTGACAAAGTTTATTAAGAGCATCCAACACCAATTCTCTGCATTATTCGGCTTGGGAATTACCATCTCCTTAATTTTGAAATGCCATGTAATTCAGAGTGAGGTTTCCTATTTCAGCCGTTGGCAAAACCAGCATTTTGTATTGTTTATGAACAGTTTATCGCCGTTCTCTTTCGCTGGTCGTGATTTTCGTTTCTACAATTATGAGGGCAAGAAACCGATGAAATGTCACTTGATGTCATGGGTATCAAAAAGGAGGAAGAAAATAAACAATGTACAATAACTCCGAAGCAAGCTTTCGTCCGATGCTGTAGATTACCTGACGCCTGTGACCACTCGGCTTATAATTCGGCTGTGCCTTGATGTGCAACTGGTGTCATGAAATACTGTAGTTGGCAAGGTACAGGGTGTTCGGATATTAGTGTGCACATATACGTGTGTGTAGGGGTCTCAAATCTAAGAAGATCTCAGCACAGGACCCCTGACCGGAATTGAACCGTTAATCGTCCAGACGCATGTGATGAGTTTTTCAATTACCCGTCCTTGTAGCGAAAGCAAGTGTCGCCCGAGAAAAAAATCCCGATTATTTAGTCTCTCTGAATAGTTTTAAGATTTTTTTTTATGGCAGGACTTCTGCAATAACATTGACAGTTTGGTGGTAGAGGTAAGAAACAAAATGGAAACGTTATCCCATCTGACGCTGCATATTCGGATCCTTGGTTTTTCGCTAGCGCCTTAAAAGTCGGTATGTTACGACACAAAACCCCTAAAATGCAAACTTCTTAAAACAATGCAAAACGACTTAATCATCGGGAATTTTTTCTAGGGCGACATCCTTCAGCTACAACGACGGGTAATTGAAAAACTCATTACATGCGTCTGTACGCTTAACGGTTCATTTCCGAACAGGGGTCCCCTTGGCGAAATGTTGGATTTGTGAGTCCTATCACCCATTTTCAGTTGGCACTTTAATATCCGGACACCCTGTATATTCGCCACTAACTGAGTGGGAACTCCTGCGACTTATTTGATCACAGTAAAAACCAAACACCCGTTTCAGGGAGTTCTATACCTGTTTTAGGTATGAAACTAAAACGGGGTTAGTATGTATTTTTTTTTTCAAGATAGACCTATGTTCAGCCACGTCAATAGAAAGCTCTCGCCGAGACCTTTTGTATGATGTGGCAGAATGGGTCTATCTTGAAAAATAATCTAAATACGTACTACCCTCGTTTTAGTTTCACACCCAAAACATGCATAGCATTCTCTAA
>Ga0058701_10002041_pt1 | contig 14977 bp, 10 predicted proteins | sample AgamicOrMae_FD_97039 | JGI IMG/M metagenome (GOLD analysis project Ga0058701, IMG submission 97039) | Agave microbial communities from Guanajuato, Mexico - Or.Ma.e | ecosystem: Host-associated > Plants > Phyllosphere > Phylloplane/Leaf | place: Guanajuato, Mexico | collected 2012-06-04
AATATCACCTCACTGGAAACCTGAAATTTAATTATTTAGGCATTTTCCAAAGCTTAAAATTGCGTATACTAATAGAAAAAATCCTTTCAATTTCTCTTAAGCTTAATTTCACTCCCAATACTTTGGGCTGTTATGGGTTAAAGGTGCCAACTTTGTTGAGTGTTTCACTTGCTTTGGGTACGAACTTAAGCGTCTACGCCATGGTTATTATTATTTAACATCCGTGTCAATGGCTGTGGGAAATCTCTTGCTTGGACAACACTCTAAATTTGAATCAGTGAGTCTGAGATTCAGTGAATTTTCACTGAATCTCAGAGACTCTCACTGATTTAAATTTAGTGTGTATAGCCCGACCCAACTTTACTTAAGAGATCGCATCTCCGCTGCAAATTCTTCGAAGAGTTCCGTCATGACTTCCAGGCGCCATGAACAGACTTGAATGGGACTGCTAAAGGTAACTGTGAATGAGTTTGCATTACCAAACCAATGCTGCCTACTTGGCCGTGACATTTTGCCGAAAATCCCGCTAATACGTGCCACTTGTTACGCCAAGTGGCAAAACGAGTTTCCAAACTCAGATCATATCGGACATGGCTCCCTGATTGCCTGCCATCAGTGGCACACTCGCTCCTAAGACACTCACTAAAAGAGATAAACTCGAAAATCGCCGTAAAAAAAAAGTCGAAGCCCTCAAGGAAAAAAAAATGTGTTGACTCAAGGAAAAAAATCGATCGCCTTCTTTTAAGTGCGTGCTTACAATGTGTGCCCTGAAAATAAAAATTAGGTCAGTTCTACCCGCACGCTTATGTTAATACAAGGGAGATTAGAACGCTTGGAAACCAGCTTTTTTCATAATGAGCAGCGTGTGAAAAGTCACTTCGAAAATACAAAATAAAAAATGAAGCATTTTTATTACCTTTAGAAGAGCAAAACAATGAGAAAAATAAGTTTTTCCATTTTTTTTTGTACAGTGGAATCTCGGTTATACGTCCAAGTCGGGACTCAAAAATTTGGACGTAGAACTGAGAGGGACGTACAAGTGAAAATAATCTTCCGTATAACGCCATGTAAAGTATTCCGGACGAGACTATGCCAATCGGACGTACAAACGAGTGGGACTTACAACTGAGAGACGTATAACTGAGACTCTACTATATGTAAAATTCAGGGGAAAAATAATCTTCAAAATTTTTTTTGGAACACTAGTTTTTGAGCATATTTTAGATTCGTTTTCCTCTGTGATTTTCTACCGTTGTGATTTTACAACCCATGTGACATAAGCTTAACCTGAACCGTACGTTGACATGTAGGGCTCTACGCAGTCACAACTGAATACAGTTCCACCAAATCGCATTAATGAACTCCATTAAATTTTACTTAATGCGGAATAACTGCGTCTCAAGGGCGCAGGAATATTTGCATGAACCACAAAGCGAAGGGTTGCTGGAAATCGTCTGCATACACAATATCTTCATAAATATTGACGAAAAGATCCGGAAAATCTCTCAGGTCTTCAAAAGATATCTCCAACTAATTAAAGATATATGATTAATTAAACTCGCTACCTCAGAAAGCATCCGTCCTTTGTTCTTCGTATCAATTAAAAAGTGAATTCCGATCTCTTGGATTCGACGATTCGTCGCCGAGCGGAGTAACAGCAGCGCGAGGCACACTGCATATAGTCTACGTCCAACCTAAGGGTCTCCATGAATCCTCATGAAAGGTTGTGGACAAGGTTGGAACTCAGACGTGGAAATCTCGACCTTTCAACGCGAGTTTATGCGGCGGGTTTCCTCTGCCAAACTACTGTGCTTGTACTTTTTCCTCTGGCCTCGACTCCGCCTTGTGAATATATTTCATCATCTTTGAGTTAGTAGGGCTTTCTTTTAAGATTTATGACATGAATTGTCGTGTTGAGGAAATGGACTTCGGTAGGGCATCTAAGCAAGGCTGAAATATATAGGTATCGCACAGGACGCAGACTTGAGGTCTAGTTGCAATGGATTACGTGATCCTCGGTTAGATTATCAAGTTTGGCATTAGTCTTTGCCCCGATTAGGTTGGAGCTGCATTAGGTCAACTTCGAGATACGTAAGTTGTTAAGAATTTGAATCATGAACTTGCGTATTTTTCAAGGTTCAGGTTAAAAGAAAATGGTTAAAAAATACCGAAGAACTTTTGCTTGACGCATTTAATTCTGACCGACTGTTTAAGACCTGCAGGTGATAATGAGGAAAATCTTTCTTTAATGATAGTTTTTGTAATTTAAATATGAAAAACAACCTTGACCTTGCCAACACAGAAACTAATCCATTTCCAAAATGCCTTAAAAAATGTGCGAAGTTTTAAAAAAAAACAACAAAAAAAACACTTTGTCTCTCTCTTTTCTTTTTAAGGTACCTACTAGTTGATTGACATTGTTTTGAAAAACGTAAATCTTTATTAATTATACGCTCAGAGGCGTATTCTCATTAAATACAGTAAAAAACGAAAGTCAAGTTACCCTTTTACACGCAATATCCCATTCATAATACATGTGCCACGATTGTTACCGAAAACGAGGAAGTATTTTCATGGAAGTATATTTATGCATGGATGGCGGTGTGATGATTTGATGCGTTAAAAAAGCCCTTACCGTTAAGGAAAGCTTGACAGGCATTTGAATAGGAAGCTGTCGACCAGATCGCTCCATTGATAAGGCTTTTGATTGGTCCCCGTCCCACGCAACGCTCGACTCCCTGACAAATGGAGGAAATTCGTCCAGGCAAAAATCTCGACGCGCCTGCAACGCATATTGCCTACCCAACACGTTTTGTGTAGAAAACATTTCTTGCAGTGTTCTACAGCTTTATTTTTACGTCTAACCCACAAACTTTGGTTTTACTGAAATATTTGGGAAGCTGTCATAAGCGCCAAAAACCACAAGCGCCAATCCGTACCCGCCTAATGAGAAAAGTCGCAAACGCCAAAGGTCTTAACCGCAATACTAACCTTACCTAACCTAACTTAGCCTAACCTAAACGCCAAAGGTCTTAACCGCAATACTAACCTAACCTAGCCTAACCTAACTTAACCTATCTTGACCTAACCTAACCTATACGAACTTTAGCGTTTGCGACTTTTCTCGTTCGGCGGTTACGGACTGGCGCTTGCGGCGTTGGCGCTTGTGGTTTTTGGCGCTATCGAATGCCCCCCAAAGATTCAACCTTTGGGTCCATGTCGAGATTTTGTTTCGGAGAATATTTTCCATTGGACAAATCTGATTTGTGCGGCCGAAAGAAACGCAGGAAGAAGAGGCCGTCTTGGGCCGGCAACGCTAACTTTCGCAATAGTCACGATTTATGGGGAAAAGTATCAAAGAGGGAAACGCTGTCGGTAAACCTTCTTTGCCTTTTCTTCTCGCGGTGATTTACATGCATATTGATTGTTGGTTTTCTGGAAAGAGGACAAGACTCACCAACTGGGTTTACATAGTACCCTTTTTTGGGAGATTTGAATAGATTTGTGTGCGTTGATTCAGACCATTTGATAACAGGCTTGTTATGGTTTTACTAGGCAATGAATAAGTGGACTTATTATATCCAAGGTACGTGCACGTTATTCGCAGGGCATCGTTGCGAAGAAGGGAAAATCTTAGTGCTGGAGGCGAGAATCGAACCTTCCAGCGCTCGCTTTGTAGCTAGACGCGCTAGGATCTACGCCAAGCGGCGACACAGATTTGAGCGATTGTGAAAACGGAACATAGTCGTAATGACAAGCACGCATTTACTTGCCTCGGAAATAATTACTGTGTTAAGTGAATCCAGTGTTGTTTTTTTTTACGGACTGTAGGAGAGTTGGAGTTCCTACGTCCATGGCCGATATTTTTTTTCTAATTCCCCAGAGGTATCGGATGAATTTATTCCGAAGCCATGCCCCCACTCTCCTTGCTGCATTATTACACCACGTCGAGAGGTCTGTTTTACACCACTCGGCTGTTAGCGATAGGCTGCCCTGTATTTTAATATCCGTGTGATTACATTTAGTTTGTTTGCGAAGCAATACATTTCTTGTTCAAATTAAACTACGTAAAACGCAGTTAATCTGTAATTTTCGCTCGGACCCAGAAGGCATGGAAACGGGGGAGTTGAGAGAACGCCTCATTGCAATCAAAATCATCTCAGCCTATTATGCGAGCAAACTTAATCCCATCTAGAGTCAAGTTAAGACGCCACGAAAACGTGAAAATGAGACTCGGGGTTGAGAATGAGTTTGACGGCAACACGGAAAAGAGGAGCTTGTTTCGGGAACTAAACAGTTTGTTTGACAATTTTAGTCTAATTTTTTTAAAACTATAAAGCGTTTTGGCTTCAAATCTCTTATGTGTAGTTTTAGTTTTTGACTTTATGTTGGGCTTCTTTTTTTAACTCTGCAAGAGATTGTTGTTGGTCCATTTTTGAAGAAAATAAAAGTAATCCATAATTTCCTGAGAAAAAAAAATGATCAATACGGTTCCGTTTAACCTTAACCCCAACATGGGTATACCCAAAACAGGGATCATTTTTGATTGGTATTTTAGAAATTTATCTCTCTTTAGTCAGAAAACAACTCGTTGAAAGTGCATTACCCTCAGAACTGACGGACACTAAAACGAGAAGCTCAATTTCAGATGCAACAAAAGTCAAATTATTACTATGGTCTGAAAATTTTTCGGTTCAAATATTCACTGAATTTAAGTGAAATTGTTTTATGATAAGAAGTTTATAGAAATCGAAAATTATGTCCAAAATTTAGAGCATAATTCGACTGATTTTTTTTCAGATCAGTGCTTTGAACTCTTTTTAAAATGAAGTGTTTGCATTGGCCGTTGCGGATTCGCACCCAATAATACCGATGGCTTCAAATGAAGCTGGACTAGTTGAACATGTTGTTTCAAAACTGTACTACTACTTGCAATTTATAACCATAGGAATTTCCACATTCTTGATCGAGCATTTTCAACTAGTACAGTTTTATTTGAAGCCATCGACTAGCCCGGAACGTAACTACCTCTTAGGCAACCGCACCATCTGATGCGTATTCGGTTTGACTTCTACCTCGACGTCCTCTATATTAACATATCGCCAACATTCCGCTACAGCGGACCTGTCCAGTTGGCACTCATCCTGAAGTCACGGTTTTTGCACATTTTGCATTCCAAATGAGCTACGGAAATGTACCTCATAGTCGCGACAGCTGGCGTGCAACTCGACACAACTGAAATTCTGCCTCTCATCATCCACTTTCACTAAATGAAATTCCCCTGAAAAAAGGGGTTTTTCTTAAAGTGAAAAACGCGGATTTCCCATTTGTGGTGCGAGCTACGTCACGGTGGACCTCGCAATGGAAGTCAATTTGCATATTGAAGGCGCCGTTCTGGGAAATGCTGTGATGTGATGTGACACCACTACTGCTTTGGTGACCTTCACCAACTGCTTTCGGCGCAGCTATTCCAATATCAAGAGGATACTCGGGGCGAAAGGGGAAATTTTCCGTGGCAAGGATGCAGACATATCGTCTCGTGCGTCATAGCGAAGTTCTGGATCCCTCGCAAACGATGGACGGAATCGAATCGACTAGAACGTTGTTTCACTACTTCTCCTCGTCTGTCTAGCAGATTCATTTTTGTCCACACAACGATTGTCCAGGTATCCTTCTGAACACGTTCACTTCAGATACCACTCATTGGACGGAATTCCCTTTCATCCAGATATCTCCACTATGAGAATCGCCAGATTCTCATGCAACAAAACAAAACAACAAATGTCAAATCATTTGGTCTGAAAATTTTTCAATCCAAATATTGACTGAATTTCAGTCATATCGTTCTTTTAACCCACTACCGCCCAAATGCCGTTCGGAAACAGAAAACTTTATTTTAGAGGATATTTTCAGTTCAGTATTGTCCCGTTAAAAAAAAATATCACTCCTCTGGAAACCTGAAAATTTATAATTTGGGCATTTTATAAAGCTTAAAATTGCGTAATTCAGTGGGAAAAATCTTTCGAATTTCTCTTGAGCTAGATTTCACACCAAATACTTCGGGCTGTTGTGGGTTAAAATAAGCATTTTACAGAAATTAAAAACTATGAAATTCAGACTGAAATTCTTTCGACATCAGTGGACCTTTTGCATCTGAATTTAAGATTCTCTTTTTGCAGTGTACTTACCCAGAAACCTTTAGAATCCAGATACCCTCTCGTCTTGATACATCTCGGTCGAGATATGTCGTTATCCATCCATTCTTTAGATTTTCATTGCATTGACCATACGTTTCGTTGCTCGTTCGTCAATTTGTCCGACTTAATTACAATTATGGCCAATACGTGTAGAAACCGATTACTGGACAAAAAGATGTGTCCGTCCAGTCACCCCTCTCGCCGAGGATGTTCCCCGCTTTGTTGGACAGCCGCCCGTCGTTTGGGCCGAGGCCAGCCACTGCTGAGTTGTCAGCCTCGAACCCTTAATCAGCGTATCCGTGTTCCGTCAGCAAACAAACCGCGACAACTTGAATCAATCAACTGCCTGGAACTTCGAGTAAACCCAGATAGCTAGGAAAATCCCCACTCAGGTATCTCAACTTCGTCACCGGTCCACTCACGCAGTCTTCATTCAAGGAACGATTAACATACCCTAGTAATATTATCGGTAGGACCTACAACCCCTACCAAACCCAACCTGAGATCAACTCAATCAATGTAGGTTAAGCTAACCCTAAAGCTAGTCATGGAGGAACTCGTGTTCGATCTTCAACGATGTCAATACAAAGTTTAGCCCTACGCGTACACACAAGGCATATGTAATTCTGAGTATGAAGTGACGTCATGATTGAGGACAGCTGAACAACAAGACAACCACACACGTGGTTGTCTGTTGTCAACCCTGATAAAATAGTTTGAAGCAGATAGAAAATTGAACTTGAATTATAGTTCGGCTGAACATTAACATATAACCACGGTTTTCGCACCACTAGGAGCTCGCTCCCTAACCTGTTTTGACGTTTTCCTTCACCTAGAGCGGCGACGATCTTGCAAGTTATGTGTTTACGGTTCGGCAGGCAAAAAGGCGTTAGCCGACTCGGTGTTTGTATTGCCGCCTGCCGCGCCGCCTAGCGGCTCCGACTGCAGCGCCGCCTAGCGGCTCCGCCTGCAGCGCCGCCTAGCGGCTCCGACTACTGCGCCGCCTAGCGGCTCGGCTCGACACTTCCGGAATTAGTCGCGAGGGGAACACCCTTTTCTGCAAGGCGTTGGCGTCGCCCTTTGTTTAGCACTGGTCATTGGCAAGTCAAACAGCTCGAGGCTCCGGCAACGCAGCAGCCACAGGAACCGAGGTGACAAACCTTTTGCTGAAAATAAACTAGTGTTTTTCTAAATGAGTGAAAACACGAGTAGCCATTTCTACTTTCTCTAATTTGGTGTTTTTTTTAAACTGTTTTTGAAAGTGAAGTCGATACTACTGAATGTTTGGTGTAGCCCCATGCGCAAGCGTTAACGTAACGATAAAAATGACCGTTTTGTCGCTGTATTTCTTGTTTAACGGTTTATTTACAAAAAAATGTAAATTTATGTCTTCATGAAAAACTTTTATGCCACTCCATCAGATATATAAGCTACATCAACTCTGTCATATATCGCAATTCGATAATAATATTGACGTATTACCCACGTGGGGAAATGCCAATACATCACCTCTGGTTTTGCTTTTATGAACTTCATCATAGAACTTTGCTCTTTTTCAAAATGAACTTCTTTCAGAGCCATGAAACATCTATACGATCTATACAGTGTTTCCCCCGGCACTAAAAAAAAGGAAAAAAACACACTGATCCAATGTGAATTACAGTTTCATTGGGTCAAACTCTACTTCAGTATAAACCAAGAGCGAAATTACTATCGATTTCTGAGAAACAAAACGTCTCTTTTCGGCCATTGTAATTCTTCTATCCCCTTAGGAAAGCGTCTTTTGTCATTCATGTACGGCCGTTTATGTCAGAAGGGCTCTCGGAAAGCGATTTTTTTCCTTGTGTCGTTGACCTGTCCTGCGAAGCGAATCCGACGATGTAAAACTATGGTCGTTGTTTACGACTTGGAAAACAGGACAAGTCGAGATAAAAACATAAAGTTGTTTTTGGCAAATGCTGCTTGGCGCGGGCGGGAGTGTCGGCCCGGTCCAACTGGACAGACCTCAGCCCAAAAGCCGTTGTCCTCTCTTTTGCCCATCTCAGCGAATTTCATTCTGAAATATAAGGCCTGCATGTCTTTTTTGAAACACCTGTCAAAGTGAGTTTCGGATAAAAGCAACCATGTCAACGCCATATCTCTCCTTTTTTTTTTAAAAAAAGGACTACAATAAAATGTTTGAAGTGACTATTCACCTGCTGCCTCATTTTAAATGTATTAGGTTTCCGTGCGTTCAAGTCTCCCTTGTATTAACATGGGCGTGTGAATAGAACTGACCTGATATGTTTGCTCAGCTCACCTAAGATGATTGGGGGGCATTCGATAGCGCCAAAAAGCACAAGCGCCAACGCCGCCAGCGCCAGTCCGTAACCGCCAAACGAGAAAAGTCGCAAACGCCAAAGTTCGTATAGGTTAGGCTAGGTCAAGTTAGGTTAGGTTAAATTAGGTAAGGTTAAGTAAGGTTAAGTTAGGTTAGGTAAGGTTAGTATTGCGATTACGACCTTTGGCGTTTGCGACTTTTCTCGTTTGGCGGTTACGGATTAGCGCTTGCGGCGTTGGCGCTTATCGCAGCTACCCAGATGATTAACGAAAATGCGGAAAGTTTGCGGGCGAAAACACTCTAAACTTGAATCAGCGCGTGTCTCTGAGATTCAGTGAAAATTCACTGAATCTCACCCTCACTGATTCAAATTTAGAGTGAATGCATTCAAAGATACAATGCAAGCGCAGATTTACTTCATGCAGCAACCGGAAGTGGCACTCATGATTCCTCTTTTTGCAAAAATGCTTTTATTGAGGTTACGATGACCTAGTGTAGGTAATTGTTATAGCAGTGCACTGATCAGTTCAACCTGTGCCTATTCGCTCTTGGCTTCAGCGCAACAATTGCTTCTGCTTTAATATGCACTCTGCTCCTCTTTAAGCTGCAGAAGCACGTAGAAGCTTGCTTGTACGCGGCTGGTGGTTGGGTTATGGGGGGCGGGGTGTCGAGGGGGCGGAGGGAGGGGAGTTAGCTTAACATACGTTGAGCTCATAGACATGCATACGTCTCATGAAGTGAGTTTCGTGCTTCGCACCACGGAAGCACAAAGATGGCTAAGCAAGATCTCTTGTCGCTCAAATCTCTGTAAACTAGACAATACGGAACATTATCTCTTGAGATCATAATTTAACACCTTTATTTCCTACGACTCATAACTTTAATGTGCTTCTCTCTTCGCTTGGGTCCTTTTTTCTCGTGAGCGCAAACTTCCTTTCTAGAGTGGTATCATGCAATAACGCCTCAACGCGTTTCTTTGCTTGATCCAAGAATAAAGGATTCTTAACCTTAGCAAAAATCCTGAATCATGAAACGATATAAAGTCTAAAAAACAAAATCTGATGGAAAAAATGTGTCCGCAATCCTTTTTCATTATTAATTGATTTCTCTTTTAAAACATCAAATAAAAAATGTTAGGTATCGCTACGTTAAGGCTTAGGTTCATTTATAGATTAAGTAAGGTTAGGGTATTTGAGGTTACACTAGATTGTTAATTAATATTCTTTACACGTTAAATGAGCCTTTTGTTAGGTTAGGTCACATAGGCAACTTTAGGTTTGTTAACCTCAAGTTATTATAGGTTACTTTAAGTTTGGTTACTTTGAGCTAGGTTAGGTTTTTCAGGTTGTCGTTTTATCACAGGACATGTCCTCTCGAATTTTTCATGAATCTTTCATCTCGCATTCTCCTTCCTTACATTGCGGCGTTTAGCGGGAAACTAATTGTACCGTACGTTCTCAATACAAAAAACGTTGCGCTGTCATTTTTCGTGGTAACGGTGACGTGACAGGGACCGCGACGCGCATATCTGCCGCGAGGGGGCGCCACGGGCGGTACGGACGTCATCGGGGCGGCCGCCCGGATCACGTCGGGGCGACGAGAGGATATTGTCGGAGTCCTGGGGCGTCTAAGGATAAAGGACATCAGCTTCTGATCCGATGGGTGAAGCCCAGTGTGAAGAGAAAGCCAGCAAATGAGATTTCATGATTTGCTCTCCTTTTCTCACATATCATAGCTGCTTTTTTCGGGACCTCTGCTTTGTGCGACGAAATTGGGGGTTCAGAAAAAAAAATCCGGCCTTGGACTGGGCTTTCATTATTTCTCAACTTGTATCAACTTAATGAAGAAGCGTTTGTCTAGTCAATTTAAGTCCATATAGGTAATACTAGGGTTGGATATTCATAGTCATAAGTCAGAATAAACCGATTTTGACTAGATAAGCTAAGGCCAATAAAAAGCTTTTACGCAGACTTGTCAGAAACGCGGTGACTGTTCCCCTGCGACTGTTTTCATCTTCGCCATTTTTTTCTTGCAGCTCTTTAGGGAAATTCGTCCCGTCCGTACCGAGCAGCGCTCCGCTTGTGGCTAGACTGTCTTTTAAGGCTTGCATACTAATGATGTACCCGCATTTGCTGTAAAGCCTTCCGAAAGACAGATCACGCAGCCAAACCAACGCTGTCTGTGTTGGGGTGACCAATTTTTTGGGGCGATCTCAAAATTTTGATAACTGTATAATTTGCAGATATGTGATGCTTCAAGATATAAAGCCTGGTCGTTTGACGCCGGAGTTTTTCATACTGGCTAATCTTATGGTAGAAACGAATTTCTGAGGAGCAGAACCTCAAATATTCTTCAGCCCGAGCTCAACGCGAACTCTATAAATCATCATCTTCTTTACGCCGCTGTCTGGTGTTTTTCTCGCATCGAATATCACGGTTGAAAATAGCCGAATGAACAACGGTGTCCGGTTCGTAGGTAAAAAGGGCCTCGATATGTTGAGTCCTTGATCGAGTGGGAGGGAGAGAGAAGATGGGGTCCATGAATCATGATTGGCTAGAACCCCCTAGAGACGTCTGAAGCTAGCCGAACAGAGACCAAAACAGCCCAAAACAAGGTCCAAGCAGAGTCCAAGACAGGGTCCAAAACAGAGCCAAAAACAGGGTCCAAAACAGAGCCCAAAACAGAGCCCAAGACAGGGTCCAAAACAGAGCCCAAAACAAGGTCCAAAACAGAGCCCAAAACAGGATCCGAAACAGGGCCCAAAACAAGGTCCAAAACAGAGCCCAAAACATGGCCCAAAACAGGGTCCAAAACAGAGCCCAAGACATGGTCCAAAACAGCCCAAAACAAGGTCCAAAACAGAGCCCAAGACAGGGTCCAAAACAGAGCCCAAGACAGGGTTCACAACAGAGCCCAAAACAGGGTCCAAACCAGAGCCCAAAACAGGGTCCGAAACAGAGCCCCGGTGGACTGCTGACGTGATTGCGGTCTTCTACCTCGACCCTCAATCAGTCCAAAGCAACTCCAAAAGAATTCTCACAAAAAAGGGGGAAAATGGGACCCTTTAGACGGAAGGATGAACCATGATTTACCTGCAGAAATAAGATCCTTACGAAAATGCTTGGGAAATCGTAGAAGACGCCATCAACGGGGCATCAGCACAGCGCGAAAGTCGTAGCAATAAACGCAACGATTAAACCGCTTTGAATCATTCACGTTGAAGAAGAACGCAGATTTTTCCTTGTCGACGAAAAACTCCTCCATACATTTGCTGCTTGTAGAACCGCTAAAATCTCCCCCACTGAGCCCTCATTTATCAATCCGGTATTGTGGAAATCTGGCCTATTTCCCTAGCAAGCGTTCCTGGGCACACATTTGAGTAAAAAGCCCACTTCTTTTCCAAGCCAGCAGATGGCGCTGTGAGCGATAGCACGCATTCATTTCTAAAACTACATCCGACAGTCTGTATAGCGCTGTCTTCCCTGACAACTCTGTTCTGAGTTTTTCTTGATTTATCTTGGACTCTTCTCGTCCTCTCTTCGAGCGCTCCTATGACAGACATGGGATCTAATTTTGCATGTGGTCGAATATTACACCTCAAGTTCCACCTTTTGTCGTAAAACCGAGCGAACCAAATCGACTCACAAGACATTTTACTCAACGGTCGCTTTCTTTTCGGCGGCAGTTACTCGCACACCGTTTGTGACATCTTATTGTCATTAACCCTCTAACCCATAACAGTCCAAAGTATTTGGAATAAAATTCAGCTTAAGAGAAAACGAAAGGATTTTTTCAATTAAAATACGCAATTTTAAGCCTTGGGAAATGCCTAAATAATTAAATTTCAGGTTTCCATAGGGGTGATATTTTTTAAATTGTGACAATACTGAACTGAAAAAAACCTCTGAAATATTTTTTTCTGTTGCCGAACGGTATCGCTGGGCGGTAGTGGGTCAAGCACCCAAGGCTTCGCGAAGCCCGTATACCCGTTTCTGGCTGCAGTGCGCACAGGGTTAATTATGATACCTTGACTAAAGAATCACACTAAACTTTTCTCTTACATAATCGTTTTCGCTTAACTAATATGCATGTGTTGTTGTGTTTCAGGTATGCAGCGATTCTAGTATCGCTAATCCGAGGGCTTTTGGTGGTGGATTATGAACTTATAGTAAGTAACTGCGAAATCCTATAGGTATGCTCCAGCTACTTATCCGATGGATTAGCCACATTCCATTCCGCGACCTCTCAAGCCAATTACTTCGCTAGTATCCGTGGATTCCTCACTGGAAGTGATGCCTACGTACTTGCTACACCGGAAGTGATGCCTAGGTTCTAGTTTTGGGGCTCCCCTTGAATGCAGCGGAGATAAAAACGCAGATCGAATGAGGCTGATGAATCGAAAGGAAACGAGCGCCTCGCGGCTCCTCGCCTGTTTTTCCTGCATGAATTGAAATCCTATTGCGAAAAAGCAAATTTGAAGTCCCGGAAGCACATAGCAAGTCTTTTATATTCAAGGCGCAATTCTTCCCTCGTCGAACCCAAAAAATCCATGATTTGAGCTTTTCGACTAGTTCGTGTCGCCTTTGACCCTCCCGAATACATTTGCCTGTGCACGGGGGGCATTCGATAGCGCCGAAAACCGCAAGCGCCAACGTCGCAAGCGCCAGTCCGTAACCGCCAAACGAGAAAAGTCGCAAACGCCAAAGCTCGTACAGGTTAGGTTGGGTCAAGTTAGGTTAGGTTAGTTAAGGTTAGTATTGCGGTTAAGACCTTTGGCGTTTGCGACTTTTCTCGCTTGGCGGTTACGGATTGGCGCTTACGGCGTTGGCGCTTGTGGTTTTTGGCGCTTGTGACAGCTACCCGCTGTGCACTACAAAGTCGTGCTGAGGTAATCCAATCTTCGTCATTTTTTTAAATACGAAGTGACTATTTACACGCTGTCCCATTTAAAATATTTCATGTAGTTTTTTGTTCGTTCAAGTCACCTCCCATAGAAAATGCATTTGGTTGTTTTCCTTGCGTTTAAGTTTCCCATATTAACTCAGGTATCCGAATAGAACTGACCTTTTTTATTTATTATCCTTAATTGACCATTACTTTATCTTGCGCTACTAAACCGATCTTATCCTAACTTATGATAATATTTACGTTACGTAACTCAAACCTAATAACCTAACTCTAATGGTGATCGAAATTCCCCTTTCAGTCTTAGGTTCAGTTAAATAATTATAAACTGTTTGGTTAACTTTTTAAAGTGACTATTCGGACTTTGTCATGCGATAGGATATTTTGAGTATCGGTAGCTTAGGATAAGCGGCCAGTGCATTCGTCCGACCGCCTGGCCCATTCAGTCCCCCGCCCAAATCTCTTTGACTATTCTGGTGCATAATATCTCCATCGATTATTTGGACCAGCCACGGCAGGTTAGCGCACTCCAGCTTCACAAAAATATCTCGAATTATCCCCAGGAAAAAAGCCGTATTTCTAAGGTACATGACTCGAATGATATTCATATAGTGGAAATCGAAACACAAACAAATACTTTAGAAACGATATTTGATTAGCTGTACGATTAGGTACTGTACATAATCCCGCAGTTAGGGTCGTACCAGAGGTACGTCTTGCTGGAAATCTGCACATCTGATACCACTTGATATCAGAGGTCTATTAAACGGATATCAAGAGATAATTGACTGAATTTTCATTTAGTATCTGAGAGATTTTAGCAGAATATAAAAAATATGTGCTGGTTATTCCTGGATATAGAGCTCTAAAGTAGAGAGCAAGAGAGTTTGTTCATGCACACCACGCTCTCTTAATAGCTCTCTACTTAACCCATAACAGCCCAAAGTATTTGGAGTGAAATTCAGTTTATGAGAAATTGAGAGGATATTTTCCATTAAAATACACTGTTAGAAAAATCGATAGGAATTTTCACATTCTGAATGAGAAGTCAAAGTTCACATTCGGAATATGAAATTTTGTATAACTTTGTCACATAAAAATTCTTATTGTAATTGTAATTTTCATATCGAGAATATGAAAAATTACTATTCATTGCTCCCTAGTAGCAAAAAGGCAAAACATGAGCTGAGGACCACGATTATCGTGGTTTTTCACTTAGGGACCGTGTTTGAAATCGATCTTAATTTAATTCGAACCTATCCCAGAGCTATCCTACCGCCTAACCGTCCTAACACGCATTTTTAAGGAAAGAGTTTGCTTCGTATATATTCCTCCAAGTGACAAGACATTTCATCAGTGAGCGCTAAGGAACCTCCCTTATATATACTTGACGGCACTCAACCTGTGCCTATTTGTTGTGCCTTTAATTTTTCGTTAGGGTGAGGCGACAAACGCAAAACAACAATTTCTTGAAAAAATCCATCAATTCTCCGGTTTTTATTCGAAAACTATTTTCGCCGTAGCAGATGCATGAATGGATGTCTGCACATGCGTC
>Ga0058701_10002042_pt1 | contig 14975 bp, 7 predicted proteins | sample AgamicOrMae_FD_97039 | JGI IMG/M metagenome (GOLD analysis project Ga0058701, IMG submission 97039) | Agave microbial communities from Guanajuato, Mexico - Or.Ma.e | ecosystem: Host-associated > Plants > Phyllosphere > Phylloplane/Leaf | place: Guanajuato, Mexico | collected 2012-06-04
AGGGTACGTTAGGTCAGTTTGGTAACGAAAAAATTCAAAGAATACTGTTCAGTATTCCTGGTGAAACGATGTTTACAAAACCTTGTTGCCTTCGACAGGAATCGCTGCCAGAATGCTTGTTTCGTTCTCTCCTCTTTCCAACGGTCGCAAGATATTGTGCTGCTCAGCTAGCGGTGAAGATGCCCTCACAGCTGTCCATGGACTCCGCTTCTTATCCCTCGCGTGGGTCATTCTGGTTCACACTTATCTGCAAGTTTTCGCCATAGCTGGTGAGTCCATATATCAATTCCATCGCGGGTGAAAATTTGTTTCTCATGCCGTTATTAACCCTAAATCTTGTCCTCAGAAAATAAAACTCTGCGGACTGTGACTGAAAGAAACTTCCTCTTCCAAACTGTGAGCAATGCAACGTTTTCAGTAGACACATTCTTCTTTATCAGGTAAGTAATTTGAACGATTTTCATTTTGTAAAATAGATGTAATGAAAGGTTGAACCAGAGTTGGAACATCCAACCTTTCAAATTGAAATTGTGAAGAATAAATATGTGATGTCGAAGTGCTTTATCAATACCATCTTACTCTTCATCTTGTTTTGTTTTTGTTTTTTCAAGCGGTCTACTGGTGGCTTTCTTGTACTTCAAATCAGAGGCTCGCAAGAACCGTGGCGTCGCGCCGATGCCCCTTCCACTGCCACGCGAGCTTCCCCAGACTGACAAAACAGCTCTGCCAACCCCAACGCAAAATGGCTCCAAGAATGGCACAGGGAATGGAGTAGTCAACGGACTCCACAGCGATCGTCCCAAGAGGCAGCCGAGTGCCATACAAGGCGTGCTCCGGTTTGCAGCTCTCGTTGGCTACCGATTCGTCAGGTTCGTCCGAGAGATTCGATTGAGATAGGTGACCCTCTTTACCTGGATGCTAATGTAGTTGCCTACCCTGCAGATTGACGCCGGCCTATTTATTTGTGCTCGGAATGGTGGAGATCAGCATGCGATGGATACACAACAACTCCGTTTTCGAGCCACTGATCCTCGATCAACTGAATTGTGACCGCTACTGGTGGAGAAATGCGCTTTATATTAACAGTCTATTCCCAAGAAAGGATATGGTGAGGAAAAAGGAAGCACGGTTGTTGCGCACCTGAAAAACGTGCCAAAATCGGGGGAAATCGTGGACATAGAAAAGTCAAAAAATGTAGGTGTTTTTTGTTGTTGTTTTTTTACACATTTTTAAAAAATAAACAAAATCAACTTTACGTGTGTAAGAAACGTAGGCTAACTTAATCTAGGTATTTTGCAAACACAAACCGTAAACTAGGTATAATGTAAACTAATACCAACTCGAGGTAGGTGTTTTGCTAATCCAAGTCAGCTTGACGTGAACTACTTTAAGTGACTTGTTGGGGAAAAAAAATCGCTCTTTTTATGAGGAAGTTCTTTTTTCTTCTAGAGAAGTATTATGAGATGTCCTAATGTCCTCTCAGTCAGTGCGCAACAACTTTGTCTGAGGTATCAATGGGATTTTTAGTGTTCAATCGAATTAACGTGGCTTTAATGAATCGTTTCTTTACAGTGTATGTTGTGGAGTTGGTACATGTCTAATGATACGCAGTTTTACGTTCTTGGTATCGGTCTTCTTTTACTGTCGGCCAGGTAATATCTTTTATAAATTGATCGGTTTCGTATGCGGTAAGGTCATGCTGCTAGAGTGAATTTGTGGGAAGGATTTGAGGCTATTTCCAGGATTGCTTTTCAGGCACTTCAGAGCGGTCGCAGGAACTCTGATTTTCCTCATGGTTAGCTCCTGGATTACTACCGCGGTAGTGTCAATGCATTTCCAGTACCAGGCAAGGTAAGCAAACACACATAAAATTCACCCTCAATATTAAGGTTGCAGTAATCGTTTATCTCTTTATACGTACCTGTCGTTGGAGCCGCCGACTTCTCGTCGGCAGTGACTGCTGTCGAAGATTCAACGGCATTCTTCAACTTGGCGAAAGTTGAGCGGAGCTACAGCGAAGCGAGGCACAGGACGAACCAAATTTAACCTAAGCATCTTATGTCTTAACCCTCCTAATGAAATGTAGTGTTGTATTCGGGTAGAACACAAGAAAATACAACCTTGAAAACTTGGGGAGCTGTTTTACAGTGGAATCTCAGTTATACGTCCAGGTCGGGACTCAAAAATTTGGACGTAGATTTGAGAGGGACGTACAAGTGAAAATAATCTTCCGTGTAACGCCATGTAAAGTATTCTGGATGAGACTATACCAATTGGATGTACAAACGAGTGGGACTTACAACTGAGAGACGCATAACTTAGACTCTACATAAATCTGGTTTGGGTATGAAGTTGAGTTGGCAATATCAGTCCGAAAAGTATTGTCCGGTTCTGATCGTGCAACAAGGCGGCCAATGTATTTCGCCATAAGGCGGAGCCTTTCTGCGCGATCAGAACCGGACTGTTCTTTTGGACTGGTAGCACTCAAGTCCAATAACCTTAGGTATAGAACCGCCAAAGGTGTCGCTTCGCTGCGATGAGCTGTACTTTAACAAAGAGAGAGCAATACGCATTCCCATGCGTGAAAAAGAGACAACGCGGCACAAGTGTGGGAATTTCATTGGCGGTTCTTTACGGAAGGTTTTCGGGCTTTGGTATTAATTCATTCTGTGGCTAGTTTTCTCGCCAAATTTATCATAGCGCATCAATGTGGAAGCTCCAGCTGATTGTGAGTGTTATCGTTCGATGTAGCCTATGCGGGAAATAAACCAAAGTGCGACATATCTTTTTCAAACTCACTCCCAGAACAGTACTGTAGGTACACACAAAAACCCATAACAGTTTGTTTGTTTGTTTGTTTTTTATCAGTGCCAAGGCATCAAAGTTCAGATAATATCTCCTCTTATGGACGCTAACCCTTCTTTGTACTTTTTCTTTAGGATTCAAGAGCCTTTTGATCGCTTCGACGAGTTATATGACAAACCTTGGACGAGGTTGGGGCCCTATCTTGTGGGCGTTATTACTGGTTGGATTTTGTTCCGGACAAATTGCAAAATTAGGATGTCAAGGGTAAGCTTCCATTTTTAATACTTGGAACTTGACTGGGATTCTCTCTCTTATACTGAAATGTTTTGGTGTTTCGGCAGACGGTTGTTCTGCTAGGATGGCTCCTATCCCTTGCCTGCCTGTCATCTCTGGTGTACGGTCTTCTGCACAACCAGCTGGGCATCGCAGTGTCCGCCGCGTACGTTGGCCTGGGCCACACTGCTTGGGGCGTAGCGTTGGGATGGATCGTCATCGCCTGTTGTACAGGCCACGGCGGTGAGTCATTTCCTTTTTTTGCACCATATAGCTCGAGTTCCATAACTTTCTCCATGCATTATCGCCATGTGATCATTCTAAAAGGTGTTATCCCGTGTATAATTCGCTCTTTTCCCCGATTTCGACCCTCTTGAAGGAATTCTGATTTTAATCAATTAATATTTTTAAAAGCTAAACGCAAATTTTGCAGTCAAACCAAATGAAATGAGGTTGTCACAGCCGCTTGCCACCAGATAGCGCTGCTGAGATGAGGATGTTACATAATAGCCTAACGATGGGCGATACATGATAAAATATAGATATCTGATCATCGAATCCTCATCGTCTTCTACATCACTCTTGCCGCTGAGATCAGGATGACACATAACGGCAATGCGGCCGCCACATAGCTATGTTGTACGCTTACCGTAGCAGCGCCATCTGGTGAAGAGCTGCTGAATTAGCCCCTTCCTTAACAGCCTCATTAAGATTAGATCAGTGGCGCAAGCTAATCAGTTTTTATTTCCAGGGTTTATCAACACGCTGTTGTCTTTCCGAGGGTTGTATCCGTTAAGTCGGTTGACCTACTGTGCATACCTCGTCCACCCCATGATCATGGTTTTAACGAGCTATCAGATGGACGGACCGTTGCACCTGCACAACAGCCTCGTGGTAAGTTGTCTTAGCCTGATGGTTCTTGTTTGATTAATTTATCGTTGTTGCTGAAATAGCCTAACGATGGAATGCATTAGAACAGATCCACAAAGATACCGATTGAAACATAGTTCTTGGTAGGCAACACTCCTTACAGTCTTGTCATGCATTGCCTACCCAAGGACCCTAATCGCTACATTACAGTACTGTATCAGTAGCCGTAATCGATAGATTCTTCTCGGTTTTATACCACCTCCTTTGATATATATCGTATCCTTTGTGTATATTTTTGACCGAAGTCGTTAGTAGCAACCTGTCATATCTCGGAAGTCTTTCTCCTTTGAGATAGGAGCCAAACTTTTTTTTTTGCGCACTCATGTATTGTTTGTGTGATTGCAGCTCACACTTTACTTCGGTAACATGGTAGCCTCTTTCCTCCTCTCTTTCCTCATTTCGCTGGCGTACGAAGCTCCAGTTGTCCGACTTCTCAAGATTGCCATGCCGACCTCGACATCTCCACCAAAACCCGAGTCAGCGCAACAACAAAAGCCTTGAATGTGTTCATGAAACATCTCCTTTGATTTTTTTTTAATGACGCAGCAAAACTACTTGCTTCAGAGCCATAGAGGTGGACGAAATCTCGACCTCGACAAAGATGAGCATTGCAGATTCGCGGTCGAAAAACTTATTCGACTTAGATAATACAGGGTTCAAGGTTTTAAACTTCGCTAAATTTGGTTCTTGAGCTAAGTCAGGTGTATCTCAAAAACAAAACGCGAGCTAAGAAGACCGTTTATGAAAAGTATCGAAATAAGTTTTAACCAGCGGTTGTTTCCTGTGCAAGGTGACTCTGGACAGGTTATCTCAGATCTAAGCTATCCCCGTGACTAAGATGGAAAGTGTCGGCGAAAATTTTCTCTGCGGTTTCTTTCCGAGATCGGTTTATTTATTTTTCAGGCCGCAACAGCCCTCCAGTGTTGTACCATTTAGGTTCGCTTCCAAAAGAGTGGACTTTCAATGATCACTTCACGTTTTGTCCCATCAAAAGAATATAGAAATGAAGTTATCTTAGGAGTTCGATCACCCTAGCAAACCACCTAAGAAATGACGTAAAACTTTGAAAGGAAATCTGAATTCCCGCGGAGATGTCAGCGGTCACTCCGTAGTCTAAATCGACAAGCCCTCTTGTGTGGAAAAGGAAAGATATCTTGAATCTAAGAAAACAACTGTGATTTTTGCTCATTTCAAAGATAACGAGGAATAAGTCGTATCTTTGTTAATCCTCTCTTTGAATATTGAACTTCACCATCTTGTAAATACTTTTTGGAGTGTTATTAATGTTATTTCCGCCATCGCAGTGGTAGTATATGTTCACTGTATCAAGTAGCTTATAGTCCTAGTGTCATTTTATCATTTTGTCGATGTTAAAAGAAATGTGTGATACTGATAGCCTTCAAAAGGCGGTACCGAACCAAGTGTACTCCGGAACAAAGTGACATCTTAAATTGCTCAACTGTGTAGTGGAAGTTTAGATTATTTAAATATTGAGGTCCGTTTTTTGACGTTATCTTGACGGCAATGTTTAATGGGGCACCCACGAATTCGTAGTACTGAGGTCGTTAGTTCTTCTGAATGTTCATAACGTCTAGGCAAACTTTTACTGCACCCGATATAAGCTGTACATGTTGTGCAACACCATAACCTTCCCGTGGCGCCAAAATACATCCCTATCTTAAGGAGGCCCCAATATTGAAAATCGAATAATTTCGTCCAGTCGATTTCAGGGCAAGATCTTAAGACTAGTCTCTTCGAAGAGACGTTCGCCATGGACTTGCACATTTTATAAAGACAGACGTTATATCCACGTAACCTGCGCTATATGATGAAAAAATTATATCCACGTACATGCATTCCATATGGGACAAGAACGCATTTTCGGAGACTTCGACGCACGGCCACCAACCTACCTAATACACTTAAAATGGACGTTTGACGTGGATATAAGTACTCCGTTTTATAAATAGTTTTCAAGTTTAAAAGCTTCTGAATGCGAGTATTATCAATTTTATGGAGTAATGTAATTTTTTGGGGGTTTAATTTTGTCTAGTTTGGATTTGCATCTGTTGGCATAGCTGGATCATACGATGCTCAGTATGCGCGCAAAACACAAACCCAAGCGAGCGCAAAATATCTTATCTCTGCTCAGCCTTTATGATACTAGTATTATTGAGTCAAGCAAGCTTGATGGTCATGACAGGAATAAAAATAAAACAAGGAATGAACCTAAGAAATAGCTTCGAAGTTTGCACGATGTCTCCTGTCAAGAACTTTGACGTGTTAACACATTGCCATGGATATCTTCAAAGATATAAACAGCCCGGTAGGCGAACTAGTGAAGCAATGGAGCCATAAAATTTTATTCTACAGGTGCGTCTTAGTAAACTGTACACTTGGCCAAAGTTTGTTTTGTACATGATTTTGTATATTTGTAAATATTAAGGAAAGTTGCGTGTGTAGGACTTAATGTGATCTGTACCACATTTGGTATGTTTTGTTAGTGAATTTTAGTAGTTGGTGTGTTTATGTTAGCGATTGTTTTACTGTATTTAAGAAAATACATACAAGTGAGTGTACGAGTAGGTTTATTATTTCTGATTCAAAATCGCATCTTAAAGGGCCAAAAAAAAGAAAAAACAATGAGGAAGAATAATTTGTGTTCCATCGAAGTACCCCCCCCCCTTCCAGAAAACGTTAACCCAAACATCATAGCTTAAGTGAACAGTATTGTCGGTAATGATAACAAATGTTTTCTCTCTTCCAGCGATTGCTTTTTCTTTCTTTCTTCTTCTTTTTTTTTTCTTTTATCTTGAAGAAAAGGCGGATTAGAACTCACGTATCTCTGAGGTCCAAAACTTTTTTCCGAGTTTGATTCATAATATCAAGCATCACATCTGGTGTTAAGATGCTTTTAACCTGGGCAAAAAGAAACAAAACAACGTAAACAGATTAAATAATATGAAGCATACAACAGACGAAACCTTTCAAACGAAAAATTTATCGGTTGACATTTTCACGACCCACATCCGAGTTTCCTCGAGAAATGAAGTTAAAATGATATCCATAACATATCCGTGTCTCGTGGTAACCTAAAATAATAATAATAACCCCATTAAATTCTAAGAGTTTTTCCCGGTTATCTAGACGGGTTGACGATGACATACTGCGTGCGAAGCGGAGGAAAAATTTTTGGGTATTTAAAAATGTTCACACAGACATGCCATTCACTAATTTTTTTCTGAGTTTTAAGATTAAAAAGTAAAAACTGAACGGTTATTTTCCGGTTTTTCCCCGTTTAAAATGAAATCCCACTTATTTCACAGTTATCCCAGTTTCCCCGGTTGTTTGACACTCTGACACTTTCCAAAAACTAAAATTAACAAAACCCTCCTCCAAAGGATACAAACCCAAAAAGAAATTTTTGAAACGCGCTTGACCAAATGTTTACTTTTCCGGGAAAAAGTTGTTCACGTACTTCTGAATTTCGGAGTTCTGGCTAAAATATTATATTAGGTCCCGCAATACAATCGTGTTAACAAAGAATGTACCAGTAATACTGTACCTCATATTCCTGAGATATATCATAGGCAAATTGTATGGTTGTATCACTGATGAACATCTTGCTGTTACTTAGCGCCACAATACAATTCCTTACTCGAGCGATATTCGTCCTGCTCTCTAAATCTACAGCCTGAAATATAATTTAAAAAATATCAAATATTATATAAAACAAGTTCAGGCTAAACCGGTAGAGTCTAACATTGATGATACAACTGACAAGAATTCTAAAAGAACAATGGTTTGTCAGAATTTAGGCATATAATCACCTCTTCCAAATTTTAGAGATTGTTTATTGTTACGATAGTGCCTTTGGCGCGCTTTTAAGCGCATCTTAGGTCCATAAAATTACATTTGTGTTATAGTTATGAGGTAATATTTTTCATCCTCCCTATAGAGCATCTCCTCTCTCGAAATCGCCCCTAAAATGAATCTGAAGACCCCTGCGGCATGCCTATGGGTATCGAACGTCCTTACTTAGCATCCTACTAACTTACAACATCAAACTTTTATCATGCAAGAGTCATATTGATCTTAATTGCAATCTAAAAGAGGCACTGTCACTACCACGAAAAAAACAACAAAAAACAACACATACTGGAGTTGGAGATGATATCGTTATTGTAAGATTCGAAAAAATAGATACTGATTTGAAATGAGCCAGCCGATTTTAACACGAACACCAATTAATCATTGAAAAATCACTGATTATGATAAGGCGCCTGTAAATTGTGGATATAATGGGTATTTACTTGATTGAGACAGTCATTAAAGACAACAATTGCAAATAAAATAAGCTACAAGATTGTTGTTATTGTCGATGTTCTCCTGTACCGGCAATTACAGCAGTAAAATGGATTATTGCCATTAAAATTAATTGCTTTGATATAGTTTTTTTTTTCTAATATTTCAAATTCCTGTAATAACGCAGATATTAGAAGCAATTTGGACCTACTGAGCCAGTTACCAAGCTAAACAGAAAGCAAAAATGCACTAGAGGAATGTTGCAAGCTTCCTATTCATGCACGTGAGTCATTTTATGAGAACGTACCTAGGGCGTAGTTGACCATAGAATCAGGTGGAGGGACGTTGCCTGTGAGGGCGGCCGTGTAGCGGCACGACTTGTCCGCTGCTGATGCTGCGTCGACGGCAGCCGCCAGGGCCGCCGTCGACGAGCTGGTGAAGCCGCCGGGGACCATGGACGAGGCACCGAAGGCTGCTGCGGCCACGGCCTGCTGGTGCTGGTGGTGGGCCGACACGTACGGATACATCCTGGACGACACTAGGGCCGCGCTCGGCGGCGGGGAGCTGGACGAATTAGTCGAGCTGTAGTTAACAACTGAACCGATCGGAGAGGAATCGGAAGACGAGGTGGTGATGACCGGGTTCAAGAGTCCCAACTGGCTGTGATGTTGTTGGAACTGCTGGTGGTACTTAGGTAGCATACTATCAATGATGAACTTGGACGTCATGATCCTGGCGAGGGTCACGTACACGTTCACAGCGCGCACACGGAAAGGACACGTATAGGCGCCATCTTGACGCTACGCTCACGCTTCGCACGACACGCACAAACACTGCACAACACTGCAACACAATTGACAACACTCGCGGCGGAAATTTTACTCGATCCCGGAAACAGTTAGAAGAATGAGCAAGCAAAGCACAGCACAGGTTGCTCCGCTGGCCGTCTGGGCAAGACTGCCTCTACTGCCACCGCCGCTTCACCGCTGCCCGCCGCAGCCCGCCACAGCCGCCACCGCTCATACGAATAACACAATACGCTCCTTAATTTCTTTCTTGGTCCGATGGGTGGCCGCCGACCGAGTACATACAAAAAGGCGCTCAGCTCGTTGCCGGCCTACTGGAAGATCTCTTCTGCCAACCCTTTATTACCTCTGAATACCCCAACTATTGCCCCGTACAACTATACTTCTTCTCTCACCTAAAATGTAGGCCCTTAGAATAATGGCGTAAGCGGCGAACGCTTCCATGCTTGGAGCCGCCGCACCTCCCCCCATAAGGGGTCCCCCGGACCGCGCCGCCGCTCCGCCGCTGGGCCACCCCGCCGTGCCGCTCCGCGCGCCCCCCTGCCGCTAGCTCGGCCAATGGCGAGCCACGCGCATCCCGTGCTGGCCAATCAGCGGCCGCGCCGACCGCGAGATGAATGAGACCGGCTTCGGTGGCTCGTTCGCCATGCCGGCGGCCCGCGCGATTTTCTCGCTCACTCACGAGTTTGTTCTCAGTCTGTCCTTGTCGCTCGCGTTGCGCCGGCACCGCAGGAGGGGAACAGCACCACGCTTCTCCCTCGCTTGCTCTCTGCCTGCATGTGAGCATTAGGAGGTGCGCTCGCGCTCCATCTAGCGGATCGTTCCACCAACTTCCTACTGTCCGCGCCGCACTACGCCGCACCGCACCGCAGCCACAACAATTTCAATATCCATATCTCTTTACGAAAGAAGCGTTCAACAAAAAAAATAGCAAACCATAAAAAGGCCACCTACTACTAAAGGGCATCCTTTTTGCTGTAACCACGAATCGCTTCACGCTTTGAGTACTACCCTAACTGCTGGATCAAATAACAATTCACCCATTCAATTCTTTGGTCGGGACGGTATTGTCCGTCCGAAGAAGAAACGCAACTGTCTACAGAGGGTGAGGTATTGAGGGACTCACCGCACAAAGCGACAATAGAAGAATGCCTCGATGATGACCTGGAAGAGAAAAGAAAACTTCCGTTATTATCGTTAAAACAGCAGGTAAACGACGCCTTCGCAACGGAGGCATGACAGTTGATGGAATCAACTTGTAAAATCATCAAGAGCTTTGTCAGACACGTGAGTTCCATCCCGATCTAGTATTACTTCCCCGCAATAATTTAATTGTTTCAAAGACACCGTCGTCCTGACATAAATAATTTCCTAAAAGTGCGTGCAACTGTATTCACATGCGTGCAACTGAAACGATCCCAACCCTTAACGATTTTCGAAACAACGGATAACTTCTTGGCCGAGCAGACAAGCCACGCCCGTGGGTCGAGCTAAAAGGGAGTGCTGACAGGTTTTTACTTCAACAAAAACATCGCTTAGACAGCAATCTTTGTACGACTCCGTACCTTGGGAAATGCTGGCTACTGCGCTGCACGTCTTACGTATGAAATGGATGACCAATGCTTTTGTTTTTGAATCCCCAGCACGTCCCTTTTGCAATCGCAGCAGAAGGAAAAAAATGTTGGATCTCAGTGAAGATAAAGCAGTCAAGCATTGGTGCGCATTAAATAGCGAACCTTTACGCACAATAGAATAGATATGATAATGGAATGGTCACATCACTCAAGTGTTCGTTTCAGTTTCTTTCTTTCCCTCTGCAGGTTTGCATTGATGACTCTGGGTCATCAGGTATCCCAAAAATTATGGGAACACACTCAGACACGTCCAAAATGGTTGTCGGGTTTCCGTTACGAATGATTAACTTTGTCTCCTCTAAAAGAGCCATATGAAAACCTTACTAAAGGTCACCACAAAAATTTCCTCTTTGAAGTTTTATTACCTATTTGACCGTTTCCCCATCTTTAGAATAGTACAACATCGGAAAAAAACAAAGGTTTCTTTCGGACCAGTATATAGGCCAATTTAAGTTTCGAAGTTGGCATTGTCTACCATTTGTGCTCTACCATGATTCAACTCCTTTCGTTTCATGGGCCGCATGGGATAAAACCGGGTAGGTTTGTTATCAATAGGCTACGGGCCTCGCATAGTATAGCTCCGTTCAGCCATCGATAATCCCGATTCCAACTACTTCTTGGCTAAAGCGAAATCTCTCACCCAGGCCTGATACGATAGGTTGCGTTTAAGTAGGTTAGGTGCCTGATTTTGTAAACCGCACGGGGATTGCTTTGCTCGGTTTGTGGACGATAGGTAGGACAAACAAAGGAAAAAATGCAACTTCGAAAATTTACAACATGGGATTTTTTCTGTAATTATAGCAGAAAGCAATAGTTCACTCAGTGACGCATTCGTCACACTTGCGGTCCAAAGCAAATAAGTGGTGGACTTGGAAATGTCACCCAAAGGACAGCTGCACAAGATGTACTGCCTCGTGCGGTTACCATCCCCAGCTAACGAAAATTGCTTCCATTTCACCTCATGACGTTGAAAACAAAACGGTGGGTAAATAAGACTGTCCAAACAGAATCTGCTAGACGTCAGCAAATGTAGGGCAGCAGCAGTGGCGACCCACACATCTTGTCGCATCGGACCCGGCACAGCACCCTCAACTTGGAATTTAACGACCTTTCTCCAGCACTTATAGCCACCTCCGTCACCCAAAAATAACATCCAGTTCCGGTAATCAATCATTTCCCCCTCTTGAGGCGACAAAAAAAGATGGGGCGGGTCGCGTCCCTGCGGATTGCCCCAACATAAACACAGACTCCAAGTCGCTAGTCATCAGTTGGGCAGCCTGCATACTGGCGTCCGAACAACGGAGGGAGTGAATAAAAGTGACGGGGCCAATAAAATAGGACACTAAGAATACCCGCAAACACGCTGTAAAAGTTGGAGGCCGCCCACCGCCAACACAGATGGTTCTTGTCACTTTGACACGCCGCCGCACCACCCCTGAGGAAATCGCTTCATAACTGCTAGGGGGACAAGTCGCTTTAACACCTTACGAGGTGGTACATCTCGCAGACTTGGGTCCATGCAATCTAACAATAGTAAATGAAGTAAGATATGAACAAAAGGTTGGGAGGCTGGGGATATTCCCACAGGAACCACCGGGGTTGGAGGAAACGCCCGCGTCGTGGGCACAGATGCGGGCATGTGCAATCACCAAAATGTTCCTTGTGGCTGTGTACAGTAAGGTCTTGATAGGGTGCTGCTGCCAACGCGGGCTTCCTGAGATGTGCCCCCATCCTGCTCCTCTCTTCTTGCCCCGCTCCGACAGCCCCCAACATCTCCCTTCTACGAGACGTTTGCACAAGATAAAAGCTCGCGTAATTCTTAAAATCACCTCGCCAAGGAACTTCCTCGGCTATCCGTTCTCAGCTGCAATCTTTGAACAGCGTACAGGTATATCATGGGGCAAAAGAACACGTTTCTTATGACGCCCAAACAAACTTTTCACCTCAAAATTCTTTACGTAAATGAAGATTAACAGTCTATTCCCGGCGTACTTCGGGCACGTCCCGCAACAATTCTCACCATTACCAAAGCCAAAACCTTGAAAAGCGTCCGAGATTACATTGTTCTTTTTACGTCAAAACTTACAAAAAATCCTCTTTAGAATGATGGATCAATATCTCTCGAAAACTTCTAAGCTTTAGCGATCCCATTACGTGAAAAAGACAAACTACTCGACGAGATTTTTTTTCTTTTCTTAAGAAAACTTTGTAGTTGAGGAAGTCTTCAGACATTAGCCGATCTTACTACTCAGAAAGCATGCGAACCGGAGCCGGAGAGGGTGCATTGGAACGATGAGTTCTTATGTTGGTGACTAACCTGCTATCTCATTATTTTGATATGAACTTACATTTATCCTTTCATCCAGCGCAAGAGCTATTTTTTTAAATTAACTCTTTCCTGTAACTTTAGGAGAGATTAATATTAAAAGAGGGTAGGTTAAGTGCCTGGTAACTCGCTGCGCTGTCGCTCGGCTCAGCGAAAAAGAGTAGGGGACTACGCGAGAGGTAGAAACTTCCAGCATTCAAATTCACAGGGTGATTTGCCACTATATCAGGTCTAAGGTCCTTTTGTAACACATTCAAACGCGTTATCAGGAAAACATATCCATACGTAAATCTGAAACTTTATCATAATGTTCCCATCCTAGAGAATTTTAATGTTCGCGCGACGGGCGTCAGTGATACCGACGCCTTCACATGCACCGCAAGGGTGGCGCAAAGGGCGCCGTGAGGGGTGCAACCGCGGCGAGTAGGGGTGGCGTCTGTATTCCGCGCATGCGCGTCGCATCGCAGGGGTGCCAAAAATTAGCGCCACCCAACATCCTTGATCCTGATTTATGAGTTTAATTACAAAGTCAAAGCAATGGTAGCATTTCACTGGAGCTGACCGGAAAGTAAGCCTGAGGGAAGTGGCGTGGGGGGAGCGGGGGGCAGAGCCGCCGCCGCGTTACTCCATCCCAGCAAATTGCACGTCGTAAAATGATACGCAGGGCACTTAGGGGTTTGGAAATAAATTACAAGAGAGGAATTAAATGCGACGCATTTGTAATCGTGATTGCTCACGGAAGGCTTGCTATTTACGCGTAGAATCACCGCGGTCCCCCGTTCCAGTAAAAGCTTGCTTTCTTGAACAAAGTCGACACACATTCTCTGATTCGTATTGTAGATTTCACCGATTAAAAAAAAAGAAAAAAGATCGATCCGTATCGTCTATAGTTCTTTCTTGTATGCAGTGTCAGCAAGTGTCAGAGACATCTGAAAAACTGTTTCAACCATCTAATATGACAAGTTCTACAAACAGGGTAAAACAAGTGAATACTTTAGGGTGGCTTAAATTTGCACCGTTCATATTGCTCCTGTCTTTCATTCACGTATGTATGCATACATTGCATGTTGTACATGACAGGTAACTTTTTAGGGGCAAGAAAAGTGAGTGATTGACATTTATAAGGCGATTTAAATGCCAACAATAATGTACTAAGAACCTTGCAAATGTTAAAGAATTTGTGACATTAATTCATCCCAATCCTGAAACAAAGCGAAAAATGCAACATATTTTCTCAAAATTTTCTATGTATTTATGAAGTTCAATTACAATAAAATATAGCCGAGCGTCCTTAAGTTAAGATTTTGACAGCGAAACTGCGCAATTATCCTCCCCCATCGGCATTACGCCTCTGGGAGAAAAATTGGCCGTCGTGGAGTGCAACATTCATTAGGTCCCAGGCGCGATGAGGATTCCCCGTGATCGTATATTTACAGACCCCAGCATAATACCAATTACACTGCACCGGCTGCAATTCAAATGCACGCAACTTCGAAGTGTTCTCTGTTGCGCTGCAGGGTGTTACTTCCCTCTTTCTGTACGAAAACCAACAAAAAACAAAGACTTTTAACCAACAAAAAACAAAGACTTTTAACCAACAAAAAACAAAGACTTTTAACCAACAAAAAACAAAGACTTTTTAAAGATTAACGTACCGTAAATCTTAGGTTTTAAGGACGAGAGGTTCATGCAAGTGAATTGCAAGCCCACTAAACATTCGTTTTACTTACAAAGCTGTGCTTTTACGAACAGATCTAACCATTCCAAGGCTACATCGATAACTGATCCCTAAATAATCCGTGAAATATCACTGATTTTGAATGAGCAGCACTTCTGACTTACAGTTAGTGCAGCTCCGCATCCCATTGTCTGTCTGATATATTATTAATATTGGAG
>Ga0058701_10002044_pt1 | contig 14959 bp, 9 predicted proteins | sample AgamicOrMae_FD_97039 | JGI IMG/M metagenome (GOLD analysis project Ga0058701, IMG submission 97039) | Agave microbial communities from Guanajuato, Mexico - Or.Ma.e | ecosystem: Host-associated > Plants > Phyllosphere > Phylloplane/Leaf | place: Guanajuato, Mexico | collected 2012-06-04
GTACAGTCAAACCTGGGTTATACGAATCGCAAGGGACCGCCGAAAACATTCGTATAACTCAGACTTTCGTACAACTCAGACTTTCAATGTATAGGAGGGGATTCCGCCGGGACTGGGCAAAACATTCGTATAATCCAAGATTTCGTACAACTCAGATTCGTGTAACCCAGGTTTGACTGCTTGTTAGGCTAGTAAATCCAGTAAACATGTGGTTTTAAAATGAACTATCTTACAAGGGATTACCTTATCTTGCCGCCTCCGATTTTCTTGAAACTTCCAGGACTGTAAGATAGTTTTATGGGAAGATACCCAAGCTCAAAACTTGCTGTCCAAAAACATTTTTCCTGCCTTAAAAACAGCGTTAAAAAATGAACAAAAATTGTAAAAACACGAAAAATTGCCAATATTTTGGAAACAGCTGGAAATATCGCGAAACCTTCGAAATTTCAGCCTCAGGCACTCTTTTCAGGTGTTCTACCAAGAATGATAATTTGTTTTAAATTATACCGAAAAAATGTTTATTGTTCAAAATTCAACGCTATTTTTAAGGCAGTGAAAATGAATTTCGGCAGCAAGTTTAGGTCTTGGGTATCTTATCGCTATCTCGCAGTCCTGAAAATTTAAAGAAAATCTGGGGCGGACAGTTGGAGTACTCCCCTAGTTAGTTTAGGAAACGCTAACTGGAAAAACATTTACAGCTTTCTAACCCTTTGAGCGGGACTTATAACTTTGGAGAGTTGTGAGAAATGTAAATTATTTACCTCTGTGGGCTATTTTTTGTGGGATTTTTTCTGAGGTAGGTTAACGACAGTTAGCCAACTTGATAAACGCCTGAGCAAAGTTAAGTAGTCCTCTGACCATTAAATTTCGGAACCCAAATGCTTATCGGTAGATGAAATTTTTCATACCACAAAAATCGCTAAAATTATGAGTTAGGTAATATCGTTGGAAGTGGAGTTTGGTATCGACTTAGACCTCATAAACCTTCAGTGCAACCCAATAAGAAATTAATAAGAAATTTTGGAGCATCTTAAGAATTTAAGTAACGTTGAGAGTAAATTCATTCGTCATTGATGAATTATTAATTGATCGGAAAACGTATCGTGATAGTTTAAAGTGCGGATCTTATTAAAGAACGAAGTGACTATTCACACGCTGCCCCATTTGAAATGTATTTGGTTGGTTTCCATGGGTTCAAGTCACCTCATTTAAAATGCATCAGGTTGGTTTCCGTGCGTTCAAGTCTCTCTTGTATCAACGTAGGCGTGCGAATAGAACTGACATTTAAAGAATGTCGAAATAGTAGGGGACATCATCTGTGACAATTACGCATATGGTTTTCTTTCAGAGGACCTGCAGACGAAAGCTTACGCTCTAGCTGAATATTTAACCGCGATTTTAAGAAGAGGAGGACATATGACTTTGCTTCTGCCTAAAATGCGGGATGAGCCGGTGGAGTCATCAATAGCGAGTAACAACGAGATCGGGGTACCCTTCACTGTAGTGCTAACAGATGACTCACTTTCCGATGGTATAGTACAGTTATACAGCCGGGAGACAACTATAAAGGTAAGAATTGCTGCTTACGTGACTACGTGCTCCATAATTTTGTCACGAAAATCTGTTGTACTTTTCCTCTAAGTTTCGTGTAATTATGATAATATTTTCGTCAAGTGCTGCCCTTTCTATGCTAATGAACGACGTTGAGACTTTTTCGCGTTTTAAACTGGGGTAAAATCCAAGTGTTTGTTAGATTTGCTCGAGGAAAAAGAATTTCGCAGTTGTAAGGAATTTCGGAGATCGTTTATAAAACTGCGGAATCACTGAAAATTGGGGAATTTCTCCTACGTTTGGGTTGATTTTTGTTAGTAATAATCGTTTTGATACCGTTGTTGCACTAATCTGGATCATGAAACCTGAAATCGCGATTGGATCACAAGATTATGGTCTATTACCGAGATAACGGAATTGTCCCTTATCGTGGTCTGGCCTTCAGACCTTGAGGGAAGGGTATGAGTTACCCTCCGCGCATTTGAATAAAATGCGTGTGGAGGGGCAATTCATATCCTCCTCCCAGGTTCTTAAGGCCGTGCGCCAACGGTATGGACCAACATGACAAGGATAGGCGTCAAGTGTTTGCCTCCCCCCCCCAAAAAAAAGAAGAAAAAACGAAGATGTATCACGGCTCTGTATGTGGGCTTAATACCAACCTGAAAGCGCCGCTCTTGGTTATGTCATGAACTTATCGTAACAGTTCTGGTAGCTTTTAAAAAGCCGAATTCCGACATCGCGGCAGTTTAAACCTACCTTAATGAATTGCTCTTCGGCATTTACTGCATTTTGATGAACTTTTCGTGAGAGCAGAAGAAAGCTTTAATTCCTACGCGTAGTACTGATTCTAATAAATTAGGTCCGATCTGTTCTATGATTTTTTGCCATGCATGATCTGAAATCAGTTTTTATCCAACTTCATTTTCATCTTTTTCGTGATCTTGCTCATTGCTGTTTGATACAATTGTTCCCCTAAGAATTATTCCAGTATTTCAGCAAGGTAATGAAGTAACAGTGATTCCGTACCCACATAAACAATCTTCATTGGATTTTAGTGTTTTTCTCCGTCGTGCGGAAATATGTTTTCTGATTGAGCTCGGAAAAAAAGTTTTCTATTCATGTAACGAATTTCTCGTTCCTCTAAACAGCAAAAGGAGGATTTAAAATTTTTACTAAAATTCTAGTGACATCGCAGAGAACATTGTTGTTCGTGTCTGGTCATCTCTTGTCAGCCTTTTGTTCAGATTAGTCGACAAGAAATCGTGGGAGGCAATTTTTATTTCTGTTACTGTTTTGTCAGGAACAAGTCCACATCACTCAACTGGTCAGCTACATGGATCAGCTGTTAAAATCCTCCTTATGAATGGTGCAGCCGTCACCGCGATGGACAACAAATTTTGAAAACAAGAAAATCTGAGAAGAAATGCCGTTGTATTTTCCTATTTGTTTCACCGTTTGGATGTTCAGGTCATTTTGCCTCGGTCATTTGGAGAGTAAAGTGCATTGATTAGAGACACAACATTATTTTATTAGTATACCCACTGGAGAAAACGGACCCCACTAAAGTAAAATCAGCCTGAACAGGTAAAAGAAAATTTTGATAATCTACATTAATAAAGACCAAACCACATGACCAGTAAGGTATATCAACATTTACATCAATAGAGGCTTACTGCATTATTAAAATATTAGGCAACAATATGATACAGTTTTAAGCTGGAGAAGCATTCATGAAAATCTTTAAAACCTCTTTAAAACAAGGGCTACAAGCAGTGCCTGTTGTTTACACTGATTGAATAAATTCAAGCCTCCTCTTAAATGAAGTACATGGGTGGAGGTCCCTCATTGATTTTTTTTTCAAAATCAGCACCTGCCAAATTTTACAAAAACACTTGATTTGGCTGAACTCCTCTACAATACAGACTTTGTATGTAACAGTACATTACTTTAAACAATTTCAGACTTTGGCTTAAATTACCAACCTATAACTTGATATACATTTAGTTTAGCATAGCACTATGATTGGGACAAGGAGAAAGGTCTGCAAAATATGGAACTAAAAGTAGTAGCTTCAATGGAAACAGTGCTATCACAAAAACTAATAAAAATTGGAATAATATTCTAGCTGAAAAAAATAACTAGCATATGAGTAAAATACAAGAAGTTTTGTAAAACTTTATAATCTATACAATTTAACATAATTTTAAGTGTAAGTCCTTGAAAAGAAAAAAAGAAAAACAGAATGATTTAAATTTAAAATCTGAACAGACCTTAAATATAAATATGTGCATTCAACTTGTCCACATGTCTTGCAACCTGAGGGGCAAGCCATAACTAGCACACATTCATTCTCGCAAATATAACAGAAGTACCACACCACACAAAAGACACACAACGGTAGGCAGATCAGCACATGGCCTCTCTTTGTTGCTATTTCATGAGAAGTAACAAGTGTGGATGGCCTGCAAGAATAAACATAGTAACTAGAAAAATTCTTAGCGCTACATTCAAATGTAGACATCCCCACTGTACACTCTTGTCTTTGTTTCCACAATCCCTCCCTCGTCTTAGGCTGGAAGTTGTAATCTGTTCCCCCTTAGTACTGAAACAAAAACAATCAAAATTAGCCAACAGCTTGTTTTGAAGACACTAATGCAACAATCTGATTCTTACCTTTAGTAATGTACAGATAGAAGAAGTCAACATACAATACAGTCTGCACTGATCCAGCCACAATAGCAATTAAATCATAGTGACCCTCATTGTAGTAGCGGTAAATCCAATTCAGCAAGTACAGGCCACGGTATGCACCTAAGAGCACAGACATTGTTCTTACAAAAAGTTCAACAGGACTCCTAGTAACTGCCTGTGAATGTTAGCTTACCAAGGGCAAAGAGATAATGTGAGGTGATGCTTTCAGCCTCTCCTGTTTTGGACACCAAGAAGAGCTGGGGCAAGATGGCCACAGATTCCAAATAAATACTAAAAGTCCAAAGGACCTGGAGGGAAAAAAAGAAACAGAAATTACAAAATTGTACATCAAAATGTATCTGTATTGATGTAAGTAATATGGCTTACCTCTAGGAAAGTGAATGAGTGGTTGATGAGGAGAGCTAGGACAGCTGCAGTTACCACCAAGTACTCAATCCTGCAAGAAAATAAACAATCTAAAGCATATTATAGTGTTCAAACATTAAGAAAGAGTAGTGACAGTGTCGCCTCATAACACTAAATAATTCGGCGGAGGTTCACTAAAAAGGAACCAGATTTTTTGGTTCTCTCTGTTACTGCTGATATGTTTAATAAATCAGTTGTAATATGAGCTATAGGGTAACTTGCAACCAAAACAATTATAATGAAAGGTGAAGACAATCCTATGCTTTAAAAATCCTGGGAAAAAGACAGATAATAAACAGACAAAGAATACCAAAGAGAAGCATACCTGAATGTATCGTGGTTTCGGTCATATGTTGCCTTGAATTTGACATACATCAAGTAAATGGTCGCATACGAAGTCACAAGGAATACCACCTTCATAACAGAGTTGTACAGAGAGACATATGTGCTCATGAGATCCAGGTAGCGTGTTGTATACACCAGGGCAAACAATATCTGAGATTTGCCGGATATTCCTGGAATACAAGTACAGGGTAAATTGGCTTGGTGCAATGTAAGCTGACAGTATAGGATTATATCACTCATCTAACATCTTATAAGGTTCCTAGTGATGAAGTTGGTTTCCCAAAGCGATTATAAGCTACTTTATGAACTTTTAACAAAAGATCGGGACGGAAAATAAAAATGTCAGTGACCTTATAAGGGAGGCATCAAAACTAAGGTTAGGAATGGACACATTCTCAGCAGTTTTTCAACTATACGAAGGCATCGGTCGCGAAAAGTTTACGGTCAGGGAGTTCGCAAGTTGATAAAGAGAACAGAATTACAAATCAAACATTACAAATGGGAACGTAAACACTGAATAAGGGAAACAAAACAACTCGCCGGCGGCTGGGCGTACAAACACAAGACAAGCGTAGTTTCTGTTACCTGCACACGATCGGGTCTTCCATATCTTCATTAAGAGTATAATAATTGCTAACAAATGACTTAAGTCACCAGTAAGCCTAAATATATTCATTGTGATTGATTCGCAAAGCCGAACGATACTCAAAATATGACGTGGCTGACGTTCGGGGCTGCTGCAGAACAAGACAGACAAGACACGACTTCAAAACACTGCCAGCAGCCGAAGCACGAAGTTAGGAAGTTGGAGCGCATCAAATCGAAAGCGTGGGAATTGAGGTTCCTCTGGTCAAACTGAATAAAAATTGAATAATTCTTCAGGTAAAATGCGAATTAATCAGGGGGACGGGTGGATAATACAACTATTTTTGACCAAGCCAAGATAAAGATAACCGTATAAAGTAACTTCAGCTTACTTATCCTGTGAGATTATTATCTGAGGTTTTAAGGATTTGGTTTTCGTCGGTTTTCGTAGAGTGATGATCATCAAGAATCTATGTTCGTTAATCAAAGTAAACTTTAAAAATTCTTACTGATTTGTTTTCGGATGAGATTGTTGGGACAGGAAAATACACTGCCTAGAGACCCTTTGTTTTTAAGGGTCTCTAGTGGTGTAGCTACTTAAAACTGCAATAAAACTTCTATTCCTCCTCGCGCGGTGAATCAAGAAACGAAATAATATTCAAATCCTTTGTTTAGACTTAATTAGACCATTCGTCATCAGTTAAACCACGGCGTAGTACTTAATCATGGCTGTATGATCATAGAGTATGAGATGGAGACCCTCTGTTTTTAAAGGATCTCTACATTTTTTCTCCTCTTTGTCAACACGTCACGAGAGGGCGCTAGAGATACTCTACGTACCAGTATCACTAGAGGGCGCAGCATTGGACAAATGTCTTCTATACATTTACCATGGAGGAATATCCTCCATGCATTTACGTGCCTTTTTAATCTTGGGGTGTTAAGTTTTATATTTTCAGGATTGTCCTTTTTCCCCCCACGTTTTTCATTAGTCACATCATGGAGGATTTTTTTCCCTCCATGTCAACAGCACCAACCTTAACATTTCGCCGTGCCGTCGTGAGCATGCGGTCTATAAGCTTGTACCGGTACCTCTTTTCAATGGCATTGTTTTCTTTCAATAGCGGAATTGACAGCTCTCAGTGCCGCAGTCCCGTGGTTTCGCTCTGAGTCGCCATTAACTCAAAATATGGTAGTACCAGTTCAGACGCATAAGCAAATGGGAACAGGTACGTCGAATCAGCGTCGAACTAGTATAAATCATAGTTAAAGTATCGGTAGGTCAAGAGGGCAATCACTTGCTCAAACAATAAGGACCTTTATTTTAATTGTATTGTCATCAGTAGCACTTTTGTCAAACAGACCTTTCTATCACGTGATTGGTGGGTAAATTGAGTTGGAACGACCAGGCGTAGTTCCTTAACCGTCAGTTTTTTAAATATTATTTTTTTAAAGTTTGTGTTGCCTACCTCAACAGGTGCTAAAATTGAAGAATACAACCATTTCCGCATATTTTTTAGCAAATCCTTTTATCCTTCGAGTTATTTCTGTAAAATACACTGCCGTGTCAGTCACCTCATACAGACCTTGTTACGAGGTAACGTTTCCATTTTTTAACCATGTTTTTAATTCTTCGTTTTGTAAAAGGACCCCTCCCGATGAATGCTCAGAGCGAACCCATTCAGTGTAGGTTTTCCACGGTAGAGTTTTGGTGAAGTCGTGAACATTTTTCAGACCCATTTTTTTCTTCACTGCTCTCCGCTGCTCTCCTACGGGTTTTAGAAGAATTTCGGGAGAAGGGAGGTTTCTATCCTGGTTCTATCCCCTCTCTTCCATCCAAAAAAACAACAATAAAAATAAAAATTACGCCCTTGGAAACGACTGTGTTTTTCGTGCTAGCGCCTGTGATGTATTGGATAGGCATCTTTCACTACATTCACGCGAGTAGAATTGCCTAATCGGTGGCTGGCAGGAGTCAGGTAAAAACACGCCGATCATGTCTCTCTACCTTTAAGCCACGGTCAAGCTTACAGTACCAATGTATGGAAACTTTTTCTTTTCACTAAATCGATGCTTTCTTCAGTTAAATATTAAATACTATTTTTTCAACCCGGATAGAAGAGCCGGAGAGCCTTATTGTTTTCCGGCTTTCTAGGCATGAGAAGTCTCATGTTCTAGGTAATTTCTGTCTAATGTAATAATACGTACCGCGTAAATTTGAGAAAGTCGATTGGGTTGTAGGATTACCCTGCCCTTAAGTAATCCTAAACGGTCCGTTAATTCCTCGAAAGCTGCTCGAAAGTTCGCAGAGTGGACTAAAAAGTCAGGTTCGCATGCATTTGTTGTCGGCTGCTGTGTTGACGCGTGAAGAGCGGTGAAGAGGCAGAAGTGGGGGAGTCTTGACTTGACAACCACAAAGACGAAAATGGATCAGAAATCTTCATCATCTTCATGACAACGATGTACTTATATTCTTTCAGTGAAATTACTCACTTTCGATTATTGTGTGCCTCAAAATAAACATAAGATGAAGCGACTGTGATTTAGGTAAAGCCGTCGTTTCGTGAAGGAACAATGGTTTACATAACCTAAGTTTCTTAGGTAATCATCTTCCCCAGATTCAAATTCAGTTATCCACAAGAAGCACCGGTACTTTTTTGAAAACATAAAAAATAAACCTAAGTTTGTTGATCTCGCGGTACGTATCGTAAACTATTTGTGGACACCCGTACTCAACTGCCCCTAACCTATACAACTTAATCTCTGTCATTGAATTCCATGATCACTTTTGTTTTAGTGTCTTGCAAATTAATGTGTTGGATTCTTAGCCATAGAGTGTAATTATGCATTTGTTACTCATGTTTATTTCTGTGGTATATTCTGACTTGCAGGATGGGCTAGCACTCCCCTAGTTATCTACATTATTTATTGTGTCATCATGAGTTGTGTTCCATGTGTGGAATGTGGGGAAGGATCTAATGTCACTGCAGAAGATCTGGATCGCTGGACAGATAGCTTATCCAATTTACTCGCCAGCCCAGAAGGTAGAGCTAAATTTAAACAATATTTAGAAAATGCAAACATGGAAGAGGCTTTGCATGCTCTTGAGTTTTGGGAACAGTGTGTGAGGGTGATGCCAAGGCGGCCAGAAGGACAAGATTCACCTCCCCATCCATCCTCATCAACATCTTCATCAGACCTAAGGTAGGTGTAAGTCAAATCCCAGATAATGTCCCTTTTATTAACTTGTCTTCAATATTCTGATAATATTACCAAACTTTTGTCATGTTTCAATTTCAGGTTACCCCAAGGTCAACATTCTGTGAACCAAAATTTTGCAATTACTGATGCCATGAGAAGTGATTATAAAAAGTTGTACAGTTTTGCATTTGAGTATGTAAACTTTGACCGTGGGGAAATGCGTGAGTTGAGACACCTCCTGAAAGCAGATAGCGGAGCAGAGGTGACAGAAGTTTTGACAAGGGCTAAAACTAAAACTGCTGAACTACTTAGGGATGAGTATGACCTATTCAGAAGAAGTTTGCTGAAAGAAAGACGTCTTTTACAGCAATCCTGAATTCCAAATGCAAGGCATTGTGTGGTTCGTTACTTTTGTAAATGCTCTCTGTACTGTATAGCCTTTACTTTATCAACGTACTTAAGCTGCTTGTGGAATGCTGGCTGTGCAGCATGAGATATACTGTGTGTTACAAAGATGTTAATCATCATAGTTGGTAGTGCCTTCTTACTAACATTGAACCTAGTTTGTTGTCTTATTTAGGTGTTTGTTTCATGTTGGGAGAAATATGTTGTTCTAAGGTTTGTTACCCTCATGTGGGCCACTTTTTTCTTGTTTTGACATCACTGTATCTGTGTTGAGCAGACAAATAATTTCTATTCTATTCCTTATAAGGAATCCTGACTGAAGTGAAGAGTAATTTATTGCTGCTTTTAAGCCTCAGGACTGAAGTCATATTTTTAATTTTGGTACAAAGAAATGGTTGCTGTTATTTGCAGGATGTGAGATCTTACTCATGGCTAAAAAAAAAAAGTAGCTAGTTATGCACAAGATAGAGTTAGCCTTGACTGTGGATGTTCTTATATGAACAGGGATGCTCTATGTTTAGATTACTGAATTGAAAATTAATTTTTCTCTTTGATTATGTACTCAAGAAACTTGGATTACCGCCTCATCTTAAAAGTCCGAGTCTTGTTCTCATATTTATATATTTCTTTTTCTTTAACATAAATTATGTTTTTGGAATACAGATTTTTTTTCCAAGAATGTCTTTTGATATTTACGATTTTCCCGTTGAATCCGCTGCATTGGAAGAATAAGGACAATAACGAATCCCGCAACAGATATACGCGAGAAAAACGACGAAATTCAGATTTTCGGATCACATTTTTGTTAGATAGGATACAAAACACATTGCGACAGAATTTTTTTTTTTTTGACAACGACTCAGTCTATATTTTTTCCATTAACCTTTGTAGCAAATCTTTTACAAGAAATTTGATATACAAGCACAAGTATGTTGACTAGTGACAAGTAAATTTCACAAAAAGTAACAAATGAGCAAAGTCCAAAATCTTTTCGTGTCCCCAGAAGGACATGGAATACTTTAAATCATGCTTCAATAATTGCGCACTCATGGCAGAAATCCCTCTTTTTGAGAAGAGCAACCCTCTTGAAGCTACTTCCTCTGAACTTTAGAGGGAAACAAAGTGCTCCTTTCAAATCAACAAGATATCTTCCATCATGTCAGAGCGCAATTAAAATCCCTGAATCACAAAAGAGATCTTCCGTTTCAAGACAGGTCAAACAATAAAATGCTTCTGTAAAACAATCGAGATTTGCAGTCCCTCAAAGCACTCAGGGATGGAAACGCATCGGGCGCGAGGCCGCACCGTTCCGTCCCCCTACATCATTATGTTTACTCCGAGCCATCCCATCATGAAAATCGTCTCTGGGACGGGCATCGCGGCGAGGTCGTTCTTGGGGATCTTTGAGGCGCGCGGCCCGCTCCTCCGGGGGCCTCGGCGGCTCGCGGTCTTCCCGGCGAAAGGCGTCGTCCCTCCGGCCCGGCCGGACGACGTCCTTGCCATCCGCGCCCTTCACCGCCCTCTCGCGATCTCGCATCGTCTTCGGCCGCATCTTCCCTCCTCCGAAGCGGCTAGACACCACCTCTGAATCCCTAGGCTTACTCTCAGGGCCGAAACTACGATCTCTTGGAAGTCTTTCGTTTCTCAAAGGCCGCGCAGGCCTTTCTTCTCTGCGTAGTCTCTCCTCGTTCGGCAGTCTTTCGTCCATTTTGTCGACGCGGCTAAGCCTCCTCTCATCTCTGATGGGAGGACTTCTTTCGTCCCAAGGCCTTTTGAGTCTTCCTTCGGATCTCCCTTTGGGTCTCCCTTCGGATCTCACTTCGGGTCTCACTTCGGGTCTAACTTCGGGCCTCCTCTCACCGCGGAAGCGATCTGCAATCGGCGCCGGAGCTCTAGCGGACCAGCTTCCTTCCCCAGGATCGAAGTCGGGCCTCGACTGGCGCTCGTCCCAAGTCTCCGACAGATTCCGTGCTCTCTTATGCTCAATCCGTTTGAGAGTCTCGTCGTCCAACAGAGGCGGAGGGCTGATAGGGTGATCGTTGCACGGCCGTCTCCGATCATCCCACGGCTCTCTCTCTGGTTTCTCTCCCCAGCTCCTTGCTGGTTCCTCGCGTCGGGCGGGCACGCGTTCAAGGGGCACGCGCTCAAGAGGTACGCGCTCAAGAGGTGAGCGCTCGGGGGGTAATCGGTCTGGCGGCCCACGGTCAGGTCTCCTCCCAAGAGGCTCCCTCTGGCGGTCCCACTCGTTGCTGGGGCCCAGGCGGCCTTCCCAGACACTCGGTCGGTGAGCGTGGTTAGCATTGGGCCTCTCGTCTATCTCCGGGGGTGTTTTCCAGTCTCTGGCCGTGGGAGGTCTCCTGTCAGGAGCGCTGCTGCGACTTCCGCTTCCAGCAACGCTGTTGAGCTTCAGGTCCGCCTCCTTGCGCATCGCCGGGGTCACGGCGAACATGGGGCCGTGACCAGGAATAATATGATCAGCCAAACGCAGCATTTCGTTTCTGTACTTTTCTTGGCTCTTCGGGTTCTCTGATCCGCCCGTGACTCTCCAAAGACTGGGATTTATCAAGTCTTCTTCTTTTTCAAAAAGATCGCCTAAAGAGAAAAGCTGGATTAGTTTTAAAAAGGAGTAAAATATACGCAGAGTTTGATGAAACAGCTCACCCTCAAGTGACGAGAAATGGGAACTTTTTTTTTAATGAACAAAATCTTTTTTTTTCAAAAAATTTTTTTAAAAGTCTTTTTTGACATAAGGGAATGATCAACATGGAAAAGACTGTCGCATCATCCAAAGGAGGGTAGAATGCTAACTCTGTCTAAATTTTAGACACAGGCAAAGTTAAATGCAAAAATATCAAATTCAGGTTTTGACAAAAAAGTGAGTCTAGCCCAAATGTGAAAAAAAAAAGTCACTTACCAACTACAGCAACAATTCCCAGGTTTACTGTTCTGACTAGAACAGTTACATCTGCATTTGTGTGACCAGGAGTTGGAACAATTTTGATATCCTCGTCAACAATATAAGGTTCACCTAAAAATATGTTCAAGTCAGTAACCTGTTTTTTTTTCCATCTAGTTTCAAGCTTGAATTAAAAACTCATTTGGCCTAATTTCAATGAAGGTTAAGTGTACATAGCTTACCTTCCTCAAAAGGATGTGAGTTATACATATCTCTGTAAGATACACTGTATCCAACAATATGTTTAGCATTGAGGAAGAGGTTATTGTTACCTATATGATCTGAATGACCATGTGTACAAACAACAAGAGTAATATCATTTGGTGTTAAATGGTACCTTGCGAGACCTGTGAACAAAATACAGAATATGTTGACACAATCTCACTGACATCCAAGACTTACATGAATAAGGATCAATATAAATGTTAAACAAAGTACCTGCTATGATTCGTTCTTTATCCCATGGAGTCATGGTGTCCACTATGATATTTTTACGGCCCCTGATAAGTGTACAAGTACAATTGGCAACCATTCCTTCATCGCAGGAGCCAGAATAGCCCACATATAAAACATGGACTTCATAAGTCATTTTGAAATTCAGGTTCCCTTAAACCTGTAACAATAAAAATAAAAAATGAAAAAAATAGCAACAGGGAATCACTCCTGACTTCAAGGGGAACACAAAAGATGAAGAAAACTGCATATCTTACCTGAATGCAAAATCTGAACTCAAGCCAGAAGCATAAAAAATAAATTATGACTGCATCACCATCTTTCCTCAAAAAGCGGTTTCTTTGAAACGGTCCTGAAGAGCTCCGAAGGTTTTGAGCACTCACAACCGATATTTGCTTTCCTGAACAATAAACATAACCTCAATGAGGCTAACACCACAAAATGCACAAAGAATTCTTGGCTCACAAACACGTAAATCCCCAGAAGTTCGGCTACACTCACAGAGGAAATAAATGAAATCAATGAGATAAATCTAACACTATGAAAAATTAATTCTTAAAGCGAAATCAAATCGACAACAAATAACCATTTGCCGTGCAACCATCCCCTCTACCTGCTGCCTTCCGCTTCTCCCCTTCTCCCACACGTATGAAAAATCATCCAGAACAACCGTGTTTTCCGAACGGCGTTTAACAATGAATTAAAATTTCCAAGCTTATTCTTATTATATTTTATATCTGCGGTCATCACCACCAGTTTTATCAGGCATGGAAAACGATGTTTTTGATGGTCTGCAGATCCTGGGGTACGTTGGAAGTACAAAATAACCTTAGTTCTCAAGCGTTCCGTTCTCTTGTAATATATCAGTTATATTTTCAGCGGCTTTTTCTACTGGAGGTTTTTAATTACCTTTTTGCTGTTAATTGTGTGATCCTCAACCTGTAATCAAATATTTGCTCAATGTCACTCTTAACCTCTTAAATACCAAACGCCGGTGTTGAGCATGCACAGCACCCAATTATTTCAGATACTTCTCAAGGTACTGGAAACATAACTCAGGATTATGTTTTGGAATATGCACAGGTATGAAGGAGAATTACTTCAAGAAGGTGGACTTGAAAAAGCCCTTCATGCTGGGGTCAAGTCCACTGAGTACAGGAAAGCTGTCATCTGGCTTACTGGTCAACTCAAAACACTTTGTAATTTAGATGAGGAGGTCCACGATATTGACTCTCCAGATGACACCAATATGTTCATGCTGGAACTCAGCGGATTTTTAAAAGACATGGGTAAGCCTCAAAACCATTTCTAATGAAGAATATTAGGTGCTTTTTAATATCATTCATGAGGTTCACAATGTATTTCTATACAGGATGTCAGTATAAGTTCTTGACAGAAGGCTATGCATCAGAAAGACTGCAAACTCAAGAGAGCCGACTTCTTCTTTTGCATTATCTCCTTACTGAGCTGCAAGCTGCAAGAATGGTTGCAGTTCAACAGGCTCAGAAACCAAAGATGGAAGTCACTATTGTAAGTGCTAAAGAATTGTTTAGTGTCTTTGCTTAACCAATTTTTACAAAGGGTGCTCCTTACCCCTACATTTCAAATACAAAACAGGTCATTTTGGCTCTGGAAACTGCTAATCAAATTTTTCTATTCACTGAAAATTTGAATATGTTGTTTGATGCCTTTTAGGAGTACTTTTGACTGAATGGGTTAAAAATAATTTTTACTGAGTGAGGCTTTAATTTTTATCACAGAATGAGACTCCAACGGCTGGTGAACTGAAAGCGATGTTGCTAGCTCTCAAATTTCCTAAACCTCCAGATAATATTTCAGCTGAAATGTTGTTTGGGAAAGTGGAGCAAAGGGTAAGCTCTAATCATTTTTTCACGAACCAAATTGCAGTGTTTATTGCAGCTCAATCAACCCTGCCATGTCTTTTCCAATTCTTAAGTTGGTAATATTTTTATTGTGTATCACTTGACACTGAATTTTATGTTTCAGCTCAAAGAAGTAGTCAACAGTGCACCACCAGAACTACTGGGAAAACCTCTTTTTATCGGAGTCTTGTCTGGGCAGCAATGGTCCACTTTGGCTGAACTGAATGAAGAACTTAGAAAGGAGTACCAGATAAGAAGAGAATTGTTAATCAAGCGTCTTGATGTGACTGTACAGTCTTTCCAGGTAAGATCAAGTTGATTGAGATAAAAAGGCAAATGAATCAAGACTAACCAAAAATTCTCATAAAGACGAGTAAAATATATTTGCATATTTGGTTTGTTCTCATGTATCGATAGCCCCTTAATAGTGAGCTGAATGAGCTCGTTGGGGTAATTCAAAAAA
>Ga0058701_10002045_pt1 | contig 14959 bp, 7 predicted proteins | sample AgamicOrMae_FD_97039 | JGI IMG/M metagenome (GOLD analysis project Ga0058701, IMG submission 97039) | Agave microbial communities from Guanajuato, Mexico - Or.Ma.e | ecosystem: Host-associated > Plants > Phyllosphere > Phylloplane/Leaf | place: Guanajuato, Mexico | collected 2012-06-04
AAGTGGTGTGAGGAATGTGGTGTTTGAGAGGGGGTGCATGGAAGGGGGTATAGGAAAAGAGGAAATGGAGGAAAGAAGGGAAGAGGGGGACTGATGATACCTCCCTTACCCTACTTCCTCTCAAAATGAAAAACAGTGAGAAAACAGTTATCTCCCAGAGGTCCAATATAACTCAGCAAATATTCTCTCATCTTATTAGAAAATATCTGGAAGTAATATTAAGCTGAAACAATAAGAGGTATCACTTTCTCACCAAATCATCATTTCTGAGAAATGGCTATTCTGTAGCGAGGAAGGCGGGATGGGAAACTGCGACAAAAGGACAGCAAACTAAAGAAGGAAGAAGGAATGAGGAGTTAGAGCAAGAAAGAGAGATGGAGGTCCCACACAACAGACAAAGCTGGATCGAAGTGATGCCTCAACAGTCCCAATCCGACCAACAAGAGGGAGAGAGAGGGGCGCAACGGGGGACTCTGCGATCGGTACGCCGCCAGCCAACCCGCCCGGGTAAGGCGCCGGGGACTCCGTCCCGTACTTATCCTAAAGGGTGTCGTTTGGGCATGTATGCTCTCCCACGCTCTATTCCCTTCTCTCTTGCATACTCGAATAAAATACTCCGATGCAACAAGGACAGCAGCAGAATGCAACAATGATGCAAGAGTGTAAGGCTAAAAGAGTGACGTCCTTCGTTGGAAGCTTTGACAAGTCGATTTTTCTTTCAGAATTCAAGACGTCTTCAATAGAGTCTTAGGTTAAGATAATTTCGAATAATTTTTGCTGACTTTGGAGAAGTAAGTTTAAAATTTGCGAAGTTGGTCCAAAGTCACTTTGAGTTACGCCGAAATCAAAATACGTTAGTGCAGGTCGAGTTCCAAGTCGCCATTCCAATGCATCATCCGTGACAGACACTGCTTCAACGCGGGCGGCTCGGAAAGCTCAAAGCTTTCGGTAAGACTATTTTGTCACCTCAAGATATTTCATCCATAAACAACAACGTCAACAAATGTTTCTTATTACCCTATTTTTCCAGCTGTTCAACAGCTCTTGCGGTTTTACCTTTATTTTATACGTGCACCGCATGTCGCGGGTTGCCTGGTTGCCTACGCCCGGGCGAACCGCCGCCGCAACCGCTGCTATGAGCTATCCTATGCATTACATAGGCCTACCTGAGATTTTACGACTTGCGATGCATGGAGACGCCGCGAGAAGGCACGGCGCGGCACGCTCAAAAAAGGACCATTTCACTCTGAAAAAAATATTATAGTTGGTCCCTAGGAGTCAAAGCTATACGAGAGTGTATAGGTCGCCTCTTCATTCGCGCTCCTTTTAACTCTTCAATTATACGTTATTCTCGCGCTCTCTCAGATTTATACTGTACTTGCGACTTTTTCTGCGTCATATTTCCTGGAGAGGAGGAAAAGTTGGTTAGAGAACGGCGTCGGGGTAAAACATGAGGGAACCACTTAATCAATTCCTACTGTCTCATCATAACTTGTAGAGAATTAAAGGCCATTTTGAGCGCTCTCTTTCCAATTCACCGGTTCCATATCTTATTCTGGGCTGTCGGCACCCGATGTCTTTTAACGCCTGCCGTAAAAACGCTCTTGATTTTGTACGAGCACCATCTGGTCCAACTGGGCTGGTGGTAACCAAACCACTGCGGCTTTCATACACTGTTCTTAGACGCAAACAAACGTAATCTTTTACAACTTTAGCATTATTTCAATTTTAAAAATATAATTTTCTACTTCCTTCATATTCAACCTTTCATGGTGGGGTGGCTATGGGGTGGCTATGGTGTGGCTATGGGGTGAGTATGGGTGAGTATGGGTGGGTATAAGTGGGTATGGGGTGGGTATGGGATGGGTATGGGGTAGGCATGGGGTGGTTATAGTGTGGATATAGGGTGGGTATGGGGTAGGTATTGGGTAGGTATGGGGTGGATATGGGCTAGGTATGGGGTAAGTATGGGGTGGGTATGGGTGGGTATGGGGTGGGTCGGGTGGGTATGGGGTGGGTCGGGTGGGTGGGATTGAGAGTATGGAGAGAAGGTGGATCATTACAGGCGGGTGAAGTATGCCGTCTTTAAAGGACTGACTCTACAGGGTGCCTTATTATAATGTTTTCCTCTGCAACTCGTCCCACGTTTCCGTCCCGAGCCGAGAAATTCTTCGTTTTCCGAATGAGGAAAAACGGAAAAATGAGGAGGCGTAACATAGCCGTGGCGCCGAAAGCCTCACTGTAAATTTTATAGAATCCGATTTCCACCTCGTGTGTTGTACCCACGCACTGTCAAGCTGGGTAGAGCGACGCGCAGCACTTAACCTTACCTACTCGACATGGGTTGGCATTAAGTATCGAATAATAAGCCTTGTCCCGCTTGTTCCCAGTCGGGACCTGTACCGACAAGTGAGCAGCATCAGGCTTAGTGACCGTTACGTTAAGCTGACTTAGATTAGGTTACGTGCCTCTTCGATGGGCTCGGCGACGGAGGGTGGAACAAGAGGTGGAAAACCCAAGCTCTCAAATTTACAGCGCTTTTGTCGCACGTTGCGCCATGTTATTGGAGTCCCTCAACTGAAAACAACTCGCACTTATCAATTTTTTTTAGCGCAGAAAGGAAATAATTTCGGAATGGTCCAGTTAAAAAAGTAGCGATGATAAGGAAGGGAGGCAGATGAAGAGAGATGGGAGAAGGGAAGGACATAATCACCGGACTTGTTTGTTATCTATCGAGAAAAAGCATTCATTGCCCGCGGAAAGGCAAGCAAGGACCTATCTTGTTATTATCCTCTCCTTAAAAAAAGAATTAACGCAAAAACAGAGCGGAAACAAGTCACTCCGGCAGGCTATCTCAAAAGAAGATAAAACAAGTAGGAAGGGACCCAATCCGCGAGCGTTTGAATACAAAAAGCGACAATCTATTATCTCCCTCTAAGATTGAATTTTGATGAAATCGGCGCAGTGAACGATTAAGGCGACACGCCGCGGTAAACAATTACTATATTGCTGCCACGACGGTTCGGGGGTTTTGTCTTTGCCCGAAATATTTTACTTGACGCATAATTCATAACCACAACTAATATAATTACGTAAAATGGCGGTAATATAAAGAAGTCTACGCGTGTGCAATTCATACCTGTGGTTATGAAAAAGAGATGTTCAACGAATTTTTAAAGATATGGAAAGCCCAGTTAAAGCCTATGAACTTCCCTGTAAAAGGAGTGAGTGATCGGAAAGGTGTCATGCTAATAAACAAAGCAACATTTTTTTTCAAAATTTATAAGCTGGTTTATGAGAAAGTTAAAAGTCGAATAATTACTTAAAATTCATTTTCAATTTTGAAGGGTGAATTGCCTTGTGAATGGAGCTTAAATTTCTTCGTCGGTTGGGCTCATTTGACCCGTGCAAGTCGCGGTTGGCGGGGCAGGTGAGGGTCGGGAATAGCGGGTCGGGTCGGGCAGCGACGCGACTGGGTCCATGCCTCTAATGATTCCACACTCAAATAATTACAGCGCGCTGTGTTGATATAACTACCTCCCTTTCCTTTCCTTCAACAGTCAAAATGAAGGGAGGTCAAACATAGGAGAGGATTTCGCAAACACATGTTTACTTTGAGGAACTTGATGAGAAACGCAAAAATTAAATTGACATCAAGAGAGGTAGGCTACCTGAAAAGTAACAATCGGAGCGGCGCTAAGCTGCCTAACACTAATTGCTCTTTCCTCCTCCACAAACTAAAATTAAACGTGCTTAAATTACAAAGTCTCTATTCAAAAGGCCACATTATACTACTTTTATAAACTCAGATAATAGGTCATGCGGGTGATGAATACATAATGATAAGCGATTTACTTTGAAATAGCAGCACTTGTGAGATTAAAATAAAATATTGTTCGAACTATGCGTCCAAAATTTTTCGCTTCGGCAGATTAACTTGAGGAAGGTTGGGTGAGGATAGAGCTTCATTGTGAGCTCTTCTTGGGCTTAAAACAAAGACATAATGAAAAGCATCTCCTCAAAATTACTTTTCGGGGAGGTTTCTATTTTTGAGATTGTGAGCAGAGCAGTTAGAGGCAGACAGTAACTTACGTAACCCTTGAGCTCTTTCGCCTGCCCAGTATAATTCAAGGATAATCCCAGACGTGTGCATTAGCACTTCCCATACGTCTTCCTATGTTGGCTACCGAAACGACCAAACTTGCCTTAAATTCGCTCCAAAGGAGAGAAAGCCGCGGGCGATACATTTTTTGAATTATTGGGCTCAGCATTAGTAAAGGCAGTAATCTGACTCAGCTTACTCGCTAGTAAAAGCCCGCAGGCTTAGAGGCGCAAAAAGAGTACTCTCGGCGTTTTTTAAAAGCGTTCAAATGGTTAGGAATAGTTTTTGCGATAAACCTGTCTAGAGCTGGGCAGATCGCTTTAAGCCCTCTCTTTTCATATGAAACACGTTTTTATTATTTTTAAAGCGCTAGTGCGTATATGATTCAAAATGGGTAGCTGTCATAAGCACCAAAACCCACAAGCGCCAACGCCGCAAGCGCCAGTCCGTAACCGCCAAACGAGAAAAGTCGCAAACGCCAAGGTCCTAACCGCAATACTAACCTTACCTTACCTAACCTAACTTAACCTAACCTAACTTAACCTAACTTGGCCTAACCTACACGAACTTTGGCGTTTGCGACTTTTCTCGTTTGGCGGTTACGGACTGGCGCTTGCGGCGTTGGCGCTTGTGGTTTTTGGCGCTATCGAATGCCCCCCATTCAAAATGTTCTTCCCAGAAAATGGCATACCGGTACTCCCGACTAGAAATTTTGCTCAGCTTACTCGGCAAAAATCGCCCTTTTGTGTTTCCGGTGTTTTCAATCAAATTACATCATCACTTTTCAAGTAGAGATTCAAAACGATATCTTGGAAGTACAGCTGTTCAAAGCACAGGTTCCGACGATCGCTGTTACGAACAGCTTCTACGTGTAGCATCAACGGATAGCTCACGGACATGCATTCAACGTCTCCGGAGACCAATATGCCAATATTTGAATCGACAAGTCAATTGAACAAGCTTCAACTTGCATCGAAGCAGGCCGTGATTGCAGGAACAGCGGAACACACATTTTGTGCAAGTAAACTTCGAATAACAGGATCAGCTTGGAGTAAACTTTGTGAAATTCTCCTGCCTTCAAACAAATCAACGTTATCACAATAAGGCGCGGAGGGCGTTTTGAGTGACGCAACGCTGATGCTCTGCTCTGCCCCTCACCCCGATTGGCCCCCAACAGTCGAAATCAAACGGTACAGTAAACATGCAAACGTGAAAAACAGCTGCTCCGTTTTACTTTTGTTACGGCCCTGATTAAACGGTATCTGCTGGAAGGGGAACAAGAGGGCGCGCGCAGCCGTAGCAGTGCCTCCACACGCCTTCATAAATTTGCCGAGTTTTTGTTCCCAAATTCTTTGGAATAGCCGGAAAAAAAGTTTTACGCATTTTGAACTTTAATCTCGTGGTTTACCGACGAAAATATGTTCGAGATGTCTACGTATGGTTCGGACATTTCTACAACCGCATAGGTTGGCAGCGCTGTGCCTCACTCGCCATGGTTTCGTTGCCTTCCCGTTCTTCTCCATGGAGTAATTGGAGTAAAAAGTGGGTTTGAGTGTTGAGGCGGGTTTAAGTCCGTTGCCGCTATGCAACAGAAGGAAGAACACAGGAGGTAGAAAATGCAGTCTCGAAAAATTAGAGACAGGATTTGAACCACAACCCACTTTTTCCGAGTTGCCTAGACTCGAGAACTAGTAGTGGGGCACAAAGCAGCAATGCGAAATGCGGCCTCCACCCTCATCCATCCCAACCAGGCAGGCAAACTTCCGCGAAGAGTCGACTTGAGGTGAGGGTCTCGCCCGACTCACTATTTGACTTGGCTAAGTATATTAGCGACCAAGCAGCGCAGCGGACGCATATTTGCGTCATGACCACGTTACGTTGCGTTACGTTGCGTTACGTTGTGTTGCGTTACGTTGTGTTACGTTACGTTGCGTTACGTTACGTCGCGATGCGCTCGGTTAGCTTTTTATCATATGTTAGCTTATCGTATTAAACAAAAATTCAGTTAATTCCAAAGAATCATTTTCGAAAATTTTGAGCCAAGCCCGGTGTTTAAATATCAGCAAAACTCGAGGTATATTAGAATTCGGATGCGTACATCGGTTAATTTCCCTCTTTAGGATATTCGTGTCACATGGCACGATGGGTGGGATATCGGAGAGGCGATTAGGGGTCATCGCCTCGCAACAGGCGCATGGGGACACTCTGCCCCTCCCATGGGACAACCTTTCCTTCCCCTCTCAGAGAACCGCAACTTTTTCTTCCATCTCTCAGTCCGTAAATTGTAAACAGAGTCGGCGACGAGCTGAGACGAGAGTTGACCTTTGAGCCGGGAAATCCCTGGCCGACTCAAATCACGCTTACTTTTAGAGACTTGCGGGCCGCGCTCAAAAAAAGCGGATGTCATGAGGTCAGTGACCTAATTCCTCTTTTGTCCCTGTTCAGCATCCCTCGGGGCATGCGGCCATGGGGCGAGCGGCCATGGGGCATGCGGCCATGGGGCGAGCGGCCATGGGGCGAGCGGCCATGGGGCAGGCGGCCATGGGGCAGGCGCACACCTCATGGGCGCCCATGAGGCTCATTACAAGCGTCGAGCGAGGTATGTTATATTCACGCTTCGCTCTCGCGCACATATCCTGGGGCCAGCCAAGCAGATTTCCACGGAATAACTCAAATGATTCTTTCAACCTGAAAATGTTTTCAGTACAGCTATTCTAATTACGGTGATCACAGTTGGAAATCATATCACGATTGAATTTTTGAATCGTTAGATGATTGGATCATTACCTGCGGAGATGAATGTAATCTTCCATTTAAAAGAAGACGCCATAAAAAATAGGATACACGTTTTAAATACATATTTCAACAATAAATTACCGCTCTTGCCAATACGGGGAAAATTGATTTTTTTAAATGAATGAGTAGCTTTGCAAGAGCTGCGGTAACCTGACGCTACTAATGTCTACTTTAAATCCGTATAGATATAACTTGAGATTCGTTAAGTTTTAAAGCAAATCTTAGTACGAATAAAATGGCCCAACAGGAAGCCTTTATTATCAGGCAGATAAATCTAAATAGTTTTGAACGCGAGTCGCTCAAACAAGGCAGATTACTGTCGCTAGCCTTTTCCTTATTTTCCCTCAATAAAACAGCTAAAGAGGAAAAAAGGCCGTTTGTTGCAGCGTTCCTTCTCTTCTCACCCGCGTATTTTCGCCTGCACATTTGTTTTCTCCTCTAGCGACAGATGTTTAGCTCAAGAAAATAAAGCACTGAGAATGTACGTTCGCTTTCAGCCGAATAAACAGCATTGGAAATGGCCGCGAAGACGCGGAAGGAGGCCAAGCCCGAATCGAGCCCGAGCCCGGCGCGGCGGGCACAGCAGAGGGCAGTTGTCACGAGGGCTGGCCCCGGCTGGGCCGAGCTTATTGTCAGCGGGTGCCGCGCAAGCTGGTTTAATCAGTGTTTCCTCAAGTGGCGATTCGATTCGCCATGTTACGAGAGGGGGGCGAATCGAAACAGGGTCCAAAGTGGCAAGAGCTCTTAAGAACGCGCGTGAATTCGGCCTATTTTTTTAATTTAGCTGTGATGCGTTCTCCACTCCGTGCCGTGCCGTGCCGAGACGCGCAGGAAATTGAGCATACCAATAAATTTGACGTCATCGAAGTCATACTGTGTTGTTTCCTGGAATTGCCTTCAATGATTTTCGCGAACTTGTCCTTCGCTTCGCGCTGAAAGCAGCAAGGCGCCAATGGATTCGTGCCGCACCTAGCAATTGAGTCAAAATGCCGCTAGGTGGCGCTACGCAACCTACGCCAGAGGGCGCCACATCGCAAGGTTGACCGCTTCACCTTGTTTCGTCCTAATAGACGCTATATGGCGGTAATATCGGTGGGGGGCGTTGAGGATTGTCTCCAAGGGACGCCTCAAAGCAGGCCACAACGTTCTAGGTCAACCCTTCTATTTGCATATATTTTCACCGCCCTTTCCCGAAGACAGTGACTTTGTACTTCAGATACAATCTCAATTCTTAAAATCGCATTTTCTAAATCTAACGAAAATCATCCCAGCCCATTCTGCTTGTGGGCGAGATGAAAGCCGTCGAAGGATTTTTGTTACAACAGCCATTGAAGAATAGTTTTTCAAAGATCTGTAACTCCAAACCTGGCAAGAGGATAATCGAGAACCTAAGATTTCCTGCGAGTTTCAATGTGAGTTTTTGAGAATTTCATTTGAAGGTTCTCTGCAGAATCAGCAAAACCCCTTCCAATAGCTATTCTTGGATGTCAAAATGACGTCTCCGTGATGATCTCAACATTAATATCATCTACAAAGCTAAATGGGTCGTTAAACGCCTATTCTATTCAAAATGCAGCTCACTCTAGTCAGTTTGAATTAGGTATGAGCACTGTCTGCTAGTTTGTGTGCAAGCCCTCAGCGGCCGCCATACGTTTTGGCTTCCTGCGTGCATTCACTCAACTCCAACTCCTTCCTCAGCTTTCAACCAGCGCTGTGCTGCCGCGCTCCGCCGCCCACAAATGCGTTCGTAAATGTCGACGGGATATCGAGGTTATGAGGAGGCGGTGTGTTGACCTGTGATTTGTGCTTTTTCTATGGAATTTGTATGCTGCGCCGCTGATCCCGGCAGCTCTTTCCCCATGTCTTCGGGGCAACGCCATCTGTTGAGTCAAGTTGAAAGCAGCGTTTGAACGCCGTGAGGTGCACTTACTAGTAAGTTGCACCTGGTGCTCATCCTATGAGTGATCCTTACTGATAATTCGACACGGTTAATGGCAATGCCCTAGTCCGATATGAGAGACGTTCAACTGATGTTCTCATGGATATCAAAATCATAGACCTAATAAAATTGTGTTTCAATGGAAGGTATGCTGTTTGTGGAAGGGCTATTGGCTCTGCCTTTTAAAGCGTTCAGCACACTAGTCATGAGAGATTTCTTAGGCGAAACCTATGACGCGACGTTAAGGAACCACGCATAGAGAGAAGCTATCCCCTCAAATCGAAAAAAAAAATCCCTAGAGAAAAAAAAAATTGAGAGGGAAAGATAGGGACAAGTCCTCAAGAATCGAGATGGCTTTTCAAGATAAATCTGCATGATACATAAGGGATCTAAAACGATCGGATTATCGAATAAACTTTTGATCTTGAGTCGGACATGAAAAGGGAAGTTTCGTAACGCCTCCCGAACTAATATTTGCTGTTGGATGGTTGGCCGGCCTGCTGGCCGGCTTCCCAAAAATAGCGGCCAGTTCCGGCGCGGCGCGCAAAAGGCTGAGGGGTCGGGGTCGGGGCACCGCCTAGCTCACCTCACTACTCGTTTGCGGATCAGGCTGCGTGTGGTATCATCAAAGCGTTAGGTAAATATAGTGGCAACAAACGAGCTGCCCCTTCTGCTTTAAGCTCATTGATCGGGACTCATGTCGAAATGACGTCAAAATAAATAAAAGCGATGTTGAAATGACGAAAAAACGATGATAAAATTAAGTTATGACGTCAAAATGACGCAACAGCAACGATAAATTCGAGTTAAATGATGTCAAAATGACGGAACAGCAACGATAAAATAAAGTAATAATGACGTCAAAATGACCCATGACGTCAAAACTAACCTATTTCTTAAAGATGGCGCTCAGCCTAGGTTACCTTGAGGAACATCCTCAGGATACGAGAAACGTGATTAATTTCCTTCAGCCTGAAACTCGACGATCCTTGAAAACACAAAAAATGACAAGACAAAGCTTTGTGATGTCTCCTCATGAGAAATGCAAACAGCGATGTTTAATAGACGTTCATTTTCCGCATGGATTCATAGGCCTCGCATGAAGACGCCAGACTGCCGTATGATTTCGGCCAGTCGTTTTCTTTGAGTAACGCTCCTTTCAGAGGCCATGTGCTCAGGGCTGATCGCGAAAAAGTGATCATTAAAAAGCATCGGCTCACGCTAACTTTATTACGGATTCCATTTTCTCAGAAACCTTGCAAGGTTTTGATCACCATTGCCGCTTGTGTTTCAAACAACTTTTGATAGTTCTTTTTGAAAACTCGAACGCGTGCCACCAATAGTGACCCAAAACTGGAGTGGCAACAAACACATATTGTTTCAATGATTCCTTTAATATTCAGGTTGTTTGATCTCAACGATTTCTAAAAACCCTAAACGACCATTCAAACAAATCTTCTAAGAGTTCGCAGATGTTCATATAAACGTGAATGACAACTATCGATTGGTACTAGAACGCGTACTTATTTCTGTCCCATCAACAATGACAATATTATCGAAGTCATGCTAGAGTCTCTCTCGCCCATAAACCAATTAACACCTCTCCTCGCGACTTTCAAAAAACGGCGATTACGAGGAAGAGAAAAAAAAGGTCACAAAGAAGGCACGTGATGAAATCCCCGATTGTTGCTTCCCAGAGCCGATATCCAAAAGCAATCTCTCTGCATTCTTCCTGAGAATGGCCGTCGAAAACATTTCCTAATAGCTCCCTCATTAAGAGGCGAAAAACGGCGCTAGTCTTTTGTTTTCTTCTCACACCGTACAAACAAAACATTTTGTGGTCGCCTGCAGATTCATCAAAGGCGCGATTTTCCACCTTTTGTGTTCACCTCCCGTCGCCTAACCTCTCAAATTCAGAGTGCAACAAGAGGGTCAACCACTGTAGAAAACAAATGAGAAAAGCAATTTTTAAAATTTGCAGTGTGGTGATAGGAGGCCGTATTCCGTTTTCAAATAAATGTCGCGTATGAGGCGCCATCTATTGTATTTTTCGCCGAATTACGCGGCACTGAGCGGCACTGAGCGGCACTGAGCGGCTGGCTGCGTTGGGCGCGGTGGGATTTTCGAGAAGGCGCAGCGCTCGCAAAGGCCGCCACGAGCGCGGCGCGGCGCGGCGCGCAGCTAGTCGAGTGGGTCGGGCGTCGGCCAGGGGGCCACGTGTGATAGTGGCGGCTTTGACACCGATATTGGATTCGGGAAAACAAAAGAAAGCGAACCCCTTTTACGCCTTTACACCACTTTTTTTCAATACTTGCACACTACTTTATGCATGTGGCATATACCATGACACCACTGTTCACTTCACACCATAACTTTGGCTCTTCCAACGTAAATATCTTAAATGAAATTTTAATATTAGAGAATAGATATCGAAAACAAAGAAGAGTAATTTTTGTAAGTACATTTTTTCTTTTAAATTTAAAAAGAGTTTTAATTTTTTATTGGAAATTTATCAAAGCCTTGCATTTGCTGCCCGACGATTCCGCTTTTCAATTTTTAAAAATTCTAGTTAAAATAACTGGAAGCAGCATTTGCTGAATTCATTTCAGTCGAACTTTCTGCGCTTGATTTATTTTTACCATCGCCAACGCAACGCTTACAATTAGAAATTCGGCTTTTGAAAGACCATGAATGTACCTGCTTAAGAGTATGAGGATTTCGTCATGTCTTACGCAGGTGGGTTAAATAACACGGATATTTCCAAAAAGCACGTTATTTTCGGCCTCTCTCTGAAAATTAGTTTTATAGGTTGGAAGGAAATTCCTCGACCCTGAAGGTCTAAGCCTTGTTGAGAATCAGTAAATTTTACAAAAGCGCTGGAGGTAAAAGCGTGTCTTTTCAAGGCTGTGACAAGCGCCTAAGTTTTGGCGCGGAATATTCCCAAGGCGGAGCCCATTTCGCGTTCGAACGAATACGGCACACAATGTATCGTAAAAAATGGAACTTGGAGGAACGAAAGTTATACGACCGGTTTTGTAGTCATGGTTCCCAAACTCCTCAAGGTACTCGCGCTGATAAAGGGACACTTTGGAAGACACCGTTCAAAGGGGCCCTTAACCTTGTACAACAAATGTTTGCTTGATTAGTTCTGAACCACTTCGAGGGCGCTAGCAAAACGCCGACTTGTGACACACGAAAACACTACAATGGGGTTTAGGACAGTAGAATTTTACTCTCCGTAGATTTACTCCGTAAAAATATCGATATTAACAGCGAGGGGAAAAGAGGTCTGGAAAGGTGGAGTATGGGATGAGGTACACAAGGTCATATCTAGGGGTTATGTAGTTAGGCTAGGTTACGTGCTGCGTCGCTCTAACCACTCCGCTCTACTTATAAAAGGTGGCTTACGTGAAGGAGATATTTAAAATTTCCAGTGGGCAAGTTTTGAATTTTTCTTTTAGTTTGTAGGCCCCGTGCCAGACACACTGTATAGCTCGTAATAGTTGTTGTGTTATTATGCGTGTTCCTCGTGTTGACGAGGCGTACATGAGGGAAGAGGGGGGAGGACGCTGCTGTTTGTCGTTGCTTCGTCAAGTTCCATACAGCTTCATTAGTAGGCAGTCGTGAGAGCAGGGCCTGCAATCAGTATCATTTGATTGCCACCTGCTGTGAAGCACTAGGTAATTCCTTATTTGCAATTAATTATTAACTCAGTGAAACAGACGCAACCTTATAACTCCACAAATTATCAGTTTCAGTGTGTCAATGCCCTCGGCGCCCCGCCCCGCCCTGCGCCGCCCTGCGCCGCGCGCAAATTGGAATTGCAGTGAAAGGTGGTTTTGTGGAGTGGAGAGCAAATCGGGAAAGTTAAGCAATTTACTTTGCTAACAAAGGGAAGATCTTAATGGAAAGAGGCTCTTCATACAGCACTATTTGTTAATATCTGCTTTATCTATATCCTTCCATATAATGAGCTCTTTATTACAATTAACCCATAACAGCCCTAACTATTTAGAGTGAAATTTAGCTAGAGGGAAATTGATTGGATGTTTTCCATTGAAATACACAATTTCAAGTTTGGAAAATGCCTAACAAATCAAATTTCAGGTTTTCGGGGGGGTGTATTTTTTGAATTGTGAAAATTCTGAACTGGAACGATCCTATTAAATAATATCTTCTGTTTCCAAACGGTATCGCTGGGCGGTAGTGGGTTAAATTAATATCATATATTTAATTATACTTGATGTAAGCCCTTATCAAAGCGGATCAAGAGAAGACCAGCCAAGGTCGCCGAACGAGTATTGACGTGAGTTCACCGTGAGTCTAGCCCATTCTTTCTCATGTTTTAACAACACCTTTCTTAGGCTTGCCCAACGCTCGCACTCGGCGGTTTAACAGTTCAAATCGAACCCCGTGGGCTAGAAGGAACTGTCGAGCGCCTCTCCAGAACCCTCTCCCCTCTTAGGGCAAAGCATTGCCCAACTTACTCCTGAGCGCAGATAACAGTTCCGTATCCTTTTACCGGCGCGGTTTCCTGAGTCAAAGCCCGCTTCCGGGTGGCACTTTGTCCCAAGTTACCCCAGCTAATTCTTCTTCATTAAGTTCTCTTCTTTTCGCGCAACCATGTCAACTTATTCATTATTTCTTCCTGAGCATAAAACCTGGAAGGGACAAAAAAATAATTTAAGCTCATTACGGCGAGCGAGCGTTTGTTTCGGTACTTGGATACCGCTCTGCTGGTGGGGTGCAACTCTATAAAAAGTCCTCCACCGGGGAGAAAAGAATATTTCTTCCTTAAAAAACTCCCATAAATGTCGTCCATCTGTCTTCAAATCTATTGCAAAGCAAGTCCTTCTCCTTGGAGAAACTTCACGCAGGAAGAAAAGAATAATTGTGGCCACGATTTACAGTGCGTGCGCTTTGAAAAAGTGGACCGCGAAATTTTCAAGGTCGCGTTTTCTACCTCTTGAGTTCTACCTTCCATCGCCAAGCTGAGAAATAACGAAGAAAACCTGTAGGCTCCTATCCTAACCTCGCGGTACACAGGTTGATGTTATTACTGTAAAAACAAATCCCTGTGGAATGAGGCAAAATAATATTTTACTGAGTGCTCATGAACGTGAAATCTTTTCTATGACTGTTTTAAGGCTGAAGATATGGGAAGAGCGTAAGGTTGGATATATTTAAAGATGACCGTATCAATAAACATATCCATTAAACGCTCTCGTTAAAACCTTTATTGAGACACTGTCACGAAAATTAGTCTTAGACTCGTCAAAGAGTTCACTCTGTGATAAAGAGTGTGGCGGATAGGAGGTCGAGCTATTGTCACTGTGCCTGTTTGAAGAAGCAGCACTGGTCGGTTTCGGCTGTTGGCAACACTGTTCTCGGAAAGGGCACCGGAGCACAATGTCTCTGGAGGGTGTCTGATCCTATCCCGTGTGAGATTCGACCAGTCCATTACGAAATAGACTTCACGCCGTCCCACCAATACTGTACGGTGCAGCCAAGAGAAAATCGTCTCATGTCCTACAAAGCTCGACAATGAGAAACATTGCTACAAACATGATAAAAATAAATTTTACTTCTACATGTTGGTGAAGTAATTTTTTCTTTATTTTTTGTTTGTGAATGTGTTTTATTTAATTCGGCGGATTTGGCTAATCAGATTGAATCTCTGGCGATCATCAATTTTTGTCGATATCATATATTTAAAAGGAACTTTTCACTTAAAACTGGTGGTCAAGCTGATTGTCAAGAGGCAGAAGGCACGAGAAACGTAGAAAAAAAAGGAATCCTTACAATCTACAGTCCGCAGGAACCAAATGCGGTTCCTCTGTTGGTCGACATGTAGGAATAGTCGAAACTAAAGTCTTAAGGGGCCCATGTCGCGGGGGGAGGTTGAGTGAATCTGGTTGATTTCCTTTCAGAGAAATTCCCGCTCCAGCTCCCCCCCCACCGTAATCTTTGTCGGATATCCGTCGCAATGACTCGATTAGCATTTGGGCTGCTATATTTACATACGCGGCTTTGGTTTCAGAACAGAACAGATTCGCGGGGGAAAATTGGGAAAGTTTGTCAGAAGGGTGAAATTGGGGGGGGGGGGCGAATGGAGTTTGCTC
>Ga0058701_10002046_pt1 | contig 14950 bp, 13 predicted proteins | sample AgamicOrMae_FD_97039 | JGI IMG/M metagenome (GOLD analysis project Ga0058701, IMG submission 97039) | Agave microbial communities from Guanajuato, Mexico - Or.Ma.e | ecosystem: Host-associated > Plants > Phyllosphere > Phylloplane/Leaf | place: Guanajuato, Mexico | collected 2012-06-04
GATAGATTTATCTTCAAAAGCAAAAGCAAATTAAGCTCTCCCCCTGTTTTACCTCCATAACCTAAACAGGTGTGGGACTACCTAAAAGAGGGATTGGTTTTTACTGTGAAGTTCTGCCAGATTCGTCAAGGTTCTCTAATTTTAACCGCGGTAGAACTCAAAAACCATTAGAGATAAGATATGGTATATCTTGGATTATCCGCGAACTAATCCAAATATGTGGCTGACCCCTACAGGAATTTCCTTTTAATCGGTTAGAAAGTCATCCGCGTTTAAATTTGCCAGTCACGGATCTGGCTCTCGATTAGCTGAGGCCATGTTACAATGCGACCGAACTCAGCATTCTTTAAGATAAAAATTCCGAAATAAGAGGGGGATGAAGCTATCTGAGCGAAAAAATAGAATTACCCAGCTAAACTGTTGGTCGATTAAGTTTCTGGGGAAAAAATGACTGGTATCGAAAGAGGATATTAGTTAAATTTTGGAGTAGAGCGGCTGTCAACCGAGGACAGAGCTGGAGTTATTATGCTGAACGTGTGTTGGAAAGAAAGGGAAAGTTGGAGAGTCGACACGAGTCGCCTTTCAAGACAGTTGGTCGGAAAAGTTTCAGTCAAGTGGTACCGCTTAAATTTTCTTCTTTTGTCTGCGAAAAGTGCTTGGGAAGACTTTCCGCAAAAAGAATATATATATGGGGATGCAATGGGGAAAGGCTTCCGACGAAAGACGATTCGCGTAAAATCAACGTTTTCCTCCCCATAAAATAAAAAAATTAATAAATTGATTTTCACTTTTCTTAAATCCAGCATTAATGCTAACAAAACATCGCAAAGCTTCCCTGATCATTTCTTAGTTAACGCTGCAGTAATGTCCTAGCGTTACGAATTGCAGAGTGTAAAGGAACACACGGTTCAAAGGAATCATTTGTTTTAGAGAGTTATGTAAGTACAAGTTTTTGGTGTCAAACTAAAACAGATTAATACGTAATTTGTTTTCTTTTTTTTTTCATGATACACCATGTTCAGCCACATAATAAGAAAGGTCTCGGCTAGAGCTTTCAATTTATGGGGCTGTACAAAAGTCTATCTTAAAAAATCACCAAAATATGAACCACGTCCATTTTAAGTCCACACTCAAATCACGTATATCATTTCTTTTAACGGGTATTTTGTTTACTGCACTCGAAATGTGAATGAGTGAGTATTCGAGATTCAGTGAAAATTCGCTGAAATTCAGTCAATATGGCACGACTGAATCCAGTAGTGCCATATTGACTGAAATTCATTTAATTTTCGCAACTCTCACTGATGCTCTTTTAGAGTGTGGAGAACTTCGTGAAGGTCCAAGGAATCTGAAAAAGAACGAAACTTCTAAAAGAACAACATATTGTTGAAGCAATGATTAACCACTATTACCCAGCGATGCCGTTCGGAAACAGAAAATTTTATTTTAGAGGATCGTTTTAGTTAAGTATTGTCAAAATTAAAAAAAAAATATCTGGAAACCTGAAATTTGATAATATAGGCATTTTCCAAAGCTTAAAATTGCGTAATTAAATGGGGAATATCCTTCGAATATCTCTTTAGCTAAATTTCACTTCAAATACTTTGAGCTGTTATGGGCTAAGTTTTGGATGAAAACGTTATAGCATAAACGCATCAAGTCCACATGTAAATTACTTTTCGGGGAGAAATATTTTTTGTGAGGTAAAGATCTCAAAGACAGGCGACCCTTTAGCTGAGACGGCCTGAGTGAAACTGTAGACTATCTGTGTTTGCTGCACTGTTAGGACTTCCCTTAGTGGCTCAAGTCTCGGTCCTAAGACGCGCTGGCGCCAAGTCGGGTCCCAGTGCGAGCGGCGACCACTCGGCGCCACGGGCTCACGGCCATGGCGCGGCCCAGCGCGGCCCAGAGCAGCGCGGCGCACGGCGGATCGAAATCGGCCAGGGCCAGCCAGCCGGCCGGCCGGCCGGCCGTTCGAGCGGCCCGCTCGCGACTCTTCGGTTAGGCCGTTGCCCCCTCAGATATGCACTCCCACCTCCGACAATAGTTTGACCTTCATGTCAAAACTAACAGTGAACTGCACCACTGCGTTCGGAGTAAAATTTCGGACGGCCTGCTGACAGCGGAGGTTAAACAGACTCGTTATTAAGTAAATGCTTCGTAGATTTCGCTCTGAAGCCTGACGTGCCATGACCTAACCTGACCTAATCCACTTAAGCCAAAATCCTTTCCACTTAACCTAATTTTCGAGCAGGGAGTCTGTGGTGGGGAATGGCTTTGCAGTGTTTTTCCATTCTCATATAAATCATTGAAAAAGTAAATTAAAAATCGTAATAATAACCCATTTTCAAATATTCTCTTAAAATTGGAAAAATAATAATAAAAAGTATATCAATTTTCATCCGAAAAAATCTACAAAAAAAAATGAGTAGGCCTAATAGATTATATTTTAGCTAACGATTTTTCTCATCAGACATCTGAAGTCCAGTTCCCGCCCTAGAGATCAATTTCCGCTTAAAAAATCAAAATAAAAAAAAAATCAGAGCAGCAACAAAGCATCGTTTAAATACTTACGCTGTGAAACATATTTACGGATTTGACGTAAAATTTAGGTTATAACCTTTGTTACTCCCCAAATTCCATCGTACTTACGTTAATTACCCAAATCGATAATAATAATAAGGAGAAGACAAAAAAAAGGTTTTTGTAGCTTTAGTCCTTTCAAAGTCCTGTAGATTCGTCGCTCGATACACAACTTGACTTTTATACACAGAAACTTTAATCTCTACGTCATTTTGATCGGGAAAATTCAACAGCAATCTATATCGACTGAATTTCAAAAGATTAACAATGCAAGGTTATTAAAAATTCTTTTGGGTGTAGGAATCTCGATGTTTTGAGGGAAAATCGGGCACAGCGCATTGCATGGGCAGTAGATATTCCTTAGAATTATGGGTAAAGACTAAAAATGACAGATCAATTCGTTTGAACGCTTCTGAAAAGTAATTCCGTCTCTGCTCTTTAATTAATTATTTCCTCATCACGGAACGTGAACAATACTTTCATCAAACCTGAAGTCGAGAAACGCTCCGGAATATCTGCTCTCTTATGATATAAGATGGCCTTGTTGATAGGAAACAAGAATTCCCATTCTTTTTGCTGTTTGCGCTGCGAACCCAGTGTACTGTACACAAACTAAAATAGTTGTGGCAAAAAGCGAAATCTAAATGTCTTTTCCTGAGCAAATCAAATACAGTATATAAGCCGATTCCAGCTCAGGGAATGCTTGAAAGGTTGTTACCCTTTTTTTTCTAGGATTTGGGCTCCAATATTTGCTCGATTGTGTTTTAAATAGATTTAACGTTTGCTTAACCATAATAAGAGATTGCACGGAACTACCCATAAAATACACTGAGCATATGTTTTACATTTTATTCTTTTTTGGGATTCATAAAATTTTTGCTTCAACCTAATTCATATTTGAATATCACTTAGAAATTCTTTCCCATCTGTAATTACTACCCTACTTTCAAACAGTCGAGCAAATTACGTCGAATTTTTAAAGCAGGCGCTTCCTATGGTATTTTAGTGTAAATACCAAAGTTGATTATAATCTCCGCTAACACAGGCCAAAAAAAAGAATAAATGAAGAAAAATAAAACAACAAAAACGCCAATACAAGGTAACAAACAAGAAAAAAAACGCAAAATACAAGGTTGCAAAATGGGACAGGGTATCAACCACCAAGTAATCAACGCAAGTTCTTGTAAGATACTGGTTAGCCGGATAATTTCTCCACTTTCTTTTCTGCGTGCAGCCCTTTTTTTTCCGTCGTCTATCCTCTCTTTTGTTGTCTCACATGGGGCGAGTCTCCTCGAATTAATACGGACGTTAGCGAGAGTAGCGCAGCGGAACTCGACGGAGCTCGGGGTGCGCGAAAGATACTACCTGGAGAGATAAGGGCGAGGACCAAAGATGAAGACACTTAGGAGAGCTTTCTTACTGATTGGTTATTTTTTGTCCCGCTGCGATCTTCATCTCGATAAAAGCACTTTAAGGGTTTAAAGCGAGACGCTATCCTGGCATGGGCTGCTCACATGCTACCACCCGTACCCACCTCACCTGTAACACAGTGCACTGTGTTACATACTGTGTGTGCATGCATGCACCATTCATTAAATACTGTCTGTCTTCAATAAACACTCTCTGAATTTGAAACAGATATTTTTCGACTAATTGATTTAGTCATTTTTTGTTTGATTGTTTAATTTAGTCATTTTTAAATTTAGTGTAAAATTATCAAAAGTGACTTATTGCTAGATTTAGCGGTTAAAACATTCCTACCATATTTAGTATGAATATTTTCTAGTACCAATATTAGTTTGGTCCCTGAGTCTAAAATAAGTCATTTTTTTTTACTCTAGCTATTCAACGAGTCCCTTTTTTCACTACTTAAATAGTCATTTTTGACAAAAAAATAGTCAAAATCGGCTGGTTGAAATATTAAAATTTCAGCTACTAAACTCCAGTCGAATTTGACTATTTCTAATAGTAAGCCGCAAGTGACTAATTAAATAGTTAAAAATGACTAAAGAATGGTCATTTTTGACTAAAATATGGTCAAATTTGACTAATTGAAATATGAAAATTTCAGTTACCATTCTTTAGTCAAATTTGACTATTTCACATTTACAGTACATGCATCATTCATTAAAAACTGTCTGTCTTCGTTTTAATATTCGTAGGCAGGAGCATAACAATACGGTACGTTTAAATATGTGACCTTCGGCCGGATTACACTATTACGCTGGGTTAAAGTATACGCTCGGTTCGGTGTAAGAGTGCTCAATCACAGGTACGTTAACTGGGGTTAGGGTAACCAGTGCTAGAATAATAAAGAATTCATTAATCATGGTTGAGTTAACTAAGGGTAGGATCATTAGGGACAGGTTAAAAAGGGCTAGGGTGCCAAGAGTTTGGTTAGCCAGGGTAAAGTTAACATGTGTTAAGTTAATTAGGACTGTGTTCACCAGAAAAGGGTAGGGTTAATCCGGGTTATGTTATTGTCAACAATGATTACATAAGTTAAGGTTATTAATCTGGGTTGCGTGAGGCTAAGGTTAGTTAGGTTTGAATATGTATAGCTCGTGGTGCAAGATATGAGGATCGGTAATGTTAGCTAAGGATAAGTGGGCAAACATTAGGTCGTTTATAATTTATTTGGAATTAAGGTTGCGAGATAGAAGTGAAAAACATTGGTCAGGCATAAAAAAAAACTCGTTTAACAAAACGAAGGAACAATTTTGTCCTATTTCATGTCGGTAAGCTATCATCATTTCTACGCAATGCAAATATTTGACTAATTAAAACTGTATTATCACCTTAGAATAATACTAAAAAAAAAGAAAATCAGTTCCGAAATATTTTTAAAAATCTGCGACTCAAAATCCTATTGTTCTTTTCATTTTACTATTTTGAACATTTCCTCAGCACAGGTTGGCTAAAACAAAAGAAAATTAATCAAAAAGTCTCATTCATTTCTAACGCCTAGAAGAAGTATACCTCGATTTCGAGCGCAGCTTTCAAAGCGTATTAAAAAAAAACGTGGTTTTACTGGATGATCTCGTTTTGTATTTTGATTGAAAACAAACTAATTGAAAGTAAAAACGTCGCTAAGAGAGGACCAGGCTTGGCCGAGAAGTTCCAAGAACGCTGTGCGAGCCGTGATCAGGCAAAGTTTTGTACTCCTGACCAACCCCACGAGTGATTAACGCTTGCTACGTGCACCCTTCCTTCCTATGCGACGTGGCGGGGGGGAGGGGGGAGTCGATAAGAAGGCTTAGGCACGCCTGCCTCTGTTCCGTCTTCCCTCATTTAATAATCACAATCACTCCGACGTTTTTGGGATAAAAATGGCATTTGTATGGATGGCATGCCTGATCTGCTCACAGACGGTACAAAATTCAGTTAAAAAATTCAGGCCGAAGGGGAAAACGCGAACGAATGGTGCGATCGCTGTTTTAACAGTTCCCCGCAAAAAATAAATAATAAAAAAATGCACAACTGACATTACCATTTCGATTGATCAAAACTCTTGACTATGTCGATGCCATGTATATATAAACCAACCTAACTTCACAGTAAAAAAATGGTTTTGGGTAGTTCTATCCCTGTTTTAGGTATGAAGGTAAAACGGTACAAGAGCGTTATTATTTTCAACTTAAACCATATCAATGAAAAGGTCTTTTCGAGAGCTCTCAAGAAATATGGTTAATCATAGATTTAACCTTAGAAATAACTAAATCACGCTCTTTCCCTGTTTTCCCTTAAGCAGATACAGGACTACCTAATATAGATTTTTTAATTTTTTTTTACTGTGTTAACCCACTGTTATGTAAGCTTTTTTTCTGTGGAGAACATATTTTGCCAATATTCATATGCAAAAAGGCGTGAAGACCTTAGGAAAACGAAGATTCCTAAGAAGATTCTTAGACGGATACGGAGCTAAGAGGGTGAACGCCCAAAAGGATAACAATGGGCGATGCACACTTGCAAACAAATTACGCCGGATGCATTGTTTTCATGGTACATTGAAGTTTACAACTTCACTGTACCACCTAGATAAATCCACAGTCAATAGCCTGCACGTCTTTACTCGCAAATTATTTAGGTGGGTCTCAGCTACAAGGCGAGATCGGTTATATTTACTCTATTCTCATGCAATAGTACCGAAATGAAACACCATTGATGAGGAAAAAGAATTAAGTGATATTGACAAGAAGATTTTCTTCTTCAATAGTCCGACTTCCAGGTTGAAAGACTGAGGTAACTATGGCCTATCAGCGGCAAGGTATTTGGTTACACATATCTGAAGTATTTCAAACGTCGTTGAGTAATTTAGGCTACTTAATAAAAAGAGCCATCCATCACAATAAAGGACCACACTCACCCGAATATCCATCGTTCATACTTAAGTACAGAAGAGTAAGTTGAGATCACAAAAGCTGAGAGTGGGAACGCGAATTAAGTCAGTACGCCTGGTCAGGACGGTGCGGCAGGGAAAAAGTACCTTTTTAATCTACTGGCAGTAGCCCAATTGCCCTGACGTAATAAGACCTACCGGTACAATAAAATTCTATTACAGGCCATAAAGGACAACAGGAGAGAACCTTTTAGGATGGGACATGACTATTAGGCATTTCCTGTTAGGTTTTGCGAGCGTCCTGTCCAACAGTGGGTATCCCAAGAAACTTGAGAAGTTGTTGGTTGAACCACAGAGTCCACGCAAACAAGTAAGAAGGCGTCCAAGTCACGTAGGCCAGCGAGGCGGATCGGAAGTGTTCGACTGTCTTCGGGTATCCTCGGCGCCTCCGATGTCCTCACTTACACTGTATCATCCTTTGACGATACGTAAACAGCAAAAGTGATTTTCCGGCATATGCCAAAACAAACCACTCTCGTCGCGGATTTTGGCGAAGAGCCAAAAAAGTGAAACAGGGTGCGATGCAACTTTGTCGTTTTGAGGGATATAACATAAATGTTTGGCCCATGAGATGCCCCTCCGCGACAATGGCTAAAAATGAAATTACGCTAATGAAGATGAACAATTGTAAACGAATTAAAAGTTGCGGACGACGTTGTGCTGCTGTTTGGAAGACAAAGAAGCTAGCTGTGTAAGTTAATCAAATACGCGTTGAGCCCGCTCAATTTTATTTCCAACTTGTTCATCCCCGAAGATCGCTGTTTCGCTACTTTCGTTGTATTACGTTAGGCTCTGCTCCGTTGTGCTGACTCTGACCTTGGTTCATATCCCGCGCGAAGCGAAGCCTCAGCCGCTATTACGCGTCCCGTGCCGTCCCGTCCCGCCCGACGCTTACGCCTATCCGACCCCTCTCAGGATTCAACCCCTCCGAAACGCGAACGCGAGTCATTGTGCCAAGCAAGACTTGGAGCGGACCCACAATATCGGCGAGCCGAGCTGCCCCGGGACCATCCGAAAAGCGCCGAAATTCGCCGAATTGAGTCGGAGACACACGAATGGATTTTGTGTTTTGATTGATCGTCGCTGTTTTCACACAATGAGGAACGGAGATAGAATGTGTGAGGGGAAGAGAAAGAAAGAGACACCAAGTCTTGCTCCTGGAGGAATATTGGAAATTGCGTTGGCGTAAGGGAATAATACCGAGATTGGTTCTTAACACATTGTCAACAAAGACACGCTTTTTTCAGTGTGACTCGCATAAGAAGCCAGACACGTTGTCTACAAATCGGTGTTAAACATTCTCTGACCTCTCGAGGAAACTGTGAAACCCTCGGAATTAGAAAATTTAATGTCTTTACTTTAAGGGCTTCGCTGTACAGTGCGTGAAGCTTACGAAGTCAAAAGCATCGACGTTCCCAACAACACAGCTGACCGACACCAAGCCGCTGAGGTGTCTGCCCTTGGCCAATCAGCCGTAGTACTTATGTATACTTGCAGAAACTGCCGAGAAGTATTTGCGATTTGATGGCAAATATCTGTCTCAACCGACGCTGTTAAGAGTCCTGCCCTCTCTTCATACGTGCCCTTTACAAACCTCGTGGGAACTGCGACTCCACAAAATTATCCTACAATGGTGTTCTGATTTAAATGTGCACATCTTAAGACAGTTCCAAGGACATTGGGATGTAATAATACAGCGGCGCGGTGAATAGGTATTATAAACAATGTTTTGATACCCGTAACGATTGATGCGATATTTCTTTGTGTGACGATCACCCCATCGTCGATGGCTGGGCCGTGCTCTTTTCGTCCGTCGTGCCGTACTTATCAATTTCATCCTCTCCCTACTCCCCAGTTAATTACGGACCAGCGAGTATTTTGTTGGTTCCTTAAGAGGGGGCACCATCGCTGGGAATACGGGTCTGTTTGCGTACTACACCAACAAAGAACGATCTCACTTTTTCACTGAGCGGACCTTACCGAGGTAACGCAACCCTTTCAGCATTTCCACTCTCATCCGAGTCCCGTGGGAGGTTATTGAGATTAGCCCACCAATCAGCAATCAGTAAGTTGCTAATCTGACAGACAATCTTAGAAACTCATCATCCTTAACACCGAAAATTTTCGGGTTTCTGTACAGTAGAGACAAAACCTTTTCACTTAAAAATCAATGGTTCTCTCCCCTTGCGCCCGTGAAGGGTATAAAAGTAATTGCCTCTACGGTTACACAGGGGAACTGCCAGGCCCCCTTTGTGTATACTTGGCAGGTACTGATCTTGACACGCATGGAAAAAGTTGTGGCGATTTGTGTTCGGCTTAGGCAGAAAAGAATTCCATTCATTTATTTGTCAGATAGGAAAAGTAAAAGTGAGCGAGCGAAGCCTCGACCTTTACTCAGCTGACGGGGAAAGGGAAGACACCCCGTATGGCATGACGTCAGCTTGATCCCTGCCGGGCGTCCCCGCCAGGGATCCTGTGACGTCATGGTCAAGGACGATCGACTTTGGCAGGACAAAGAAGCATCACCACATATGCGTCACCATCGCTCTTTTGCCGAGATTTCGCTTTTCCTCGCTCCTCCCTCTTTGGGAAAATAGCTCTGTGCCTGCTTTTAAGGGGTAACCGTGCCGCTGGTCCGTAAATATTTGCTCATTGAATAGAGTAAGCAATATCTCGGCACTGCAGCGTATAAGCTATTGTAAAGCAAATCTACTCATCCCGCAAGAAAAGGCTTGGATAACCTATCTGATCACTTTCGTCCGATTGATCCGATGTTCCACGAGGTACGTCGTTTTCTTTGTTCGACTTCGGAATCGATGCGGTGAGCAGGACTATCGAATCCACACGACCACAATCGTTCCCTCGAATGTTGACCCTTACGACCATTTAGACTAGAGCAGTTGTCAGATGATTCATCTACGAAACAGTGGGGATCGATGACAGCGGCCGAAGGATATAGCAACAAATTTTGGGAAAGTAAGAGGAAGTCCTGCAGTTTGTAAATTAGATTAGCAAGGAATAGCTTTTCACTGATCGTCAAACTTATTCGGAGGCCAACGTCGTGAAAAATAGCCCCGAAACTCGTTGCTTCTAGACACGAACCTTTTTTCCTGGAAACATTCGTAGCAAGCTAACAAGATCGATAGAGGCTGACGGTGAGTCGATCAGGGAGTCAACTGGCGAAGGAGCGCATCTGTAATCCTATTTGAAGTCGGATTAATCCGAACGTTTTCAAAATAAGAAGGAAAATAAAAGCAATTTATTAGCGGATTAGAAGAGGGGACGTCTGGCGTAAACATCTGCAGGTGAATCAGATTGGAACAATGCATGAGTGATTCCGGAGGGGCTGGTCCACTGAAGTGTCAGAATCTGTATCCATGGAGGCGGTCGTTGCCCGCGTTTGCCTCGTCTCTCCAGACAGGCTGCCGGCTCCCGGCTGTCAACCTTGGGCCCGTGCCCGGTCCAGACCGCGTGGTCTCTTGCAGGTCAGGCCGGGGAAGGGAAGTACACGGCACTCTCGTATTGTGTCCAAACTGGCTGATAAGGGCAAACGTCTTGGACCAATGGGACCGGCAGACATTCCTAATATTCGATATATGACATGCGCGCCTCTGTACTACCGCGTGTAAAGACACACTCTCCCGCCCTTCTTCTAAACAAACAAAACTTTTTCAAAGTGACGCATATATAAAATTTTAAAAAACTACTTCAAGAAGCAACGATGCTCAAGGGTGCACCTCTTACTGTTAAAGGCGCTGTGCTTGTTCTAGAGTGAACGGGAGTTTCTTTTACGCCTGGTGATACCCATATGGTTTATCGGTTTCGGTAGTTTTCGACGCTTTTCGATACTTCTTGTAGCGGAAAAGAAGGCAGTCATAGATTCCGGGCACTAAGCTCAGGCTGTAAACAGGGTCCTCTGATACTAAACCGACATCGCTAAGGTATATCGCGCTTCTCAAGACGTCTGAATGGCTCTAGAGATTCGTCTTGTCCCGGGACAACGCTGTCAAACTCCTCATTTTTCAACATCTTCTCTAGCTTCACACCCCTCTTAGCCAAATCACTTCACTTTAGATTTAAAAGGTAGATTTTTTCCTGAGGTCTACCTGTCGTCCCCGAACAGAGCGACTACGAAGCGAGGCACAGGGAACATAAAAACATCAAACCTGACCCACACAGTTGTACGTTGTCCATTCACAAGATGTAATGAAATGTTGAACCACGGTAGAGCACCGAACGACGGTATACGCGATCCTTGGAAGCGAGTGTTTAGCTGCACGGCTGTGTCCTTGAACTTGTCTGGCGAATAAGACACGCGCGTTAATTTCAAAACTTCACCCATAACAGCTAAAAGTATTTGGAGTGAAATTGAGCTTAAGATAAATTGGAAGGATTTTTTTCCATTAAAATACGAAATTTTGAGCTTTGAAAAATGCTAAAATTAACAAATTTCAGGTTTCTAGAGGGGTATTATTTTTTAAATTGTGACAGTACTGAACTGAAAAGATCCTCTAAAATAAATTTATCTGTTTCCGAACGGCATCACTGGGCGGTAGCGGGTTAAATTTCATCGAATATGGCAAAATCTTCATACCAATATTCCAAAAGGTATTCACTCTAAATTTGAATCAGTACGAGTCTCTGAAATTCAGTGAATTTTCATTGAGCCTCAGAAACTCTCACTGATTCTAATTTAGAGTGTTCAGAGATCGGAGCTGACCGAGCGTTATGAAAAAAAAGGGGGCAGAGAAGAGGTGCGTACTACCGAGCTATCTTCTAAATCCACCATCACAAGCCCTGCGATCTAATTTCCAAAGGAGAATGGGAATAAATTACATTATTTTGGGGGACAGCTGGGCATTTAGATGCGAGCTTTGAACTTTGGGTGGAAAAGCTTGTCTTTTTCGGCGGAAAAGCTTCCCAAGACTTCGGCGTGTGTTGTGGTCCACCGGGTATTAGAGCAAGCTGTTGCGACTCTCTTCGCAGACGTCCCGGGGGCGATGTTAACAGCTGTAGAAGGTGGGGGCCGCATCTTCTTTCCCATAAATAACCAACACACAGCCCTCCGGGGTGGTTTCTTGTGATCCACTGGCGTTCAAGGCCAAAGCAAAATCGGCCCACCACCTGTCTTTTGACCTCTCACGACCCTCGTCCATATAGCCTCTTAAAAAAGGTCGTCGTATTTTTCCTATCGACAAGCGAATAAATCTTCTACTCGGGCCTGAAACCATGTCCGTCGAGCGTGAATCATCGCATATGTTACGTTCATTCTTACATCACATTCTGCACTTCACGGCTCTTAACCCTTTCGCATCCAGATTTTACACTCAGAGTTCAACTCTCGGAAACTTTATGTAGGTACTTGCAAAATAATCAAAGTACGAGTCTATTTCTTGAATGTGCCTTCGTATTTTCCTTTCTTTTATTCCAATCACAAATTACAGTAAAATGTTAAATATTCCTGATGAGCGAGTATGCAACTCCTAAACCTATAGAAAACTGGTACCCACCGCAAATTCTATGGTAGTGTTGAATATCATGTAGATTACGAGATACTATCGTACTTTTCATCAGAAAACAAGATAAAAACATTGCGCGGGTAAATCAGTTGTATCAGTGGCAAAAAAGTTGCTCCCTTTCATATCTTTCAAACCTCTCTAACTTGAAAACATGAAGAGATACGACAAAAAGGCATTCCGTAAAATCGATTGATAGAGCAAATATCTTTTGAACTCATTTTGTGCTCTTTTGTTGTGTCTCTTTTCGTTCCCAAGCTATGAAGGTTTTAAAAAATGAGAGGGAGAAATATATTTGCCACCGATGGCACTGCAACGCCTGTTCCAGTACTAGGAGTTAACGCTACATTGAGCCGGTTTAATATAGACAAGTGCCAAATAGAAATGAACCGCACCATCCATAGTGTATTTCCATCTGCCCCTTGGCCCTGTGTTCCCCTCGCGATGTTTGATCACGTTTCCGCACATCGTAGATTCTAAATTGCCTTGATATATGGCCACACTAAAGGTCTATTTATTTGACACAAGCTTGGCCTTTGTGCAAGACGACTTTTCGACAGGCCCCCTTAATTTTGAAAACGATCCAAGTATTCGAGATGCTTATCCGAATACCAGCGCGGATGTTGGCTCATTATGGACTGGCAACTCCAATCAAGGAATGTGTGTCTCGAAGGAGGGCTCCAATCTGACCCAAATCCATTCCGTTTCCGTAGTCCGCTAATGACGCTCGTTTCGGCAACTTTTACGTAGCTATTTATATCAGATGTAACCGAAAGTAAGTCGTCAAAATCTCATAAAATGCCTCCTACGCCCCAGAGAATCGGCCCCTCGTCATCCTCACATCACAAACTCCCGAAATTCGGTCGTCCTCATTTTAACAAAAACGGACGCATTCGTTGTTATGCAAAACAAAATCACTTCGACGCCAAAATCGCCTTCCAGAACAACCCCTACTCATTCTGACATCACAACGTTATTCTTGACATTCTGACAACCTTCTTGTCGCTTTTTTTAAAAACCAAAATGACATCTTAAAATATTTTAGCTAAAATTTTAGGATAGGAATTTTTGTCGAATAAGATTTTACAGCGAAAAATGCTAGTCAACTACAAAAAGAAAGAAGAGAAAAAAAAAGAGAGTGAAAAAAATTGCTACAAAGAAAATGTTCAGAAATTAGCTGAATGCATTGGAATATACTAATGTGCACGAATGAATATTTACCTAAAACTTTGATTTTCAGACACTGCCAAAACAAAAAACAGTTTCATTTAAGCTTTTAAAACTCAGGTCGAAATGAAAGAAGACATCGGTTCTCTTACGGAAGAAGGCTCTAGTCAATAATGTACCCATGTCAAAAGAATCTTTTATACAATTTTAGAGGTACGTTTTCGGGAAGGGATCACTTTTGGTCCCTTAGACGTTTTGGGATGGCCCCCAGGGACTCGTCTCTTGGATGTCCCAAGTTTACGTCTAGATAGTTTTTTCTGCGACGATCTTTGATCGGTTCCGACTCACCTTACGTTAGCCCTCCCCGCTATTCCAATTTGGACGATCGACTGGATTTCTTGTCGTTACTGCAGGAATCCCATTACCGGTAACAGGGAGAGAGGGAAGGCCGCCGATTTTCCGTCACTTGAGGTCACTTGCTTTGGCCTCAATCTCAAAACATGAAACTCAAACTTTTTCCGACCGGCGAGGCAGCACACTGCTACCTCCACCATGAATGGTACCACGCAAGATGAAGGAAAACCAAACAGGCCAACTACGGGAGTATCAATTTTCTTACTCAACTTTTAGCGGATCATTGAACTGAAGAAGTCAGGATTTAAGGATGCATACGGAGGAAAATACCATAGTCAAGTTTGCAAATATTACTATATCTATACTTATCCGGTACGCATTTTTTCATTTTTATTTTCTTTTTTGTTTGTTACCCGTATGTTTTTTTTAATAAAAAAAAAGAATTACGTCCACGTATCTTTGCGCCCCCGCCTTAAACTTAAGTATTATTTTTTTTTATATAAAATAAAAAAATGCCTTAAAAAGAATGGATAAGATCTCAAAGTACTCGATTTTACTCCAAACCGGATTCAAAAACAAGGCTTCATCGGTCATATCTGACAAAAAAAAAGCGCTTACAACATAGACGAAAACTTCATACAAATGCCAAATTAGCTTTTAGCGATTGTCAAACAAAGTCTTTTTTCGGGTTCAGCGAGGTTATGTTACATGGGGCAGACAAAGTTAGGTTAGGTGAGGCTTCGTCAATAAAGTGCGAGACATCTCAGGTAATGTATCACAAAAACAGTCTTTGTTAAGCTCGCGTACTTCTGATTCCTAATCCCGCGCCTTCAGAATTCCCCAGTCGAAATAACAGGGCTGGCAACCGGCTGGGGGGTGGCTGGCGCGCGGGACGGGTGGCTGGGGACAGGCTGACCCTGGCTGGGCTCCA
>Ga0058701_10002047_pt1 | contig 14949 bp, 17 predicted proteins | sample AgamicOrMae_FD_97039 | JGI IMG/M metagenome (GOLD analysis project Ga0058701, IMG submission 97039) | Agave microbial communities from Guanajuato, Mexico - Or.Ma.e | ecosystem: Host-associated > Plants > Phyllosphere > Phylloplane/Leaf | place: Guanajuato, Mexico | collected 2012-06-04
ATCACAACCTGAGAACTCCTCAGTTGACATAGACTCATTGCCCACTTCCCTCGATTCGGCCACAACCGAATCATATACCACCATCTCCTTCCCCATAACTTTTTGGGACGGGTTCACAAAGGGTAGCAAGTGTGCTAAACTACCAATACTCAGTCCCACTGACTGTAGATCTAGACTCTTCAAGAACCTAAATATAAAAGGAGTAATCGAGAAAGAAGGTGAAGGAGTAACATCAATACCCATGGTGACCTCACACAACGGTTGAGATGATGGTGAAGCCGACAGTGTGCTTGTCCCACTTCTCTCCTTTTTGCTTGACAATTACCCACTTAGTGAACGTATGTGAGAGGATTTGCTCTTGGAACATGCATTCCCACCACAAGTTCGTGTCATTGTTGGTGGAGGAAGAAAATTGGAGTAAGGTTTGTGAGGGTGAAGGAGTTTGAATTTTTGTGGGAGAGAGGGAGATGAACCGGTGTTAATTGAAAAGGAAAGAAAGAAGAAAGAGAAGGAAAAATAAATAGGGGCTTTGAATTTTTTCAGCGCCCCTTTTTTAAAGAGAAGGAATTGCATGCAACTCATCATCACATACTAGGAGGCGGCTCAATAAAGGTCAGGCGCAATGAACAAGAAATCCCGATTTTTAACATACAAAGCAACTTGACCAGCACATGATGCAAACAGTGGTTCGGTCTGTTCCTAAAGCCTATTCTCACTGCTAAATGTTTGGTAACAAAGGATAATAAAGGCAATATCATTAGACCTTAACGAATGTCAGCAAGTTATATTCCACACATATGCTAATAATAGCACAAAAATTGAATGTATCCACTTGGGTCAACTTATTTGCTTAAAAATCCTTGACTAGTCAATCATTGAGGGTTGATTAAGTATGCTCAAGTTCTTTTAATTAAACCCAATTCAAGTCTATTGTTCTCAAACTGTTCTCTACTTAGTGCTTTGGTAAAAATGTCAGCAATTTGTTTATCAATGACACAAAAATTCATTGAAATTAGAACCTTCTCAACATTGTCTCTTAAAAAATGATGACGTATGTCAATATACTTAGTCCTTTTATGTTGACATTGGTTTTTGGCAATGTTAATTGCACTCGTGTTATTATATGAGAATGCATTCCGTGTCAATAGAAAAGTCCTTTAGTTGTTGCTGTATCCACAACAATTGAGAACAATAAGAAGCAGCCGCTACGTATTCGACTTCTGCTGTGGACATGGCAACCAAGTATTGTTTCTTGGTTTCCCATGAAACCAAACAAGGTCCAAGAAAATGAGCCATATCTGAGATGCTTTTTCTATCAACTAAGAATCCAGCATAATCAGCATTTGCATACCCAATGAGGTCAGAATTACACCCTTTAGGATACTATAAAGCTAAGTCAAAGGTGTGTTTCAAATATCTCAAAATCCATTTTGCAGCTTTCAAATATGTTTCTTTGGGATTTGACTGAAGACGGGCACACAAGCCAACACTATGAACTATGTCAGGTGTACTAGCAGTTAGGTATAAAAGCGATCCTATCATGTCCCTATAAGATTTTTCTCCAACTGAAGGACTCCCATCATCCACAACCAACCTAGTTGAAGGAGAGATGGTGTGTCTATAGGCTTAGCCGATTTCATTCCAACTCACTTAAGTAATTCCTTGACATATTTTTGTTGATATATTATAGTTTCGTTTAAGACTCCTCATCAATTTCAAAAAATCATCACATAAATCACTGTTGGTTGCACCAATAATAATGTCATCGATATATATTTGAACAATCAACAATTGTTCCCTCTTTGATTTAAGAAACAAGGTATTATCTACTTTGCCCCTTCGAAAACCATTATTGATTAAAAATTTTGACAAATGTTCATACCAAGATCTATGAGCTTGTTTTAAACCATAAAGAGTTTTGTCAAGTTTAAACACAAGGTTAGGCAAATCATGATTTTCAAAACCGGGGGGTTGGCTTACATATACCTCTTCTTTAAGGTATCTGTTGAGGAATGCACTCTTGACGTCTATTTGGTACAACTTGATTTCCATGTGGGTTGTAAAAGCCACCAAAATGCGGACAGCTTCGATTCTTGCAATAGGTGCAAATGTTTCCTCATGGACGATTCCCTCTTCTTGATTGCAACCCTGCATCGCCAGCCTGGCCTTGTTCTAAATGATTGATCCGAACTCATCCAGTTTGTTCTTAAACACCCACTTGGTACTAATTATTGATCTATCCTTAGGCCATGGTATAAGATGTCAAACCTTGTTCGTTTCAAATTGATGAAGCTCCTCTTGCATAGCAGTAACCCAGTCAGAATCTGCAACAGCCTCATGAACATTCTTGGGCTCAATGTTAGATAGAAAAGTATAGAAAGCACAAAAATTTTTGAGTTTGGATCTGGTTTGCACTCCTGTATTATTGTCAAACTTAATCTGGTCAAGGGAGTGCGAACTCTGGTGCTTCCAAGGTTGTGGAATAATTGAATCCACAGATAGGTTTTCTAATCTTTCCTAGGTACGTGGTGAAATAGGTTCTGGATTTGTTCTGGAGCCTGTTCCCCAATTAGTTCGGGAAGAATCAAGTTGAGTGGGCTAGTTCTGAACCAAATCAGGTCTGGTATTGCTTCCCCCTGACTGATGTGCTCCCTGGTCACCTTCCACATTACCAGATCCAGGACTTGGTTCACCTTCAGGAGCCTTACCATTATCTACCAAGGAGCTTTGGGTGAGTGAGAGATCTTTTTTCACAAGACCAAATTCGAACTCTTCACCTGTGTATCATGCTCAATCAACGAGTCAATTTTATCTAACAATATGCACACTTTCCTCAATACACAAGGTTCGTTTGTTAAACACTTTATAGGCCTTACTATGTGAGGAGTACCCTAAGAATATGGCTTCATCACTTCTAGGATCGAACTTACCCAAGGGCTTCTTCCCATTATTATGCACATAGCATTTACAACCAAACACCCTCAAATGTAAAATATTGGGGTTTTGTCCTTTGAAAAGTTCATAGAGAGTCTTGTTAAGTATAGGTATGATTACACATCTATTAATAATATAACATGATGTATTCAATGCCTTAACCCAAAAATTCCTAAGAAGACTACTAGTAATAAGCATAGCCCTAGTCATGTCCTTTAGAGTTTGATTTTTACGCTCTACTATCCCGTTCCGTTGAGGTGTTCTTGGGCTAGAAAAATTGTGACCAACACTATGTTTATTACAATAATCAATAAAGCTCGAGTTTTCAAATTCTTTGTCATGGTCAGACCTAAGACTTACCAATGAGTGTCCTCCCCTCTTTCAGTTTTCTTAAGAAACACAAGAAAATTTTCAAATAATTCAACTTTCAATGCTAAAAATAAAGTCCAAGTAAAACAAGAGTAATCATCCAACATAACTAATATACAACTCTTCCCACCTCTACTTGTGATCCTCATAGGACCACACAAATCAACATGTAGTAGTTCAAGAGGTCAGGAAGTGCTAACACAAGTTTTTGACTTCAATGAAGTCCTAACTTGCTTACCTCTAGCACAAACATTGCACACCTTGTCATCATTGAACTTGATGGAAGGTTGTCCAACTACTAGGTCCTTAGAAACGAGTTTATTCAAAAGAGAAAGGCATGCATGACCTAACCTCTTGTGCCAAAGCATAATATCATCATCAAGAGCGCTAAAACAAGTCAAATGATTTTGGGAAGTGGAAGAACACACACTTTATAAACATTTTTATGTCGCTTCCCCTCAACACAATATTACCAAATTTGACATTAGTAACCAAGCATTGATTTGAAGAGAACTTAACGTGATTACCTCTATCACACAATTGAGACACATTAATTGTGTTGAAACCCATTAACCAAGTACATATTATCAGTAGAGTGAGAGAGTGATTTACCTATCTTATCTACATCGACAATTGTCCTAGATTTATCATTTTCAAATGCCACACTCCTTCCTTTAAATGTTGTAAGTGAGAGGAAGTTTGATCTATCTCTCGTCATGTGTCTGGAGCAACTACTGTCCAAATACCATAGTTGGTTGCCTCCTCTCACCTTAGCCTGGAAAATAGCTAAGTGTTAATTTTGGGAACCCAGATCCATTTCGGTCCCACTTTCTTTGACATGGAGGTTAACTCATATTTTCTAATCCACATTTGTTTAACATACAATGAGTTTTTCTCCATGGCTCTTTTTCTTCAAGAACAAGTATAACGATAATGACCAGTTTTTCCACATTGAAAACAAATTATATTTTCTTGAAGTCCTACATATTTTTTGTTCACTGGTTTAGTGACACGCCTATTCACAAATCCTAGTCCCATTTTATTTCAGCCATGGTGAGTGTTTAACCAATTAAGTGCTTCTGAGGACCTGTTCTAGCGCTTGTTCTGAATGAGGTTAGATTCGGCGTTATTGACCTTTTCAAGCAGTTAGTTGTCTTTGCTTACCAAGGATTCTAGCCTAAGTTTGAGATTTAAGGACTCACTTTTCGGCCTTGAAAGCTTAGAGTTAAATGCTTTCTCTCTCATGTTCATAAAGTCCTTAAGCTTGTCAAGGTCTTTATATAAAGTAAGGGTCTTTTCATCTGCTTTTAGTTTTTCACTTTTAAGGATTTCATTCACACGTTCAAGTTCTTGTTTGTTCTTTTCAAGCATTCTAACATCTTTTTTTTAATTTGGAACAAACATCTTTAAGCATGCAGTTTTCAGCCTTTATTTCATCACAGCTATCTGTTAAAGTGAACAATAATTTCTCAAGTTATTATGTTTGAGTTAAGACAGACTTTTAAATTTTGATTCATATTCACTTTCGGCCATGAGAGCCACTGTAGCTTCTTCTTTTTGAGAACCCTCTTCTTCCTTTGAAGTTTCACCCCAGGCAGCCATCATAGCCTGAGTGAAACGTCTTGCGAAGTTGCTTTGTTTTAGCCTCTTGGCATGGTTTCGAAACTGTCCTGACCCCTGTTCTTCCTTCTGCAAGGGGCAATTCTTCACAACGTGATCATGTTTTGCACATTTGAAGCAATCCGATAACTGATTATGATCATTGCTCCTCGTCTTGCTGGTACTTTCCTTCTTGAAGTTTCATCCAGCCTTCTTGAGGAGTTTTTTTGACCTTTCGAGCTATAATGGCAATCTCTTCATCATCCGAGTCCGAACCATCACTTTCCAATACTTTTAGAGTAAGGTCTCGGTCTTTCTTCACTTGGGAGCTTCTCCTTAATTCGTCCATCTTCTTTGCTTCCTGGATGTCTGTAACTTTCGTTTCCCATGATTAAGGTAAAAACCGTAGGATCTTCCTTACCAATTGTTCGGTGGTAAATGATTTTCCCAACGATTTTATCTCATTGGTGATGTAGGTGAAACGAGTGTACATATCCATCATAATCTCTTTGTCACTCATCTCAAGCAGCTCATACTTTCTCATTAACAGCTCGGTCCTAGACTGCTTGACCTAGTTGGTACCTTCATGAGCCATACGAAGGGCATTCCATATCAACTTTACGAACTCATACTTTAAGATACGCGTGTACTGGTCTGGTCCAAGGCCAAAGTACAACAACTTCTTGGCCCTTGCATTTTTTTCCTATCTTTATAAATCATTCGTGTCAAACTCATGTGGCTTTTTAGGGACTGTCTTGCCATCTTTCGTGATCCTCATTGGAATGTAAGGACCATTCTCAATGAGCATCCATAGCTTGTAGTCATAAGCCTGGATGTAGTTCTCCATACAATTCTTCCACTAGTTGTAGTGTTGTCCATTGAAGTATGGTGGTTGAGTCACAGATTAATCCTCCAAAATTCATTATGGTGCATTCATCTTTTCAGGATCTCTAAAGGTGTTAACCTAAATATGAGAACTCTGCTTTGATACCACTTATTAGATTTAATTGCACAAGGACACAAGAGGGGGGTGAATTGTGTCTATCAACTTTTTTGATTATTTCAGAACACTCACGAGAACTGTTTGGAATGAGTGTTTTGGAAGGATGTGAAAACAACGACAATTGCGGAACTAATAAAGGAGACATAGTATTTTTACGTTGAAAACTACCTCTGTCCCAATTGAGCAGTAAAAAACTACGATTTATCACTGCAGGATTTCACCAACACTTTCACTAAAGGGGCCAAGCACGTTACAACTGTAACAGACATAACTAGTCTACTCTAAGACCTACTCACACATGTAACTTAGTCTACTCCAAGACTTAGTTACACAACACGTAACTTTAGTCTACTCTAAGACTTAGTTACATACCATGTCCAACGTCTCCCAAGACTTGGACACTCCCTTATTTCACTGATGAAAAAAAAAAGAACACCTTACTTTGAATGCTTCTACACAAGCTAAATGTAAGGTATAACACAATCCCTATTATGTCAATTTTGAGGACTCAACTTAGCACTCTCTTTGAAGGTCTTTCTTATTGAAAACAAAGACACTTTTGAACCCTTGAAAACTCATATTCTACACTGAGGGAAAAAGGCCACTTAAATAGAAAAGATATTTGTGAGTTTGAAAAGAAAACAAATTTTCTCACTAGATGCTTGTCACATAAGAATAGGAATAAAATCACTTGATAAACACTTTTCTTTAAAAAATAGTAATAATATATCCTGATAATGTTCCTAAATAATAGGAATAATATCTCGTGATAATTTTCTTAAAGATAATAAAATCACTTGGATAAATATTCTTTCCTAAAAAGTAGGGATAAAATCCTCAACATTATTTTTCAAGGAAAAACACGTTGTGGACTCAACTGACATCAGAAAAATTAAACCTAATTATGTCATGAAATTCGTTAGTAAAAAATTTAAAACCTAAAATTCATTTTTTATGTTTAGCCTAAAAAACCTGACTTCTCAGAACTGTTCTAAGGCAGTGTTATGAGATACCTCAAAACCATTCAAGGCAAACGTTAAGTCAAGAACCTTCTAATTGGCATATTAACAAGAATCTAAAAGAATAAAACAAATATAAAGCCTAAGATTCTTGGTAACAACTAGACTCCTTGCACATGAATCAATTTGATGTTCCACGGTCATTCGAACTGCTCAAAGTATCTTCCTGATGCTATCTCAACACACAAATTCCAGTAAAACTTGTTGACTAATACGTTTGGATTGTTATCATCAAAACCTTACACATTAATTGGGTCAACAATGTATATATGTGTGTGTGTGTGTGTGTGTGTGTGTGTGTGTGTGTGTGTGTGTGTGTGTATGTACACACACATACTTTCACCTCCTCAGTGACGAGAGATCTATTTGGTCCAATGATTATTATCGTACGTCCAAAATTTTTATACAAATATCTAGATATTATGTTTACAAATATCAATGATATTTACAAAGAAACATTTTACAACATACTCTAGAGAAATCTAGAGAAACCGAGGGCATTATAGTGCGGTTCATGATATCCTTCCCCATCCATTCCGACAACGTCCTTGCCACTTTCTTGTCCTTGAACGTTTGGATTTGATCCTTGAATTGCCACAAGTGTTCGATGGCCGTCAGCTAGCTTCACTCTCCAATAGTCTCTTCTAATTGACAAGGAGTTTATGTGCTAGTGGTCATTGCTGTGCTGCACCACTTGATCGACAAGGATTTCCTCCACTTCCTTGTCATGTTGCACCTTGACCCATCGGTGCCCCTTACTCAGATCCCCTTCATCTTCATGGTAAGACTTGAGTAGACTTATATGGAAGACGGGATGATGTTTGATCTTCGGAGGTAACTCTACCTTGTAGGGTTTTGCCCCCACCCTCTTAAGGATGGGGAAAGACCCTTGTACACTAGATAAGGCCCCGATGGCATCTACTTAATGTCACATAGTTGTACGTCTGGACAATCACGAGATCACCCACTTGGAACTCCCTCGGATATCTCTCCTTGTAGGCCATTTCTTCATTTACTTGAAGCCCTTCTCTAAGTAAGCTCAAGCTTCACCTAATCAGCTACTTTATCTTTCCAGTCTTTAGTGAACTTTTAGGCCGGTGGACTTAGTCCTATGTAACATATGGTAAGTGAGCTCGGTGTCAACAGTTGCTGTACTGTGACAATCTCGAACAAAATTCATCCTATAGACTGGCCCTTTTGCAAGTTATAGGTGAATTAGGCAACATCAAGCAACTTCTCCCAATCTCTTTGGCTGGTACTCATGTAGTGCCTTAAATATAATTTCAAGAGAGCGCTAACCCTCTTGGTTTGTCCATCACTTTGAGGATGAAAACTAACGGACAAGTTACGCTCAAAACCCATAAGATTGAGCAACTCTGTCCAAAATCGCCCTATAAAGCGAGTGTCTAGATCAATCATAATGGACCAAGGAGAGCCTCAATACTTCACCACGTGCTTAAAGAATAAATGGGCTACTTACTCAGCCAAACATTCCTTAGGTACGGAAATGAAGGTGGCACACTTAGAGTATCGATCTACCAGCACAAGTATCCAATTGCAGCCTCATTCATGGATAAGTCCATAATGAAGTCCATGGAAACATGGAAACCCCACAACCTTTTGGGAATGGGGAGAGGATCTAATAGTTATGTAGGTGCTCCTTGATTAATCTTATTCTATTGACGCATAAGATAAGTCTTAACATATGCCTTCACATAATCCTGCAAGTGAGGCCAATAGTAGAAATCTCCCACAAGAACTAGTGTTTAGTGCATTCTCAGATGATCCACCCACTTACAATCATGACATTCCTTCATGACTTCTTCCTGTTGAAGGTTGCCATATGAAGGAACGTATATACACTTGCCCTTAGTAAAGATCGAGCCATCTTCCCAAATCTCCATGTCTTGCCCTCCTTGATAAGTTAGATGATGGTTTGGGCAAGTGTACCATGTTGGAGCCCTTCCTCAATGTGGTCCCAGAGGTCACTTTGAGGTCAACTAATGTTAGCTAGTTCTCCCTTGTGACTTAGAGCATCAGCCACCAACTTGATGTTTTGGCTTGTATTCCATGAGATAGTCAAACTCTGCTAGCAAGTCTTGCGAACAGGCTTTCTTAGTAGTAAGCGTCTTTTGAGTTTGGAAGTAGCTTGTTGCCACATCGTTGGTCTTGACATAAACTTACTCTTGAGCAAGTAATGTCTGCATTTATGAAGACAATGAACCACTGTGATCATCTCCTTTTGTTGCACCGTGTACCCGCTCTTGATGTCATTTAGTTTTTGGCTCTCAAAGGTGATAGGATGACCTTCTTACATCAATGCACCACTAATGACAAAGTTGAAAGCATCGGTGTGTAGCTCGAAAGGCTTGTTGAGGTGAGGGGCAGAGAGAATAGGCACCTTGGTGATGGTAATAAGTATAGGTTATAAATACTTTGCTTCGGTGACAGGTGTAAGTGGAGGTTGTGAGAATAAAACATGATGAATGATGTCTTATTTCAAATAAAGACTATGGATGCAACTCACACATGTAACCCTTTCATTTCTGAGACAGTGAAAAGACATATGTCTTCTGATTGGTTGGCTAATATTTATAAGGTGACATTTAAATTGCAACCACTCTTAACAGTAGGGATCTTCAATTCAAAGTATCAAGAAAGACAAACACAATTACAATGTCACACTATCTATGTGTATGAGGAATAGGAGGAAAGTTTTATAAAATTGATAATTATAGGATGCATTTTTGGTAGATTGAGCTTTATAAGTAGAAGCTGCACAAGTATAACAGACGTGCAACATTCAAGGTGAAGACTTAGAAATATCCATAGGGCTAATATGTAATCATATTTCTGTGTATATCCCTAGGATGCATAAAGAAAGTGTTCATAGATTGCTGTAGAATGGTCCGTTCATAAAATGCCTACTTTTGAAGGATATCTAGGATGAGCAAGTGTTATGTGTAGTTGGAAGAGATGCAAATGACCAAATGCACCTTATAGCTTGGGACGTTGCATAAACTAAGAGGAAAAGAGACGTACAGATTATTTTTAGAACATTTGTGAGAACAGTTGCAAATAGGTAACAGACACGAGCACACAATCATCTCTTACTAACAGAAGGTAAACCTTCATTAATTATTTTTTTAAAAACTTTTACCCATTCATGGTTGCTTACAATATAAATATTCCTCTCCACATTTCTAGGGTTTACTTGCTTGTATTAAGTTTACGTAGGGCTATGCATAAAATGTGTACTATGCATGTTTATGCTAACTTAAAGAATCAATAGAAGGGTGTGCAATATAAAATGATGTTCTTAAATAATGAAAAAAATCCTAAATGACATCCATCTAAAAAAGAATATTAAGTAACTACAGGATTTAGATGCTAGTGGTTGGCAGTTCTTTTAGAAAAAAGGGTTGAGCATTTCTGTAAAATTTACTTCAAAACACATGCAAAATGTGACTTAGTTGGCAATAATATGGTTAAGATTTTTAATAGCTTCACTATGGTTGTTAGATACATGCTATTGTTTTAATATTGAAACTAATATTCAAATATATTATGAAAAGGGTGCAAAAAAAAAGGGAATCATGGGCAATATCTTTAGACTAGCCAATTGCACCTAAAATTTTGAAGAATTAGACAAAATGATTCAAAACACTAGGTATTGGGAGGCAAATACGGCTAAGGGCAAGTATAGTGTCTTACATGAGACATAAGCATTCATTGTTAAGTCAAATGAGAATACCTACACTTGTAAGTCATGAGTGATCTCCCTTGTTACCATGCCATTGTTGTAACGAGGTAGGAAAGATTACCATTTAACTTTTTGCATGAGTGCTATTGAAGTGGATAAGAGAACTGTTGGCCAAACAAAAGCATTTAAATGAAGAGAGAAATCACATTAGATGGAAGGTGATGGAAATCCCAAAGCACGCCAGGCAGGACCTTTGATCTTGAAAATGTGAGAGAATCAAGAGATAATCAACCTAGCAATTAATTCTCTAAAGCATTTGTACCAAGAACTAATCTAAAGGGAAGACTCTAAATCATCACTCTAAAATAGATATGAGGAGTTTTTGAGAGAGAATGGCTTCTAGCCCTTTAAATCATTGATTAAAAATTCAGATATGCTTGTAATATAAGAATATGAGGCTTTAAACAAAATGATACCCTCTTTTCAAGTCTAGTACTAGCCAATAGAATTACATGAAATTTAACCAATAAAATTCTTGCTAATTGTACAATTAAAAGGGAGACCATAGGGGATAATGATGTGCTGAAATTTGGTTGCACATTCCCTCACTTGGTGACATCATTCACAAATCCAAATGGGAAAAATTAAGGTGGATATTTATAAAAAAATCTAGTGGAAGAGTTCACCACCATCTCAACAAATATGGGCCCTTATTTTACCCATTTAATGATCCAATTACACTCTTAATGAGAATTGTGCAACTCCAGACCTATACTGACCCTGGCTAGGTTTAAGCCCTATAAATTGCACAATACTGGGAATCTGAAAATGATCTATAACTTCTTGGGAAACAGATATTTGGGGCTATCCGTCCATTTATAGTTTGCCTAAAATAGAACTCATTTACCAAGTCAAGGTTGAGCTAAGGTATGTGTTTTGCTCATAAAAATAAAAATAAGAAAAAATGGGTGACTTTGAAGGGAAAATAGTTAGGCTCCTTATATAAGGCTACTAATTATCTTGCCATATTTTCTAGGATTACTTTGGTTTCTTTATGATTACCAATTCAATAAGGACTTAGAAGGACTAAGCCCCTGAGTCCCATTCTCATAAGTCACTATGGGCTTAATCCGAACCAAAGCCTTGATATAATTTTGAAGGTTGAATTTTATAACTTACTCTACAACTATCTCCCCCCCCTTTAAAAGGATTTGCCCTTAAATCTTCAATGCCCTTAGCTTCATCCTAAAAGTAGGGAGTGAGAACTCCAACATTGAAGGTGGCGGATATGTTCATGTTACCCGAAAGCTCTAATCTTGTATGCGTTATCTCTCATCTTTTGCACAATCTTGTAGTCCATCCCCCCTAATTATAAGCTTGATCTTCCTCCTTAAGGGAAGCCTTTCCTTTCTTAATGTAGCCATGCAAGACCTCCTGTTTTGTACTTAAGATGAGTGCGATTCTTGTTGATTTTAGACTTGTATTGCTTATTTATCTTCTCAATTTGAGTAGTTACTTGCTCATGCAACTTCTTAATTTCTAGAACCCTTTGCTTAAGGTCATAACTCACCTTGGATTCTTAAGGGATAGGAATCACATCAAGAGGTGTAAGAGGATTGCAGCCATAGCACACCCCAAATGGAGAATAAGAAGTAGCATAAGCAGGAGTCCTGTTGTAGGCAAACTCAAGATAACAGAGCTTGGTGTCCCAAACCGTCAAACTCTTACAAGTTAGTGAGAGTTCTATTAGTCACATCCATACCCATCAATTTGAGGGTGGCAAGTGGTGCTAAAAAGTAATTTAATCCTCACTAGCCTCCATAGGCACCTCCAAAAGTGTGATAGAAAAATGATATCTTTATCCGATATAATGGTTTCTGGGACTTCATGGAGCCTCACAATTTCTTGGAGGAAGAGATCTACAATGTATGCTGCATCATTACAATTGTGGCAAGTAATGTAATGTGCCATCTTGGAGAATCGATCAACAACAACCAGAATAGCATCCTCCCCTCTAGGGGTTCATGGGAGGGCTATGAAGAAATCCATGCTAATATCATCCCAAGGCCTTGAAGGAACTAGAAGAGGCATATAAAGGCCTTGGTGGAAGTGACTCTTGGCCATATCTTAGGCCAATTAAATTGTTCCTTGAGTATCTCAACGGTCTTATAGATGCTAAAGTGACTAGTTAAGGCTCCTTCATAAGCCTTCTTGGCAATCAAGTCCCTTAGAGGACTCTTGGGGATGCAAAACTTGCTTCCCTAAAAAAGAAAATCTTCTTATACGGTAAAAGAGTCAAAGAGAGAGGGGTCTTCTACCACCTTTTTGAAGTTTTCATCTTTAATATTTAAGGCCTTGATGGAATGAAGTAAGGATCTTGGCCTCTAGGACTGATAGAAGAGCATACTTCCTTGACAAGTCATCGGCCACAACATTCTATTTACCACTCTTACGCTTGGAGGAGAAACTGAGAGATTGAAGGCATTCAACCCATTTAGCATGCCTTGTATTCAATTTGTGTTGGCCATTTATGTGAGACAAAGTCTTGTGATCCAAATAGAGTACAAAAGGCTTGGGGTTGATGTAATGATTCCAATGCTCCAAAGCTTTAACAATGTCATAGAACTCCTTATCATAGGTGGCATAGTTAAGTCTTGAACCAGTTAAATTCTAATTAATATAGGCTAAAAGATGCTTAGCTTGAGTGAGACCCGCACCAATTCTAACCCCACTAACATCACACTTAACTTAAAAAAGGAGCTCAAAGTTAGGCAGAGCAAAGATAGGAGTTAAACATAACCTTTCCTTAATTTTAAGCAGCCTTTGTCCACTTAAGACTACCCTTCTTCGTGCACTCGATCAAGGGAGCCACAATGGAGCTAAAATCTTTGATGAACCGATAGTAGAAGGAGGCCAACCCATGAAAGCTACAAACCTTCATGATAGTAGTTAGGATGGAGCAACTCTTAGTAACTTTAATCTTGGATTCACCAATTTGAATTTCCTCTTTGGACACAGCATATCTAAAGAAGACAACTTGAGGAGTAAAGAGTCTCAAGCTTAACACATAACCCTTGTTACCTTAAGACTTGGAACACTTGAGTGAGATGTTCCATATGGGATGTTTCATCTTGGCCGTATAGCAATATATCATCAAAGTACACCACCACAAATTTCCCAATAAAAGGCCTTAGAATCTCATTCATGAGATGCATAAATGTGCTTGGAGCATTAGATAGACGAAAAGGCATGACAAACTACTAACCCATACTTGGTCTTGAAGGCAGTCTTCCACTCATCTCTTTCTTTCATTTTAATTTAGTGGTATCCATTCGTAGGGTCAATCTTGGAAAAGGATTTTAACCCATGTAATTCATCAAACATATTATCAAAGTGCGGAATAAGACATCTATACTTGATGATAATGTTGTTTATAGCCCTAGAATTCACACAAATACACCAAGTTCCATTTTTTCTTAGATAACAAAAAGGCAGGGAATGAACGTGAGCTCAAACTTCTTCTAATGTATCCATGATCAAGCAACTCATGGACTTATCATGAAAGCTCTTTTGACTCATTAGGATTACACATATAGGTTGGTTTGTTGGATAAAAGAGCGCCCAGTAGGAGATTAATTTGGTGCTTAATTTCTCTCAACGGAACGTACCTAGGGGGTATATCACTAGAGAATATATCCTCAAACTCTCTCAAGAGTGATTGAGCAAGAGGGTGTAAGGGTCTCGATTCCTCAGTTGTGTTTGATTCAGCCAAAAGTAAGGTAAATAAAGGTTCACTCTTACTAATGACTCTCTCCATATGTGCTTCGCTCATGTATAGGCTTTTCTCCCTTCCTTAGTTTAATTTTCGGAAACTTGGGTGATGGCAAGGGGGCCAAAGTGTGATTACACCCTTTATACTTAAAGGCATAAGTATTGACATGCCCATCATGAATCACATGATTATAAAACAGCCAAGGTCTACCAAGCAATACATGACATGCATCTATAGGCCAATTAAATTGTTCCTTGAGTATCTCAAGGGTCTTATTGATGTCGAAGTGACTAGTTAAGGCTCCTCCATGAGCCTTCTTGACAATCAAGTCCCTTAGAGGACTCTTGGGGGTGCAAAACTTGTTTCCCTAAAAAAGAAAATCTTCTTGTATGGTGAAAGAGTCAAAGAGAGAAGGGCCTTCTACCACCTTTTTGAATTTTTCATCTTCTGTGTATAAGGCCTTGATCGAATGAAGTAAGGATCTTGGCCTCTAGGACTGATAGAAGAGCATACTTCCTTGACAAGTCATCGGCCACAACATTCTATTTAC
>Ga0058701_10002048_pt1 | contig 14949 bp, 15 predicted proteins | sample AgamicOrMae_FD_97039 | JGI IMG/M metagenome (GOLD analysis project Ga0058701, IMG submission 97039) | Agave microbial communities from Guanajuato, Mexico - Or.Ma.e | ecosystem: Host-associated > Plants > Phyllosphere > Phylloplane/Leaf | place: Guanajuato, Mexico | collected 2012-06-04
CATAACTAATCTAATCGTGTGATTCACCGGTTTACCTTCTTGCCTAAATCTGGTGGTATTTACGGTTGTTGATTAACTGGAATACTAAAAAGAATCAAGGAATTTCTGTTTTTAGCCTATTAAATATTTTAGTTATATAAAGGTGAGCCTGAGCAAGGTATTTTCCAAATTAAGGGAAACTGAACTAGTCAATTAGAGAACATATTTCACTCTTTGTTGTTTTAACCGAGGTATTTATTAGCTAAGTTTGGAGCTGAAGTAAAATTTGCAGTCATTTCTTAGTAAGAGTCGATACCTTGTGGTGTTCTGTCATGAAAAAAAAAAAGTCGGGGAAAATGCTTTTTTAAAGCTAAAGTAACGAGTGTATTTGGTGTTGGCATATGCGCACGTGACAACCCTAATATTATGTTTTATCAGCGTAATCTTGTCGTGCACCTTTCTGGTAATGGTTACGAATCTTTTTCAGGGTGCTAAGGACGTGATGGAAAGCCTGCTGGACTGTGTTATTGCGCAACTCGTGAGCCAGGCCTCCAAAGTGGTTCGAACTCGTGCCTGGCACCTGCTGGACGACGCCATGCAGGCACCCATCCTAGAAAAGGCCGGATTCCCTCGCAGACGCCAGGACGGACCTCTTCAGGTACATCTTTCACTTTTACTCTTTTCTCGTAGATGTGGCAAGTTCTGAGAAACGCCAGTCCTCCCGCGAAACCACGTAACCTACAATTAAATAGAACCTCAGGCCTATGATGGAGTTTATAAGATAAATTCACCTTAGTTTCATATATTAAACGACATGAGCGTTTGCTGCGTGGTTCCAAATAAACACTGGAAGACAGAACCAATCGTGAGGTTCCCTCGTAGGAATGCCGATCACATGTTGATCAGGATGAGAATTCGACGATTTGATAGAAGTCCCCGCCCGGCCGCATTTGTAATTTACTTTGTTGATGCAGCGTTCTGCCACGGATGAGCGAAGTTTCCCTAGAAGAGATCGTCTGTCGGGTGGCCCCTTCGGAGCGGCGTCTCCCGGACTGGTTGGCGGCTCTCCCGCCGTAAACCGCCTCCAAAACCTGCGGCAGGTGAAGCAAGTCATTTCGCAGCACGTGAACCGGGCCAACCAAGGCACCTTGGATCCCGTGCCACTTCGACGGTCAGCGGTTCCGGTTGCGACGGCAGCGCCGGCAGCGGCGACGGCGGCGACTGTCAAGAGACGCGAGGTAAGTTTCGCCGTTTCTTTATCCTTCATCGCTGACGCACACCAAGCGCCTTTATTCTTCAACTTTTTTTTTTGAAGGACGATAATTTATTAAAACCCTCTATAAATACCGTCAAGCGTCGCACGATTTTGCTCGTTACGAACGATACGCGTTTTATCCCAGTCGTGTGTGTCTTTATACACAAAACTAAGTTGCGGTTAAAATTGCTCGTTATAGCCGGTAGTTACAGCGGGCCACACGATGCCCTGGACTGCAAGCAGTCCATCAAATCTGTTTCAAGGTCACCGATAGATATCGAATCGACGTCTTTTTGAACTACGAAGTGAGCACATGTGCCCAGCCTGCGACTGTGAAGTCTCGATAACCCGACCGTCGATAACTCAAAAGCCTTGATAAGTCGAAGTAAAATTCCGCACGAGGGGTTTTGTTGTAAAATATCTCGATATCTCGACTACCTCGATAGCTCGAATATTTTTGACCAGTTTTTTTTTTATTCGAGTTAAAAGAGGTTGAAGCTTTGCTGCTCGGCAGGTCGGATCAATGCAATATTGACTTTTCCGTTTGAGAATCAAATCCTATCAGATTTTCTACCCACCCTTAGGCAATCAACATTCGTTCTTTGCCCTTGGGAGTGCAGTTGTCAGCGACTGCACTCCGAACTGATTAGTCAGCGAATGCATATGGAGCTTCAAAAGACGCCCTGTCTGTATGAATGAGAAATTCGTGGCTAGGGAAAGACTATTTTTCATAGCGGAGGGCGCTCATGAGTCACTACAAGTTCAACTCACTACACGTTTATGTGAAGGCTTACTTTTTTTGCGCTGTGGTGTCAATGAGGAGGGCTTAGCTTCTCCTGGTCGGGTATAGGACGAGTCCAAGTATTCGAACTTTTTCCAACTCAGATGGAACTTCCCTTAGCGAAAAAACTGGAAACCAAACTTCGGAACTTGAAAACAAACTCAAGTTCGAGCTCTATCTAAGTTAATTAGGAAGGCTGCCACGTTACTTCTAACTTCATGGATAAACTCGAAGTGAGATGTGAAAATGCGATCCAAGAGTACAAGGGCAATCAAGGTACATCTCTTTTACAGTAATCTTTGAGATCTCTACTGCGCATAGCGAAAAAAACAACTTTTTTTTTCTTGTTTGGGACACCCATAATTTTATGTTACTGTTGACTTGTAGGAGCGTTAGTAGCAGGTCCTTTCCTTCGCGTCTGGTGTTAGTGTATGCACCAGCTTCCTATAACACCTCTTCTTTTCATGAAATCTCGAATAAACTGATCTCGAGCGCTCTTTTATGCAAATTCGAGTCATTTTCAGGTAATAGTGGTCTTTTATCAAAAAAGGATCTTTTATTTAAGCGCAAAACATAAATGGCATTAAAATAAGTGACATTTGCGTTGTGAAGCCAGAATAAAGTCTACGTGTTTGTCTGGAGATGGTTGCGTGCGTAAGCGAGGTGCCGACAGCTTCGGAAACACTCGTATTCCGTCGTTAATTTCCGGTTGCAACCGTCAGGCTAGGTTTACCGACGCTGATTGGGAGTCAGGTTGAACTTAATTCCTCGCTCCGCTCGGCCTGGTGATCGAAGGTGGAACACAAAAAATAAAAAATGACCCCTCTGAATCTACGATGTAGAGCCAAATCCGTCGGGATATTGAAGTACCTTTATCATATTGCTTTCATTATATCCCACGCCGCATACAAATGTCGTCAGCTTTGAGGGAGAAGGGAGTTGAAGTAGGTTTCCCTTTCCGTTTACTAATGCTACCATAGTTTGAGGTGTCACGTCACAGTGATAGGGAAGAGTTAGTTCCTGCAAATCACCCGTTTTACGAAACGCAGTCGATGAATGATCCATAAGAAGATCGATTGTCTTGCTTCAATCCACTGGATTTAATACTCCAGTCAACACGATCCTTCCCGAATGCAATTTACGTAGTATACTCGGAGCGGTTTCAAAGCTTGAGTTCTTGTGGCGGGTCCCAGGGGGAGCTCGGTCATTTTCTCGGTGACCTCGTAGCGGCCGCCACTCCAGATTACAATATGACGACTGGGAATACACTGAAAAGCGCGGCGCAGGTGTGCGAGAAAGAGGGGAGGAGGCGATAACTCCCAATGGGGTACTACGAAGAGCCTGACAATTGCAGCTTAGGCATGACGCGCGACGCAGGTGCGCTGATATTGCCTATCCACGACTGCGCAGGGGCTACGAGGAAAGGAACGGTCCTTTCTGTGAATTTCAAAGGTGGAATTTTATACCTCGTGTGTTCCACCGGGGTTTAATCTTTTAGCTCATTCTGAGACATAACGAATTACAACAGCGTAGGTCAGGTTAAGAGGCCTTGTGCCGCTCGTCACCAGCGCTCCGCTCTGATATCGTAGAGCGTGTTGCTGCTTATTTGATGGCAGTAACTGCCTTCGCGAAGTCAAACTAGATATGTTTGGTTAAGCTACGGACGTTGTGCCTTTCGCAGCTGTCGATTCGCTGGGCTTAATGACAAAAGCAGAAACGTGAGTGGTGGAAAATCTTGCCTTTCAAATTTGCATTGTAAAATTCTCCATTATGAAAGTTCAAAAAAAGGGTTTTTGGTCTATGAAAATAATATGTCCACCCCAAAAGCCGTGCATTTCAATGGGTGTTTGCACGAATTTTCGCCGTGAGTGCCACACTAAACCGTTGCTTTTGGCGCGGCGTGCAGGTGAAATCTCGCTACCTGGAAATCAAAACCCAGCCGGTGAAGGCAAAAGCGGCCGACGCGACTGTCGGACTGCGGCACTCGTACTGCGCGCCCGCCACGGCGACTTCGTCCGACTCGTCCGCCATCACGCCCACAGAGTGCCTCTCGGACGCGGCCACTTCCGCATCCGGCGCAACCGCGGCCGCGGCCGCCGCCCCCAACAAGCGCAAAGGCCGACCCACATCGGCGCCGCTCAAGCAAGCCAACCTGCCCAGGAGGTGCGCCAGCTCGTCGGCCGTCCCCGCGAAGGACCGACTGTCGGCGCCGCCCAGCATGGTGGCGCCAGCCCTCTCGCAGGCCAAGAGGGCTCCCACGTCTTCCGCAGGCGCCAGCGCCAATACCTCTGTCTCGAGCACCGCTCCAGCGTCCCGGCTCAAGATCCCGCTGAGGACTTGTCGGTCCAGCAGCTCGGTGCCAACGTCGGTGAGCGTCGTGAGGAAGGAGCCACTGAAAACGGGGGAGAACGCCTCCAGGAGCAAGATGGTGGCGCAGCCCAAGAGCAAAGCTGCGCCGCTCAAGCCCGTCAACGGGCCCAGAGATCGTTTCGGCGCGGCGCTCAACGGGCCCCCGAAGCGGGTCAACGGACTCGACGCGGCCAGCAAGGCCAAGACGCGCACCCCGGCCGCCGCGACGAGGCTGCGCAACGGCGGCGCCTCCACGAGCGACATGGCCACGGACACGTCCGACATTCCTCGGGACGACGACGACAAGCGGAGCGCCAAGTCGATCGTGCTGGCCTCCAGGTCGGGGACCTTCCTCAAAGACGAGCCGACTGTCCTCCGCAAGAGTGACGAATCGTAGAGTCCCCCTAGTCGCCGCGCCGCGCCGTGCCATTTGGTGCTACTCTTCTTTGTTTTGTACAGAATGCTTTAAACCAATAATAGATTAAGCGACACTAGATTTGAAGCCTTAATTCGCGTAATCCATGGCCATTTCATCTCGGTCCGTGCGTTGAGGACTTCTTTGAGTCACATCGAGAGGTTTTGCTCAGCGTTTAAAAGTGGCGTTAACTTTGTTTTCTACCAAATTTAACTTTTTATATTTTTCTGTTTTTGATTATTTAAATGCCTAATGAATGAGCGCGTGTTCTCTGTCGGCTGCTGCATTGCAAACTCGTGTCATGAAGCCTTTGTGGCAGATGCGTTTGTGGAGAAAATTGCGTACGATGCCGTAAAAATTTAACCTGTCTAGCATAACCTTTTATTTACCCAATTAGTCTGCTCAGTGAAATAACGGCATTTTTAGAATCCTTTCGGATCTTTAATGCCATGAGCCACGGCAGCGTATTTCTAACCCTGCTTTGGTTTCGACTTCCTTAAGTACGTTATTTCTAAACAAGATCCGATTTGAGCCTATTTCTTGTTTCTTTTGATTTTTTTAAACGAATTTTAGAAATTGTTTCGTAAGCAGCAGTTGACAGCGAACTCATTTTAAAAGCCATGGTACCGTAACTTTAAGCGCATCGATTCATTCAGTGGCTATCTAGTCGATGTTAATATTTGTTATTTTAAGATCGTCTTTGAACAAGATTTTGATTAATTATTCGCCTTGTACTGCCGTCCGGTTTCTTTGCTATCTGTGGGTTCCATTTCATTTTAACCTCCGGTAAAATCAATTTACTTAATTTGTGATTGCACTGACTTTGAGCAGGAAGTGTTCTCGCAGCACCGCGCTATTTTTAAGGGGTCATTTGAATATTTTTCTTCGCACAAAATCAGATTTTTTTATAATAATTTTGTACGCAATACTCCTACTGGTTATGAAAAGGGAAAGTGTGTTGGTGTCTATTTATCCATATACCAGTGCTGAATGTTGTTGTTTTTTTTTTAAGTATTATCCTACACTGCTTGTGCACGTTTTTTTTAGTATTCATTTGTTGTTATTTTTACGTCAGCCTTTAGCATGCTGGCTGGAGATTGTACTTAGTGAATTTTCTTTTTCCTCCGTCGAGATTGTGATATTTTTTGTGCTCGATGGTTTTGTTTCTTTGCCAGCCAGTATTAAACTTATTTAATGTCCATTTTTTCCCCAGTGCTCCCTGAATTTACATATCTATATATTATTATTATTATTGAATTGTTTTTCCGGGGCGCCTGAAAAGTAATCATCATTTGAAGGTGTTTTAAATAAATACTACTAACGGGCTTCGAAAATGCTACGACCAATTCGATATAATATTTGAAATGTTTTTGCAAGCATTTCTGGTTTTGTTACTCCGTTATTAATGTTCCCTCTTTTGGTTTTTTTTTACGATCCATTTTGAGTAGTTATGTATTGCGTAGGACTTGAACGCCTCTCTTTCAAATTTTAAGTTTTGTTATCTTTTTTTGTTAAAGGGAATGCCGGTTGTGTTACAGACTATTTATATACGTATGCTTTATGTTCTTGAAATTAATATGCATTTCCGTAATGTATTAATAATTGTGATAGCGACGAAGGGGGTAGGAACCTATTTTCATATATCAGATGTAACGAGGAGGATGATTTGCAGTGGAAGCTCAACATCCCTTTGATCAGAATGGCGCTGACGCTACTTTTTTTAACGATAACATTTCTGATTTGTAATTGGTATAACTATTCATTATAGCGAGCTGTCATCTAGCATTGAATCAACACTTTTTTTTCCGTGAGGAACACCTCCGTTACATAAAGATTGTAGTAGAGGAGAACTGCTCCAATACAAATTAACTTAATGGTGACTAATCGCTCAGCTACAGAGATTCTCTAGAAAGGAACTACTTCGTTAGAAGAGACTAGCAAGGGAAGAACCGCTCCGTTACAAGAAATTCGCTAGAATAGAACTACTTCCCCACAAAATAAACCGTAGAAATGATCTGCTTCAGAACAGAATAACGTGGTGGGAACTAGAGACCAAAATAGGTAGAGAGGCGCGAATGAAACTCATGGCCGCCATGTTGAGCTCCGTTTTCCCGTAAAGAATACATTTGGGGTTATCATACCGCGCCTCTCTACCTATTTAGGGCTCTAGAGGAGACTAACTGTCCCGCTGCAAAGAATTATTCGAAAGGAACTGCTTCTTTACGAGAAACTTTCACGGGAGGATCATCTCCCTCATAACAGAACGTTAGGAAAGAACTGCTTCGTCACGTAAAGCGTAGCCAGTGATGCATTTATTTGTTTTTGTTCTGAATTCAGTGTGCGTAGCGTAAATACTACCAGTGTTTGCTTGTATCTTTCAGAGTTTGTCTTTAGCGGAGAAAATCCCCATGCCCAAATGTATCAACAGATTTCGTTATAATGTAAAGTTCTGTGCAGTCATTGATAATGTAATGCTATCGGTTTATTTCATCTGTAACGTGGTCCAATTTGGAGTTACCATTGGTACGCCAATAAAAGTGTTGATTGCTTACTTTTGTGCGGATTTTACCCTTTTCCCGAACCGGGTATGTATCAGTCTTTTTTATCTCTTAGGACAACGCACTCTTTGTACTAGCAGTCCAAAAAGTATTGCGCGCTCCAATTTTTTTGAACCTCCGTAACTTTGAAACGGAGAGATATACGTCAGAAAAGCACGAAATAAATCGTTAGATCTTCAAGAGATCTATGAATTTGATTTTAGCCTTTTTGTCGTATCTCGTTTCGTCCGAATGTTACAGAAGTATAAAAAAATTGAGCGCGCAATACATTTTTGACTGCTAGTACAATCAATGATCGGAAAAAACGACCAGTTTAACAAAAGTAATACGACCCCCCCACTTCTTCCAATCCACACACCACCCACGATATCCTAGAGTTCCCCACTACCCATCACTTTTGCAGGGACGAGGATGAGAGGTTTGTTTCTGTACGCTTACATAGTTAGTGTAAGCCCCTTATACGGTGGGTTGGAAGCCTTAGCAAGAGGACAGTTGGTAGCGCGGAGCGGCGGCGCTGTGAATGCCAGTGGGAGGTTAGCGCAGCCATGGAGGGCTACGCCGAGTCCGGCTCTGCTCCTGCGGTTCGCGGCGCCTACTCGTGGGAGGATGGCAGCCGCTACGTCGGCGACTGGGACGAGCGAGGACTCCGACATGGCACCGGGAGCCTCATCCTGGCAGACGGAACCCGCTATGCGGGTACATTCAGTGACGGACTGTGCACTGGAGTGGGTGTGATGCTTTTCCCCGACGGAGCCAAGTAAGTAAATTTCACTTATGACACAAGGCTGTGAACAAGTGCTTCAACATCCTGGCGCCTTCCTTCCGGCATCAGGAATTCACATTGTAACGTTTGGGAATAATATCCTTCGTCGCATCTTTTAGTTTTCGGTAAATCTATCCGACGATCTATATTCTCGGATTATTATTATTTCGCCTGCTTATCGACTGGCGGATGTTCCCGCACATGATGCATTTCATGAGTTGTGCCTCTTATTTTGAAACGAATAGTTTGTTAATATATTTAATTTTTTCGCTAGATTGACAAGGATATCCGTCCTTTTAATTTCAAAGGTCGCATTTTCTACTCTGTGCTCTTCTTTCTGCTGCCAAGCTAAGTGAAGCGACGACAAAGTGAGGCGCAGGTACCAAAGAGTAGTACCGCTTCCTTTTGAGCGCTGTTTTCCTTCCGCCGAAAAGTTTGTGGCGCCAGACTCAGCGATCGCAGTATAGTAAGGAAGCCAATGTGACCTAATCACGCGGTTGTATGTCGGAGGTCGAGTCAGGTTACCGGAAGCACACAGAAGGTAGAAATGTTTACAGGGAATAATTTGGTGAAATATTTCACCAGGTACGAAGGAGAGATCCATCAGGGCTGGTTTCATGGCCGAGGAGTGTTTTGGCGTTCGGATGGGATGAAGTATGAAGGGGAGTTCCGCGGTGGACGAATTTGGGGTTATGGTGAGTAAGCCTATTTTTACCGCTGTGCGGATTTTTCCGGCCCCACGAAGAGAGTGGATATCATAAATGGCTGGGCATGTCATTTTAGTTACTTTTGAATTTGGGTTCGCAGCTGTGCCCGAAGTAGTCATCGAGAGTAGACGATGTCGGCGTAGAGGAGAAATTAGAATTCCTCTCTATAATGACAGACTGTGCGAATAAATTTATGAAAAATACTGCCCCAAAAAGATGTATGCTTAAAACAACTTTTGAAAAAAGAAAACATTAAAAAAAACTGCAGACGCTTGAGAGAGTGTGTCATATGGGTGTGGGAGTATGCGGATCAATACAGTGTATGATATCCTATTTCAGTATCTTCGTTGTCTATTCCGAAATCGTCTACCCTCCTTGGCGTAGTAAGAATATCCGCCGGAAGTGACTCGTTTGATGTCCACCGTTCTGTAGCCATGGCGTCATGTACAGGTTTGGTGACTTTCAATGATGGCAGTCACGGGTTCCCCCGAAACGAGGGATTCTTTCAGGACTGCCGAATGGTGCGCAGAGAAATGGCTACGGAAGCGGTTCTCCGTGCTCAGCGCGCCGCGCTACTTGCCCGCGCGAAGGCGGCCATTGTTAACAAAATTTGACGCATCTCTCCTCGCGCGCGTCATCGAAACTGGGGATGAGTGCCTGTTGAACATTTGTTTGGATAAGGGGGGGGGGGCATTTCCGCGAAGAAAGGAGAGAAGAAAAAATTCAATTTGTGTTGTAAGCAGAAACAAGTCGATGGAATAGCGAACAGCTTACTAAGGATGAAAACGTGTGAGGGGATGTGTATTTGCAAGTGATTCTAGAGATTACGAAATATGTGCGTATGCTTCCCCCGTTACTAATTTCAGAAGCGGCTTCTGTGTGTATTTTTTACCTCGTAAGGCTTTGAGATCTTTGCTGGAGATCTTGCTGGATTAAGCTCCGCGCTTTACTTCTTAGGTCTAAAATACATTTCCGGTATCTTTTAGTCTATTTGTGTGCCAAGAAAATTCGCTAAAAACGACTTGTTGCTGTACTTGTGCGGAACGCAATAAATCTTTCGATTATAAGTGAGAATCATTGCAAAGATTAGAGGCGATTGTGCAATAAATAATTGTATTCATAGAATAGGGAAAAAATGCTATCCATTGTTTTAAGGCATTGATTTACAAGTAGATGACCGTATCCGGTGGCGCGGGCCATCTGCATATCCTTTTTCATTCGCTCATATCAAACGGTTAGAGCCATGCGAGGAGTGCCTTTTATAAAGAATTTAGCGCCGCATATCTTTGATCCCCAGGTATCAAAGTTTGCTCTTAGTAAACTGCTTTTTGTTTTAATGGTCCCTCGGCTTACATACAGGCTCACTTTAACCCTCTACCGCCTAGCGATACCGTTCGGAAACAGAAAAAAGAAAAAAATGAAGGATCTTTTTCGTTCAGTATTGTCACAATTTAAAAAAATATCGCCCTTCTGGAAACCTGAAATTTGATTATTTGGGCAGTTACCAAAGCTTAAAATTGCGTATTTAAAGAAAAAAATTATTTCAATTTCTCTTAAGCTAAATTTCCTTCCGGATACTTTGGGCTGTTATGGATTAAAGGCAACTTCAACTAAACAGTTAACTTTGAAAATATATATAAAAAAAACAAAAAACAACGTAATTAGTGAAAACGAAGTGGAGGCGATTCCTTTTGGTTGTACCGTCCACGTGATGCCGATTTGCATAGTCTTTCCAAAGTCAGACGCTCTCAAAAGCCTATCGCTCACACAGACCCGACTTGATATGTTGCGGGATTTTTCCGATTCAACCCTGCTGGGCCCAACCCCGCCCCGCCCCACCCCACCCCACCCCAACACGGCGCGGCTCGGCGCCTGCAGCGCTTGCTGGCGAGGGGAGGGAAGGGGTGCATGTTCGCGATTTCCTTGACGCTCACAACACCCTGCTGGAAACTGAGTGAGTCTTGTTTTGGTGAACGGCGGCGGAGGCTCCGGCGCATGCGTTCATCTCTCGGTTGCCTAGCTACTCCAGGCGCGGCAGCTGCTGGTCGTAGTTTCGGGGGGTGGGGGCAAAGGACGAGTGGCTGAATCGCCAGTGTTTCCTCAGATTCTAGTGACGTAGGACCTCCACCACCATCGGCGAGGGAGTGCGTCCCATTGCGCCATGACGTAGTGTTGCCGGTCGTAGTGCGTGCAGTGAGTGAGGTGCGGTGCAATGCGGTCTGGCCTACGCGCGTCCGAGCTGCCCGCGGACAGCCGGACATCGCTCAGCTGCTTCCCGAGGCCTGTCGACGCTCCCAAGGTAAGTATACCGCCAAGCGGTTGACTGACCTGAACAGCAAACGGCTAGATCGACCAGTAGACAGTCAACGAAGCGAGCTGCGCCTTGTAAAGAATTGCAAAATATCAGCTCTTCGCCTCGTTTTCCATGCGGACTCGCGAAGTTTTCCACTGTTTACTTAGGAGAAACGTTCGCGTCTCTCTTTGATTCTGGCAATAGAGATCCTTGCGTAATGAAGCCCGCTACAAGCGTCCCCACCTAATGGCGCTGATTTCAATTAAATTTGACCTTTCTGAAAATCGAGACTGGGGAACAGGAAGTGGGATAATGAGTTTGCTTTGAAGCAAAGTTTAGCAACGTCGCGCCGTAGTGTTCGCCTCCAGGTTACCAGTGCTGCGCTGCGACCTGTGAAATCCGACGCCAGTTCTTGGAAGAAGAAAAAAAGAAACTAAGTGAAAACCTTTGCTAGCTGCCCGCTCCGACGATTTACAAAATACATTTATCCATTTTGGGAACTCAAAGTATGAGTAATTTTAGAAATGTTTATATCTCAGATAAGATTTTGAACCCGGTACAAAAAGTCAAAATTCAAGGATATTGAGTAAAAATTGAAATTGTGTACTATTTGCAGGACGAGATAAACCGCATAAAAAATTCAAATGGCCGTAAAAAAATATTAAAAAATGCAGCTATGGTAATTTTTTCGATTCGCCATGGAAGGTCAATGAATTTACTGCGTAGCATGGGTACCAGCGATTTGCATGTTAGACCGATGTTACAGCATTCCAAGATTCCTCTTATGGCTAGACCATTCAAAACGTGAATAATGTTCTTTTTTTTTCGTGGAAATGCCTGGTTGCCGCGTATTTTCAATTGTGAAAATGGAAATGCTGATATGCCGATCGTACCAGTGATGACATTCGCTCACCCACTGGTATACCTGTACCGGTATACACATTGGGTTATGGGTTTGAGCTACTGTAGCTTCTTGTACCCAGTGTCACCGTCGGCTCTTTCACACACTATAAGTTTGCAAAAGCAGCCTTAAGCGAACAACAATGTCTCCTAGTAATACTTGGATCCGCTGCGCTTAAAGTAGACGAGGGCTTCGGGGCGAAGGAGAACGACAACTAACAAGAGTAGGCGAGTCGAACAAGCGGCGGCCCAAGGGATGGGATGAATAGAGGGGAGGGGAGGGGGTATGTCGACAAGTGTACAGACACGGTGGGGAGGGGAGGGGGTCTATCCAGGTATGAACGGGAGAGTTAATTCTAGTAATGGATCTGGTCGTTGGAATCCCACGGTATTTGGGCAAAACAGTGTTTGTGAAGCAAAAGAGATAGGCGTCTCGAAATTAAATTCAAATAAACTTACTTCACTATTTCACCCCCGCGAAGTCCCAGCACTGTAGCGGTTTCATGCAGAGTTTTCCTGTCCAAAAGCAACCTTGGTTAAATAATGTTCTTATCGAAATTGTTACGGTTTCACCATATTTGAAGATGGTAGAGAAAAAGATTTTTTATCTCTTTGAAGAAGAATTAATGTAACACCGATGCAACTGATAACGCTACTTTATCAGACTTGACCTGATGTGAATACATTTTGCCAACTGTTTGAGACCGCTCAAATCCAGCGCAAGCCCTCAGTTCGGGACCGGACCGCAGATCCGCAGTGGGATTGGATTTAGCCGTTAATTTTTGCACCGCGTCAAGTAGTGGAATCCAAAAAAAAAACAAAAAAAAAACCTTCTTAAACGAAGATGTAGTTGAAAAATGTTTCACATGCAAACTCGCTTAAACGTGTCTTGCCTAAAGCCATCCATGCTGGGCGTTAGTCTTACCGGATAGTTCTCACGCACACGCAAGCCGCAAGGGGATTATACTGTACGCGTTTTTGTTTCAGACCGATAACTTACCGGGGTCTTACGCACGCAATTTTTTCTTCTTGCCGTTGAACGTGGGACTATTCGAGACACAGGCGTCGACCACAAGTGAAAGTCACTTGCACTGGAAAGGCTCCCTTGCATTACTATAAACATAGACCCTTAAAAAGTTTATACCAATGAAAAGGCTTTATTATAAAATCTAAACACCAGTGCTTTGCTGTTGATAGTGTTTTAAACCAAAGTACGCAAACGTAACTATTGTTTCCCTTGTAAAAATTAATAAGGAGCGAGGAAATCGCTGAATTATTTTATTTCAAGATAGTCTTCATATTGCTCTTTAACGGTTCAACGAAGCTTATAGGCTATGTATGGAATCGATTTGCAGAACAAAGGGAATAATTGAAAGTCAATAATGCTAAGCAAATAATAGTTTAAGAATTAACGCTGACTAGAGTCAGCTTCCTTAAATCGCTTGCTTAATTGTTTTTCGTGTTTGTTATAAAACTTTTTTGTGTGATTCAGCTTCGCCGAGTTTTGATCGACTTGAAAAACCGGTGGACGTGAATAAACCATGGATTACATCCGTGATTTTGATATTCGCCTTGACCGGGAGATGTATTATGCCGGGGAAACAGTCGAGGGGCATGTTTACTTGGACACACTTGAGAATTTCAAACTCAAAGGTGAGTAACAAGTATAAACATATGATAGTCATCGGTGCCCGAGAAAAAAACGAACTCGCAAATAATCTTTTGTAATTTTTATCAGAGGAAACTTCGTACCAATTCACGTAGATCTCAACTATGCTCCCAATTTTCAGGAACCGAAATGAAAAGTATAAATTAAATTCAAATAAAACTCTTAACGAACTGCATTACGTTGCGATGTGAGTTTTGAACCCACGGGGTTGAAAGGAATTTGACGGGGGAAATTGTTTACACGGCTGTGAGTCAAGTTGCCTACTTGAGTTGCCCTCTGGTCTGTGATTGGTTATTTTAAACGGCTCGTGACGGCAACTTGACTTAAAGCAGAGTCAACATTTTTGTCCCATTAATTAGCTCACCTTCCAATCCTCTGGAGCTCGACACTCGCATCGTATCTTCAAAATCTCAAATCATTTTCCTTTTGTTTTCACCTTATTTCCAGACGGTAATTTGTTCTGTACGTAACGATTCGGTTGATGTAGCTAATCGTAAAAGTCATGATGGAAGTTTATGTGTGCAAACGCTTATCAGTTGAAGTTAATCAAACCGACCAGGCAATGTGGTTCACTGATCATGTAATCAAAAGTCCTCTGGGACTTCGGTCACGGACTTTTTAATTCCTTTTTAAAGTATTTAACAGAAATTCCAACATCCATAAAGGTTCTCGCACTGTGTGGATAAGAATGAGACAGGATGCCATAAGACTTAAAAAGCTCCGGTATACCTGGCAGCAAACTAGTTAGCAGATAAACTGAAAAAAAAAAACGTTTTTGCTCTTACCAGTAAAATAAACCGAAAGATGGTTCGCTAAAACAAATAAAATACCAAAACATTCGACTCTGATATTGCGCAACTGTATTTTTAGAGGCAATGTTTTGCAGTTCAGGGTCTCGTGCAGTGACCTAGAGAATAAGGGAATAATGCGTTGTTTATGTCTAATAATCTTTACCTAAGATTCAGTGGGGCAGCTTTGTAGCTCTAGTGAATAAGCTAGAAGTTTGTGTAACTCTGCATGGGACTGGAAATTGAAGGTGTAGTGGTAAGGCGTCGCGCTTTTAGCGGGATTCTAGCGGGGGGGGGGGGGTCGGGAAATGGGGCTGGGGAAGGCGGGGGCAGAAAGGGGCTCGAGAGCAGCGAGGGCAAGGGAGGGGAGGGAGGGGGTGAAACACATCGATCGCTGTTGCCATTGGCGAAAAGAGGCGCAGGGGAGTGGTCGGGCGGGTGCGAGGTTAATAGGGTGGGGAGGGCAGAGGGATGATTTGATTGACGGCTCGA
>Ga0058701_10002049_pt1 | contig 14946 bp, 10 predicted proteins | sample AgamicOrMae_FD_97039 | JGI IMG/M metagenome (GOLD analysis project Ga0058701, IMG submission 97039) | Agave microbial communities from Guanajuato, Mexico - Or.Ma.e | ecosystem: Host-associated > Plants > Phyllosphere > Phylloplane/Leaf | place: Guanajuato, Mexico | collected 2012-06-04
CGACGCGTCTATAACGACGAAACCGCTTATAACGACGCAAGTTTGGAGTTTTTTGATCGGTTATAACGACGAAGTTCGACGATGACGGTCAAACCGCGCGCTTTCGTCGCAAACACATATAAATCGTGGTCGCAATAGTGCCATGAAGGAAATAAAGGCGAATCTAAACGCAGTTGCGTACGAAAGGTACACTAAGCAGTCCAATCTCACCGACTACTTCACGCAGAAGTGGCCTAGATAGGCCTACAGTCTTCGATTTTAACTACTCTGTTGCCATTGTATAAGTTACCGGTACAGTGCCTTATGTTTCATGATTATATCGTTACTAAAAATAGGTATATTTTTTAATTATTTTTTTCGATTCATAGTAAGACAGTCACAAGACTATAAGCAAATAAAGTTGTTTTCTCCATAAGTCTTGAGTTTACCGTAGAAAACACCACTGCTTACTAATTAGAAGCAAAAAAAAAGCAGTAGTAATGGTCAAAATGGGAAAAATCGTGATATCGGTTATAGCGACAACCGGATATAACGACGAAATTCTCAGTTCCCCTGACCGTCGTTATAAACGATTTCTGCTGTATTCTTACTGTTAGTGAACCTTTACAGTAAAATGAAAACTGGCTTGCAATAGTAAATGATAACCGAAAATTTAGAAGTGTCAACCGTGTGCGAGCAGAGCTCTTGCTTCAGCAGTCGGGCTACTCTAAAAAATTCTTATACAACTTTGTAAGCTGAAAGTTTCTGTTAGAGAATGCGCGCTATTTCATTGGGCCTTTTAAAGAATGGAACTCGCATCGCTTTGGCATTATTGACGGAATCATGATGACGCTGTCCCTCACTTCAAGGTCTGACTGTGCGCAGACACCGCAGTTACCACAGAGCGGGTTATCGAACCAAAAGTCCCAAAGAACTTTGCCTCACAATCTCAATATTTACTGTATATACGTTTGCATTTAAAAAATGTTTTGACAATGTTCGACCACATAAAACTATATGCGGTTTGTGGTTGGATTGTGAGGCAATCTGATGTTGATAGGAGTTCAGGATCACAACAACATTCTAATGCTGATAGGAGTTCAGGATCACAACATTGAAGAGGTGGCCAGAGAAAAGGTTGAAGATTTCGGTATGGTCACTCGACCCTTCAGCTCTCAGTGCCTAAAAGCTCTACACAGGACGCGTGACCTAGATCCTGCGTTTTCTGCACAAATGGACCCTTGGTCTTTGCATTCCGTTAACTACTGATCTCATTGAAAAAAGCACCTCTCATCCAAACCATTTCGCAATGACATTTCATTGAATTTATTGGTAAGGTCAAAGTCACTAGGTTTTCTTTTTTCATCTATCTGTTAGATATTCGCGCTTGAGCAGGTAAGTTAACAAAATAGCTCTTTAAAACACAGCGAACGAAAGAGAAGCCTTCCAGATTCCGATGGTTACGGTAAAGAATCACAGAGAGAGAGAGAGAGTGAGAACTGGGAAGACAAAGTTTGCGAAGAAGGCGAGAGGGTAGCTTTGCTTGAAACGAGGGAGACGCGAGGGAAATAGACCTAAAAGCACAGAAGAGGAAGACGAAATTCAGTTACGGTATGTCTGGCAAACCAAGAAAACTTCCAGACGTCCTCTTGTTTGTCTCTACCTTTCCCAGCGAACAAGTGACTGAAAACTACATGTTGTGGAAGTACTGGTGGCCCTTGAACATATGCGCTAAACTGTGCTGGCGGGCTCATGTCACCACAGGCCCGTGCATACTGTAAGGTTCACGATGCCGGAGCGCTTACTCTGTCTAGGTAGCGTTTACATTAGTACTATCAGTCTCAAAGTATTGATCGCTCCGATTTTTCAAACCTCCGTAGTTTTGAAATGGAGGGAGATACGCCAGAAAAGCACGGTATAAAATCGCTCGATTTTCAACCCTGGATCGAGAATCCATAGCAAGTCAATGCATGGATATCCATGGAAATCCAATGATATCCAAATAGATATCCATTAAAGCATGGGTAATTGAAGACTGATATCCATCAAACATGGATATCAATTTATGAATATTTATCTTTACGGATATCCATTCCTTGCATTCGGATATCTGTGCTTGAATATCAATGTGGATATAACCACAATTGTATGGATAATTGAAGACTGATATCCAAAAATCATGGATATCCATGTTGATATCCGTGGATTTTTGGAAATCCATGCATGGATTTGCTATGGATTCTCGGACCAGGGAAGAGATCTATCAACATGGTTGATTCGTAGATCTACTTCCGGACCAAAGTTACAGAGGTTTTTACAAGTTGGAGCGATCAATGCTTTTGAGACAGCTAGTACCTCATGAATGATGTACCTTCAATATTGATCAGAAGTTAATGAAAGAATGTGTCAAGCTCCCATTTTCCGGCAACCGGTGCGGATAAAAATGTTTTTGATTTGACTTGTGGTTAGGCAAACCTTTGCTCTGGCTGAATCTCGCTGAATCTCTTCATCACAAATACGTTACGCTGACACTAACCAAGGAAACATACCGGTACTCTGGGACCGACACCTGGACCCACTCTGAAAGGCCTTTCGTCATCATAACAGCAGCGATTATTGAAGTTGAAAGTTTTATGCTTAGGGCAGGTTTAAGTCCAGGTGGTAGCCACAGCTAACAATGCCAAAAATAAATAAAATAAAAAAAGCTTGGAAAAACAGACATTTCGCAAGGCTACGCGATGGACTAAACGAGACATGGTTGCTGACGCTAATATGGGGGAATAAACAGATACAACTGCAACCACAGCTGATTAAGCGTTCCTAAGGCAAAACTCTGAAATCAAAAGGTCTTGGATCCAGTAATGGCCTTTCCCACCTGAGCTGAACCGTTAGATCATAAGCAACGGGATTCCATGGGCTGAGCAGAGGGCAACGAATGGGAGGGGTGAGCCTGATGAAATAGCCCTGATGATGGATCTCTAATACTGACCGGGTTTATAAATCATTAAATTTGTTTTGAACACGATCTCATTTTACGGGGTTGGCTCGTGCAGCTCTTTGACTCTCCTCAGGGACCGTCCCCACCCCTTAACAGGATATTGGTGTTCCGTACCACATCGCACAACGCTGTTACCGACCGGAACCTTGCCAGAAATAAGCGAAAGAGCAAGGAAACCGTGAAAACTGAAGTGATTTCAAGTATACCGCAATGTCTAATGCTCTGAAGGGGGCACTTTTAACCCACAATCGCCCAGCAATGTCGTTTGGAAACAGAAGAAAATATTTTAGAGGATCATTTAAGTTCAGTATTGTCACAGTTTAAAAATATCACCCCTCTGTAAGCCTGAAATTTAATTACTTAGGCATTTTCAAAAGCTTGAAGTTTTGTAATTTATTGGGGGAAAAAACCTCCCAGTTTCTCTTAAACAAAATTTTACTCTAAATACTTTGGGTTGTTATGGGTCAATTTTGAGATGCATGGTGGACCGTGTGATTTTCGTCGTTTTTGTTAAGCCGGCCTCCTTTCATAGGGACTCATAGTTTTGCGCGAGTCCGTTTGTCGTCATCATTTTGAGTACGGTAATTCAGGAAAATATGATTGAATAACTATAGTTGCAGAGTACACCACCTGGTCTATTGAAATGCTACCTCGAGGTAATGAGGTGGGCTTTTTAATCGAAGTTTTAATTTCGTATAGCCTAGTTTAATCGAAAAGATGCAAAAACAAGGGACAATATTTTCACCCCATTTCTATTGCATGTACTTCGATTATACAAAACGTGGGCAGACATATTAAGAAGTACCCACAAAAAGAAATCGGGAGGGCACGCCCGATTTTTTCAACGCAAATTGTGAGCGATCGGGTTGAAGTAAGCTGACATCTTAGGCCCTACTCGTTTCAACGAAGAACCCAATGTGGGATTTGAAAACCTTTAATTCATCGAGCAAGGTAAACTCAGTTCGCTAGACTAGTATGCGAAATGCACAGCTTGCTTTGAATTGAAGGTTCATTTTCTATGAAAAATAAACAAATAAACCACGTCATTATTATGTGTGAGCTTCCGAGTTGTATCTGCTCTAATCATACTTATTGGCTATCCTCCTCAGTCCTCTTTTATGAACGATTGAAGGGCTTGACACAGTGTTGACAATTTTGTTGGCTACAAAATATATTTTTATTTGAGTAAGCTGATTCATGTTACCGTTCAAAGATGAACATCTTGCTCATGGGCGTTTCATTGCGACTCTAACACTAAGATCCTGTACTTGAAAATTTTGTCCCAGTTTACTTTTCAGGTTTCAGCGAAAAATAAAAGAAAAACCATCTTCCTCCACTAAGCTAGAAGGATCTCTTAACGCTAGTTGGGGTTCTGCTGTGTTAATTGGTGAGACATTCTTGTTCCCCTTTTTAAAGTCAGCAAACTCTTCAACTATAGCGACAAGGCTGAAATATACACAAGCTTCAAGTTGACTATCGTGCATATAATTTAGCTACCTTGAACTTTGAAAATAGAGGTAAAGTTTTGCAAGGTCCTTATAGGGCAAAAAAGTGCTTTAAGGGCACAGCTATCAAGAATATTTTTTTCCGGCGTTACACAAACAAAAGAAATAAAGCCTTGTAGCTATGTTGGGTTTCCTGAGGCAAAAGTAAAATAAAAAGTGCGAGAGAGAGAGAGAGGCTGCACTGGTTTATCGGAACTTGAGGATCTGAACCAGATATTAGGTAAGACTCAACAACCGTGCTTAATGTAAGGAATAACGTCCTTAGTCAATTTTTTAAACCACCGAGAGAGTACAGTAAAAACCTACCCCCGTTTTAGGTCTGACGTTAAAACAAGAAAAGAGCGTAATTGGGCTATTTTTAAAGATATCCCTTTAAATAACCATGACAATGGAGAGCTCTCGACGAGACCTTTCCATTGATGAGGTTGTTGATAGGTTTATCTCCAAAAATAACCAAACCACGCTCTCCCTCTGTTTCACCTACATACCTAAAACAGGCGTGGGACTATCTAAAACACGGGTTAGTGTTTACTGTGATTATGCTACATTTTTCTACACTTAGTATATCTTACACGATCTTTTGGTGGTTCTTATGATGAGATTGCGACGTTCTTCCTCAGCATGGCAAATAATAGGACTTCGCAAAAATCCTAAGACAATGTGTCACCCAAAGTTATTTGTAAAAAGTAATAAAATTCCGGATTCCGTAAGGATGCAATATGTTACGCTTCGGTCCTCTTAATGTGGTTTAGGGTCGAGAGCGAAATAACTTTTTGATGTTAAAATCGTCGAGCGCTTGACATCCAAGTTTATTTCGCAGAAAATATTTCCATTAAAAAAAAGTGTTTCGACATGAACATGATAGCGGCATGAAGCCCAAACTTTTTTAGTACGTTAGTTTAATTTAACTTGAGCTAAACCGCTTTGATGTATTAACAAGTGCTCAAAGATCACATAATATACATGATAATGCGTAGGCGTTTCAACCCGCGCTCCCGCTGACATCCAAAGATTTGAGTTGATGGTACACAAATCTTTTTTTTATAAGGATTCTTTACAAGGGAACGATTGAGTTATTAAAAGCCGCTAATAGAGATATTCAAGGTGACTTATGATACATTGGTAGACAGAAACCAATAAACTAATGGAAAACGAGCCGTGTCCTTCATTTGAATGATCAATAATTTTCGGAAAGTATTCAGGCAAGAAAGACGTTACGCTTGCATGGTGACAAACTGGCTGGGCTGTTTGTGCCTGATTGTGTATTATCGAGCGAGCGGTCCAAATGAGGACTTTTGGCAGACGGGGACCGCTGCTACGGCCGTACGATTACGCCCAAAATAACTTGAGCGAACACAACAGCCACTGGATTCCTTCCTTTTTATCCCTCCTCCTTGAGTTGCTTTCCTCCCAAGACCCCCCCCTTGGGGCACCATAGAAACGAATCGCGCCTTTCTCGATAAGGCGTTCTAGCTCCCCTGCTCCCCTAACGGTGCCCTAGCCTGCCCTCACAACTGTGTCTTTTCCAAGCTCAACTTTCTCTGCCCCTGCTCGAGACATGAAAGAGAGTCCTTGAAAAATTCAAGAGTGATCGTCCTTCAAGCAAATGCCGCAAATTGCATGCAAGATGCTTGCAAGGAACACTCCCGGCCAGAAATCGCCGTAGAGAAACCGGAACACTCCCAGTCAGAAATCGCCGTAGAGAAACCAAGAAGATTTATTGGTCAGTTTCTGCGTTAATAATAACAAGCAGGTTAATGTTAAAGCGTTAAATTCATTCTGTAACTAAACACCTAACTTTATCTCGTTCGAACATCTCTAACGCTGGTTGTAAACCAAAAATCAACCGATTTGTGCCCAGAAGTTTGAAAAAAATAATTTAAGGCAATAATCAAAACGTTATGGGTCAAAATTTTGCAAAATGGTGTTTTTGAAATGATCAATTTTTTATTCAGGCTAATTTACAGTTACCTTTTTACTTAAAATAAGTGATTTATGGGAGAATTTTGCATGAAGATTGATATTTTTGATGGGTCGATAACAGCCCAGTGGGCAAAAAACGGTTAAAAGAAGTCCTTGCCCCCCAAAATATCTACATAAATAAAATAACATTAATGAAACTTGCCTTTTTATTAAGATATTCTGATCAATAACGCCGCAGTACTTACGCAGGCCTGCTAGGTAAGGTGCCGATCATAATAACGATAGCGATTTCATACTTAGCACTATGCAAGTGTTGCAAAAGAAAGGCAGCTCTTAACGCGTTTGGGCGGACTGAACTGATTGTGACTGTGGGGGTTCGTCAGAACCGGTCCAGTTCCCTTCGAGTTGTTGGAATTGATTCTTCCGATCAATCACAGATATTCTGATAAGGGCATGACCTGCTGACCCCCACATAACCCTCCTCCATCGGTTATTGCGGGTTAATGTGACATTATATGCTTTGTCATTGGATAGAAGCAACAATAGCGTGGAAGAAAGTAAGAATGGTGGCTCCCTCGAAGACGCTAACCTTCATGAAAGTTACGAGACCTGCCGAAAAGGGTCTCTCCCTATAAGAAAGCTTACAATAAGACCTATGAAAAAAAAACATGGGTGGGTCAGCCTTGTCCGTGCCGACTCATGGTGACCAATTTCTCCACGTCAGTACATAAAGCTTAGGCTTTTAGCCTTAAGCTAAGGTGTGACAAGCATTACGATGGTCTCCTGGTCGCCATGGTGACCATTCCGAATGCTTTAGCGACATGTTTTCAAGGATGCGGCCTCTCTCAAAAGAAAGAAGAAAATGAAACTTGGCAATCAGTTCTGGCAATAATTACAACCGCGATGGAGGAGTGCGGGAAAGTTCCTTTCGAATCTTTCTCCAAACACATTCCACCCTCGTTTTAGAAATGCGGAACTCAAAATTTAGTTTCTAACGTTCAATCGATGCGACGCAGCAAAACGTCTGACGGACCTAAATGACCACCAGAAAAACGCCGTCTAGTCAAAAGTTTTTAGCTTAAAAATCACCAATTCACCTTATTAAGTGTACTGAAGATAATCCGTATCGGCATAAGAAGAAAAGTCTTTCTTCTTAATGGCATACTCTTTGCGGAATAACTTCAACATTGATGATTTTTGCACAAGTTAAGAAAGCAGGGTTCCTTATAAGGAATCCTGAATTCCTTATAAGGTGCCGCATACGGCACCCAGGTGGTAATTTGGACGAACACGTCTGCACATGGATAGGCCTAACTTCCATGAGAAACGTCCTAAAATACCAACGTAAGCTATGGTGATATTTTAGGCAGTTATGAAATTTCTCTCTAAAAATGGGCACTCATGTAAAGAACGGAAATATTAACTGAGGTACCAATGCAACTGTTGCGCTAAAACAGCTTAACTTATCAAAACTCCCGAAAGCACAGGACGGAAAATTTTTGTTTCTTCCAGAACTTTTCCGTTTTTGACTTGATACCTACTGGTTAAATATTTGTCATTTTCTACGTACTCAAAATACATTAAGAAAGAAAAATCCCAGTTAATGGTTTCAAAGCAATTTAGCCGCCCGGCAGTTCAGAATACAAATACGAAATCTCTAAGAAAGGAGACAAGCAAACGGGTTATAAAAGTTCTGTTCGTGGTCGGTGCTTTTCTTGAGAACAAAGGGACGTTCAAGACTGTTAATGGGTTCATTGAAAAGGTCATTAAAGAAAAAAACCTGAAATATTTAACATGACCCGTCAAAGAAGAAGTAGCAAAAATTTGCAGAGGCTGACGGATGAAAAAAATCTGGTCCGGGTTCCAGTCTTAAAATTCAAAACTAATTACATAGAGCGGTGGTCGGGGTAATGTCTAGTAACTCATTCGGGACCGGGGGGGGGGTACATCGTTCTATGCCCGGGACCGGCTACCATGGTAAAGGTTCAGGAGTCTCCTTTACCATCTCGGTGAATGCCCGGGTACTTCAAAGAGGCCACAGTCGGGAGAGGTGGCGTGCTCCTGCAAACTAAGCGATTTGGTGGAAAGACGGGGGGTTGACACCAGCTAAGGCCAAAGGGGAAGCCAAAAAAATGGGGGGCCAGGCGGATAGGGTCAAGTACTTCCATGTTCGTACGTGTACACGCTACGCACGGACTAACTCTCTCCCGCCCCTATTCCAGAAAAAAAGGAAAGGTCGGATAAGTGTAAAGAAACAGCCGCTGCCAAACTTTCTTGATTTTTGAAAAATATTAGATCTCATATCTTTCAAGATATAACTCGATTAGTAAGATATAATCGTCTAAATATATCTCGAGACATAACTAAAGAAAAGCGGTCAACATTTCTAATTTGTTTTGAACTAACACTGGATACTTTGGAAAGACGTAGTCCCTGAAAAATGTATCCTTATGAATAAGCATTTCAAACAATGATTCAAAAAATGTAAGAGGTATATCGAAAAATGATGTGGAACCGACATTAACCTTTACATTTACAGAAATAATGTTATTTTCCGACACCTACAAATGTTTTTTAGATAAAAAGGTTTAGAGAAATGCGAAAACCACCCTTATTCCATATTTTTGAGACAATATTGTCCGGGCTGCACTTGCTAATAGAGGCTCCCATAGTTCGAGGGCAAAAGCAATATTCTCCGAAAATTTCTGTTAAACCTGTCCATCTTTCATGTAGACATCCTCAGAAAAACTTTTCACGCACAGACCTGCAGACACACAAATGCGCATGCACGCTAATACACGAAGTTTGAAAATGATTTTTCGAGATTTTTTGTTTCGATAGAGCGAAAAAATGAGCTTGATTTAACTTTGTATATTTGGCGGAATTCCAATCCTCCCATTTTTGTTCGTCAAATACGGCAGTAAAACGCCACAGCGTGTATCTTTCTACTCTTTTTACATACTTTCCCTCCTCTCTATTGGCTTTCTCTCATTTCTCCGATATCTTCTCTCTACGCAGCCTCATTCCTTCACTTCCGTCATTTCTCCCCCCCCCCCTTTTTTTTGAAAGACAGGTCACTCACCACTCAAATCCCTCCCCGCTCTTCTTTTGCAGTGGCTTCAGCGACCCCTTGTTTTACATCGGCCTAGGCCTTGGGGACCTCCCTACGAGAACGGATTTTCACAGCACTAGACTCACCTTTTCCTCTAAAAAGGAGCCCTTTTCGATATAATCGGCTGTAGTCTGTAAAAAGTAACGATAAGACTGGAGCCACTTTCTGTCTCCTCCTTCCAATTCCTTCGTGACGCATAGTGGGACTTAAAATTAGTGTTTGGAATAGCTTTTAGTGAGGCAAGGCGCGCGGCTTCGATGTGTGAACGAGGCGTATAGTTCACTTTGTGAAAGGACATCCATGGGCTGTTAACGAATTGAACCCTTTCGGATGGACTTAGTTGTACCAGTCTCATACTCCCATCAAAAGTTGGGGTCCATATCCAAATAAGCTCTTGATATGTTGGAACACTAAATAGGGATTTTTTTCTTTTGTTTTTCAGTCAAAAAAAATAACCTATCGTTTTTGTTTTTTGTTTTTGTTTGTTTTTTTGTTGTTGTTTTTTTCGAACTTGGAAGAGCCGTTTTGTTGATTGTACTCAGGATGCATTGCTTTTATTCCTCGCAGTATCTGGTAATTATATTCTTGAATCGATTCGGTGACATCAAGAATTTTTTCATTTATTTATTTTTTCGTACGACGGACGGGATTTGTCATTCAAAGGGATTAATGCGCATCAAAAAACAGATGTTCGCTTGTTATTTATCATCTCGTCATAGATGCGGCTCGTTCGTAAATTCGCCACAAGAGGAAATGCACCTCTAAATTTTTAATTAAAAAACTCATCTTTTTAAAAAGTCATTCATCACTGCAAAAAGTGGGTTGGTATAGTTGACTAAAAATTAGTTAAAAAAATGTGACAGTCGAACTTGGCTAGAAAACGCTAACAGGTTTACAAGTAAAAATTACTGTTACATAGTGCTGTTTACAGCAACGTTTACTGGCAAATCTGGTAATGTTTACTTGCCGAGTTGGCTGTCGCGTTTTGTTTTTTTTTGTTGTTTTTTTGTTGTTTTCTTTTACAAATTTTTAGTGAACTTGACATACACATTTTTCCGTGTATAAAACGTCTCGGTTATGAAAACATATATTAACAATCTTGTCCTTATCAGCCAACTCACATTGACTTTTCAACTTAATATATTCAAGAGCCTCCCTTCAACATCAAAGCAAGTAAAAAAGAGTCCAATTCTCTAGACAACCAATCTGCGTGGCACTAACCAGCTTCCGATAAAATCCCTTAAACTAAAAAAAACAAAACAAAAAAACAACAACTCCTGAGTTACAATTAGCGCTAAGTAGAGAGACTGTAGTTACACAGATATTTATAGCCAACTATACCACGTGACCACACCAAGTTTCGGATCCCAACTAATCAGCGAAGGCAAAAGCTGGATCCTAACCAATCAGATCTGTCGAATTCAAAAGGGACGTTACAGTTGGCGACTGAGTAACTTCAGTCTCTGTAGCGCCTGATATTGGAGTGGGAATAGAAGGAGAAGGCATCGAGGAGGAACCGTTGCTATCCGGTCGAAGCCCGGGAAATTAAAACTTTTGAAAACGCAAGCCAGTGCTGCGCAGTTATTGATTGGCTTTCCATACTCGTTACAATTTATTCGAAGAGCTAATAGCGGTATTTTTAAGAAGAGTTCACATTTACATCATTCTAACCTCAAATCGGTGATGTAGAGTAGCACATCTGTAATTATTCATTGGCCCTATTGCGCCCTGTGCCCTTACTACTAAAAGATTCCAAACCGCGCTAAATTATTATATGCTATGTGTTATCGTCGGCAAGGTTCTTGAAAGAGGGGTTTCGAATATTAAAAGGGAGCGTGAGCTGAAACCGCTCTCGTCGAAGCCCTGTCTTTGCCAAAGCACTGCCACTACTATACGAAACAGAGCCTTCGCGATTAATTGGAGATTGAGGCTCGGACTTCGTCCTCTCTAGTTTTACGATTTATGGAGATGAGGTGTTTAAAAGAGCAGTCATCGAGATTGTAAATCCGAAAAAGGTGTTCTCGTTGCGTCGACGGTGTGAATTACGAGCCGTAATTTATTCCGTTCTTAGTTTTATTTTTGGCGAAAGGAACTCACGGGTCGATGATAACCTCAACGAGATCTGACAGATTTCAAGGCTGGTTACTATACTTTTCGTATCGCGCTTTGTGACGGGTCGGTAACGCTCTTCGGCAAGGTAGGACCGTCGGATAGTCTTGTGATATTTGCTATTCCCCTTGCATCGTACAGCGCTCAAAGCATGAAAATAAGTGGCTACGGACAACGGTCCATCACTTTGAAGAAAAATAAAGGAAAACATGTGAAAACACGGCAAAATCTCACTATTGATTTTCATTCCCACTTTTTTTCTCTTTTCGGTATGTAGGTTACGTGGAATACCAACGGCCCGGGTACAGGCAATGGTACCACGGCAACTGACGGAGATGTTTTGTATCCATCTACTACAGAAAATGAACACCCGTTTTAGGGAATGCTGTGCCCGTTTTGGATATGGAACTAGAACGGGGGTAGTAAGTATGTTGGTCATTTTTTAAGATGGACGTATGTTCAGCTACATCAATGGAAAGCTCTCGCCGAGACCTTTTGAGCGATGTGACTGATCATAGGTCTATCTTGAAAACTGACCAAAATAAGTACTATCCCAGTTTTAGTTTCACACCTAAAACATGTATAGAACTCCATAAAACAGGTGTTTCCTTTTTACCGAGTACCTTTTCTAAAGCGCTGATGAAACTTTTCTTTTTTGGACACGATATTCGTGCGAAAGACTGATAATAAGAGGGAATGAAAGATGCCACTGGAGTCAAGACAATGGGCGGAGGTGTATAATTGAAGGAAAATTAAAAAATTCGTAGAGAAATGACCGTAAAGAGGTTCAACGATTTCCGAGGTACTGTCAGCACTGGTAGAGATTGTTGGCAGTCAGAACTAGGAGGGGTGGGTAAGCACAAGCAGATGCCAAAAAGTTGCGAGAGTAGAGGTTTCGCGCGTGGAGAAAAAAAAATAGAGGAACGCAGGAGGACAACGGCAAAGGAGACAGCAGAAAAGGACACCGAAAGATGACGAAAAAAGTGGAGACAGGAGCGAAATAAGGATATCGGAAGAAAAGGACGACCAAAGAAGAAAGGAGCGAGCGCCGAGCGCAGTGCTCATAGGACGAAAATTGGGAAGGGAACGGGTGGAGCACAACACGATGACTCAATGCAAGTCTATCTCGATGGTGTTTAAGAAAGGCTGAAGATCGTATTAGCTCAAAGCAGATCTAGTAGCTAATTTATCGATCCCTCCAATGAAAAATCGATCAGGTACAAATGCGAGTTTCAAAAATCGATCAAGTGAAAGCGTTCATTTGAAAAAACGATCAACTGCTACTCTTATACATTGCAGTTGATCGTTTTTTGAAACGCACTGTTAAAACGAAATCTTTGAATTTTCAAATCTGGTGATTGGAATTTTTATTCACTTCCCGGTTATGAAATTTCAAAATACTTTCCTTCTGAATTTTACAAAAAGTTACTGAATTTTCAAAGTCGGCTTTGAAAATACGTAACTTTTTTGTAAAATTCACAAGGAAAGTATTTTGAAATTTCATAACCGGGAAGTGAATAAAAATTCCAATCACTGGATTTGAAAATTCAAAGATTTCGTTTTAACAGTGCGTAGTACTCTTTAACTTGATTGATTTTTGAAACACGCCATTTCAATTGATCGGTTTTTCAATGGAAAGATCGTTATTTCATCTATCTACAAAGCCTAGTTGCTGACAAAAACGTTATTTTTATAACCTGTTTGCGTTTTGATGCGAATTGAGATTTGGCATCTTCGAATACTATCATCAACTACTAAAACGCAAATATTTCCAAAAATGAGATCCTCACAAGCGATAAAACTCAACAGGTCCCATCAGCGAATAAGGTACGGTCTTGAAACCGGTTCGAACAAATAAAATACTCTTAAAAATTAGGCAAATGAGTTGTAGAGTTATATAGGAAGACAACAAGGAGGAGGAGGATAACAGAAGGTGACAATGTAAGTGGACGACGATAGGGAACAATGCAAGGTGACAACACGGAAAGTAAGAATGACGGGAGAGGGGAGAATATCGGCGGACAGGCGGCATGCGTAGAGAGGGGAGCGAACATGGCAGGTGTGACAAAAGATACTGATAAATATCCTAAATATGACTTGGCTGCTAGCCGCATGGACAAGATTTACGGTTACATAGAGAACACAATCCGTTCTTGATACCCTAAATCTCTGCTTTGCTCCGTGATCACAGTCACGAAACTGCGAATAATTTCTTTGTGGTACTATCAGTCCAAAAGGTATTGTCCGGTTCTGGTCGTGCAAAAAGGCGGTGGCCAATGTATTTCCCCATAAGGCGGAGCCTTCTAGCGCGTTCAGAACCGGACAATACCTTTGGACTGCTAGTACATGACGTGGACTTGGTGCACTACCCTTCGCGACTTTTTCAAAATGTTTCATTTTATGAGAGGTGGCACCACCTCGTAAAATGAAACATCTTGAAAAAGTTGCGCGAGAGTTTTGAAAAGCGGGCGGGCGTTCTTAAATCACGAATGAATCACGGACTGGGTCGTCAGAAGACTGAAGAATAATTATTCCAGATTTGGAATCATATATATACCAATTTTGGGGTGAAGGTAAAACGGGACCATGTCAGGCTTTCACTAGTTTTCAAGATAGACCTTCCAAGAGCCATATCGATGGAAAGCTCTCACCGAACCCTTTCCATTGGTATGGCTGTTTGTAGGCCTAACTGGAAAACTAGTGAAAGCACGACATATGGACCCATTTCACCTTCACTACAAAGTGGGTATAGGTGTTCCCGAAACAGAAATTATTACTTTTATCAGTGAGTGCCCAAAACCAGATATACGCTAGGGTTGAACGGTCGGCGAGGTTAAACCATCAACCATTTCAATGTGCTTGCCAACCAATCTCCATTTCAATATACCCTGAGTAAAAAAACAACAACAAAAAAACAAAAGAAACGACCTGGCTATAGCCTAATAAGTCTGTTTTGTTGCAAAAGCAGCATTTCGAGATCACACGAAAGACAAAGATGTCCTGCTTTCGACCTAAATGACGTTATGACAGGTTAAAGCCGGCTAGGCTTAACCTACCTGTATAGCCTCAACTGGTATGATTTGTTGGAAGAGCACCACTCTCGGGTCACATGCAAGCTATATTCGAAATTTATTCTGGGACTGATCAAGACAGAGACAAGCGTGTGTCTGTGTGCAATTTTTCGATTCGGGATGGGACGTATGCTGGGTTTAAGTCCGCAACGCTCCCACCCGCCGGATCGGACTTCGAACCGGCTTTCCGGGACTCTCTTCTGTATTTATGTCCTGTTTTAAATCACTGTATTTAAACAAGTTCCCTTC
>Ga0058701_10002050_pt1 | contig 14944 bp, 15 predicted proteins | sample AgamicOrMae_FD_97039 | JGI IMG/M metagenome (GOLD analysis project Ga0058701, IMG submission 97039) | Agave microbial communities from Guanajuato, Mexico - Or.Ma.e | ecosystem: Host-associated > Plants > Phyllosphere > Phylloplane/Leaf | place: Guanajuato, Mexico | collected 2012-06-04
AGGCGAAGGGTGGGGGAAGCGGTAGGAGGGGGAAGAGGTAGGGGAGGGGTATGCTGAGAGTGGAAGCGAAAGGGTAAGGGGTTGGGGACGTCGGTGGGTGGGGGAAGAAGTACGGGAATAAGCTGCAGGTGGAAGTGGAAGGAGAGGAAGGGGTAAGCACTAGGTGACAAGGAAGGGTGAGGGGAGGGTAAAGCGGTAGGGCAGGAAGAAGCGACAGGTAAGCAGAGGTTATGCAAATAGCTTTGTTAAAACTTAGTTACCACCACTAAAGCCCACTTAACCAAGATAGTCAGACTCAAACAAACCTAACCTACAAACCACTCACGAATCCCTTCGCGATGTATCATAATACGAACAATGTTGCACAGGGATGGATCACTAAGGAGTATTTAACTTTTAAAACTGAGTGCGTAGGTGTAAGCAAGAGATATGGCGAGAGGTGAAGCGCTAGGAGAGGGAGGAAGAGTTAAGGAGGTGGGAGAGATTGGAGAGGGGGAAAAGGTTGGGGAAGGGGATGGGGAGGGTGAACGGGGATGGCTCCCGGCCAGGACTTTTAGGCGCGCTGTGTATTTTAAAGTAATCCTCGGTAAAGTACCTTTAGCGAGAGAGTGGTTGCTGCCTTCCTTTTGATTTTCTGCGCGCGGAAAAGATTTATTTAGTGTCCACTTCAGCAAAAGTCCAGCAGTTTGTGGGCGCCGATCTGGAGAGCTTTTCTAACACCTGTGCACATACACCTCATTTTTTTCTCTCCAACAGCGAACCGCTCTTTCTAGGAAGCGGGCCTTTGCGGAGGATTCCTAGAATTGAAATTCGTTTTTGATTCTTTCCGGCACTCCAAAATTTTCATTATTGCTTTTCTTACCTCTTGTGTTTTATCTTCCTTTGCTAGGTCGAGTGCGAATAGAGCCAAAGAGATCCTAATCCAACCTAAACCAAAAGTTTTGGATGTTGAGCCTGCGAAGAGTGAATTACTCCACCAAGACTCAACCGACATTCGTACACACTCGTTTTATCCCCCCTGTTCCGCTATAACAAAGACAGTGTTTATGTTATTTTACTAGGTTAGGGAAAATCCTCTTCATATCTTCATCGTGGTCAATTCCTTGTCAAACGTCCAGCATCTCATGTAGAATGAATGAAAAAAAGAATACATAAAAAATGGTGTCGAAGCTGGAATTTTCGGGCCTTGAATCACTTCCCGCCGTAGCGCCACCCAGGAGCCACCCAAATTATTCCAGGTAGTTGTTGATAATTATCGGGTGAAATATATGGCGCCCAAGGATTCTTGTTAGCAAGGTGTGATTTGGCAGGTAGAAAGAAAAGGTGGCAAACGCCCAGTTTACCCAAACGGTACAAACAACTCACCGCACGAAGTCTTTCCAGGGTGGAATTGGTTGAGGCCGTTGAGTTCTCGAGCGCGGCGCCGAACCCAAGGGACGGGGGAACTGGGGACCTGAGGGACGTGCATGGAATAACTTGGCTCTTACGATGAGTGGACTCTCCGGATAGAGCCATGGCTAACCAGTCAATGCTTTATTCCCAAAAATTGACGATATATCTCCGTCTCAGTGATGACAGATTTCTCAATTTCGGATGACTGGGGTTTTCACGCGAAATACCAGACATAATCTAGGAAGTCTTAGATGTTTTGGATAGGCTTTGAGCCGGCTGAGCAATTTAACGGCGGGCTATTTGAGTATGTTATGGTTAAGTTAAACGCGTCTAAATTTGATGGAGTCAAGAAAATCAGAAACATTGTATTCCGTCTATTTGCATTTATCTTTCGATTGGGTTAGGCATACGGGGCGCATAATTTGTCGGAGGATATCGTGCTCACGACGAGTGAGCTAGCATATACGACGCTGTGGACAACTGCAGATAAATAATGTATTTTCGCCAAAAGGAAACACAAAAAAAAAACGTTCCCTTGTAACTGAATCAATAAATCGATGCGCGGGAATGGTCCAAGCCGAGTACGTTTCCCTAGAGGAAGTTGCCGAAACAAATGCAGACACTATCGCCGCACCGAATGTGGTCACGTCACTTCCTCCGGCTCCCGCCAAAATTTTCAATTTCCGAAATGTCAAAAATCCGGCATCCACCCTTCCGACGTGATAAACCATAGAGGGGAGTCCCTACCAGTTTAGTTTGCACCTTCGCAAAACCCGACTTACGCGCAGTAGGAATGAATTCAAAAAGAGTCTATCAGTTTGAAAATATGTTTTGAAATTTTTCTACAAACGGACTAATTTTTGATGATTGCTCAGGGATTCCCTCAATGTTCTTAATTAAAATAAGTTGTGCCGCTTCTAATGAGTGCGGTTAGGTTAGATTCAATTAATGATTACATGAGCTGATGTTATGTTAAAATCGGTAGGTTACTTTAGCTTAAGTTCGCTAGATTACCTTAGAATATTTCCACTTAACCCAGGTAAATTTATTTTTAGGTATGTTACATTTGATTTGTAAAATTTACGAATAGCAATTCTTACATTATTTCTTTATTTTTTCTAGGTCATTTATGATTTCTTCCAACGATTCTTCCGGTTATAGGTCTAAGTATAGCTAGGCTTCAAAAACTGCTGAAAATTGTTAATTGGTCCCCAGCAGAGAAGGAGAAAGAGCGGTTCTTACGTAAGCACGCGTGTATCTCCCCGATTAAGACATCACGATAATCTGGTGTGTGAACCCTTGTAATAAGACAGTCGCCGACAACACGCTCTAGTCGGGACTGCTCCATACCAGAATCTCTGGCTCCACGGTCTGGCGCGCCGGAGTCTGGCCCCAGGCTCCCTTATTATCTTATCCTTGTAACAAGACGTGACGGAGTAACGCTAATCATCAAGTGACGATTGACTTCGGCTCGAAAAGAAACACACCTTTATTTATTTCGGCCCGAGGGGCGAACTCTACACTCCCTTCGAAAAACCCAACACCCGCGTGCATACCGTCGTCGGGGAAAAAGGTAAACATCTAATTTTGGTGGTGACACTGAGAACACTAACCAAAATACCTCTTTATAATTCGTTTCACCTCCATCTAATCTTCGAATGAATTTTTGTTCAAAGTTGGTACTACAACTTCATCACAATAAATGAACTATTTAAGAGATTTTGTAAGGTAATTGTTTGCGTATCGTTAAGCTAGGTTGACCAAGCCTCAGTTAACCTAAGTTACGTTAACTAAGGCTTGCAAACCTAACTTAAGTTAACCATGCGTCCATATTTTGGTCATTTTGTTCCAATTAGAGATTTAGGCAGTAATAGCAATACAAGTAGGTGAGGTTGATGAAGAGTCGAGAAAATGTTGAACAAAAGCTCACCATTAGCCATTCAGCTTGATATTTGTCAGTGCGAGATATGTCTTACATTTACTAAAAACAGCAAAATGCGTATTATTTTAAGGTTTGGGTTGGATTTATACCTAAAAGAGGTATGAATGCCCCGTGAAGTACTTGTTTTCAGGGCTCTTCAAGTGTAACTAACCTATCCGACGCTGAAACTGTTGGCGGTCTTTACATTCTTCGGAAGCGCCGAGCTATTTCAGCATTCCTGGAACGCTTTGCGCTTGCGCCTCAAAATAACATTACTTCCACTATGTTTCTACTGATTATAGTAAATTAAAATTTTAACATAATTTTAAAATGTTTTCAAATAAAATAGACATTTGAAGAGCTGGTGAAAATACTCTAATTACTGTGCATATAAAGATTTCAGTCGTTCCAAAACAAAAATAAATAGAATAACAAAAAAAACACACAAAAAACATTGCTTTTATCCAAAACCATAACATTTGAGCCTGCAAAGTATGCCACTGTTTAAAAGTAGGGCATGTTTGTTTCTTTCTCAGCGATTAAAGCGGAGAATTTCCCAGATAAAAATTAAAGGTGTTTGAAGAACAGTTTTTTGTTGTTGTTTTTTTAAGTTTAGAATATCTTTACAAACACCGTTTTCAAGACCTCCTTTCTTTAGACTTTCTACATAAATCAACTAAATGTTTTTTTAATTATTAATTTTTTTAACTTGGAAAAAAAAACTGTTTCTCTGATTTAATATGCTTCAAAAAATTATCTCTTGGCCAATTTCTAATGCTTTAAGAAGTGAATTTGTCCTTGGCAGCTGAATCAATGGAAGGACTCATCTGCATTTGGAACCTAGGATTTTGAGCATGATTAACGACTAGGTATCTATCTGTAAAATAGGCGAAACGTTAAACTGCATTCTCAAGTTTGAACGGCTTAGCGGTCTCGCTCAATTAGTGCAGCTCTGTAATGGGTGAAACGTGTTATGAAGATGATGAAAGTTTTCCCCGAACATCGCAGAGGTTACGAGTTCCAACAACTTTACCTTCAAAGGTAAAGTACTCGTATAACTAAGGAATTCAAAATAAGTGCCGTATTGACCTCAAAATACCCCATCCATCAAACACTGAGAATACTAAAGACGCAACTCATCCGGAGTACACGGTATAAAAGGTTTAGTTATACCAACAAAATCATTTATTAAAATAGGGACAAAAAAATATTTTGTTACAACAACAAAGTGTTTAGTTCTATCAACCAAACGTTTGGTTGCTGCAGTAAAAGTTTTGGTTACGGCAACAAAAAATTTATATGTTGTTCCTAATTTTGTTGCCGAAACAAAACCATTTTTTTCCGTGTAGCAAATAGCCTCCATACAATGTTGCACCGGAGATACTGCATCTCCGTCTTTCTCATAGAGGAACCATTTCAATTAAAATACAGACATTTCAGTCGGACAGCTCTTTTTTTATTTTTAGGCAGCAAAGTTACTTGATACCAAATGTGAGTTTAATGCCAATCCTGACGGTCAATTCCGGACTTAGTAGTCCGGAGTTCAATAACTTAGTTACCGTTCCGCTAAAAAGAAAGAATGGAGTTAAAACTTTCAGAATTACGCTCACTTAACTCTCAATTTTAGCCACACCATTCAGCGCTTATTATTGAAACATTTAACGAACCCCCTATAGTACGAACTGACTAGAAGATTACATGTCGAAATATAAATGCAATGAAAAAGTTGAAATAATAAGTTAAATATAACTACAATTTGAAACATTACAAAAAGAATTAAAACCCCATAACGGAAATTTTTGTAAAATAAATTTCTTGTTCATCTTTTTCCATGTGAATGGAAGTATTGAAACAATGCAAATCGGTCGGATATGTAGATTAGCTTGTGTTGATAAGCTCCTAAAAAAATCTTGTTTTTTATTTAGTTGTTATTTTTTAAAACTGAACTTTTATTGTTGCAAAGTAATTTACTTTCTCCCTTTCCTCTTTCACCATCATGAAGATGTAGAATATTCTAATATCCTGGAAATTAAATATACGTGAGACGCATGAAGTTTTCGAACTTGAGTAATAAAAAGTTGAGTGAACCATTTCGTATGAAGAGTAAATAAGATGAGCATTTGGCGCGAGGAGTGGGTAAAGATCTCATGCATCAATAAGAACGTAATCTAACAATGTTTCAAGGCAACGCGGCATTCATCCTCCAAAGTTAGTAACTATTCCCGCTAGGTGCCGCCACACACTAAGGGCTACTGCGCAGGGAAAACCCTAAGGAAATGAACACCCTAAGGAATGTATTCCACACCCCGATTCCACTGGGCTAAGTTTGAAATTGCGAATCACCAAAGATATATTAACATTTCCTGGATACTGTGATGACGTAACCAACGCTAAGATTGGGTTAAATTAAGTTGGTTTGGATATTTTGAAAATACTCTCGAGGATAAATGTCAAACCACATTTGTGACAAAAGAGTCATATTTTAGGACTTGCAGTCTCCACCTTTTGTGTTAAAGCATTTATCAACCTTTCATTCTGCCATTAAGATATCAACACGGCTTACTATAGGCCTAATATCAAGAAGTAAAAATTATAACGTGAAAACACACAGCCGTGTACACGCTAAAATTTTAGTAGAGGAAATGGCTTTAAAAGTGGGTAATTCCACTTCAGATCGACCTGCCTTTGGACATGACCCTCTCCGATCTTGATTGAACTGTGGTTACTTTGTCGATCGAGGCAGGTCGATCTGACGTGGAATTACCCCAGTAAAAATTCACTCCTAAATAGTGAAAAGTGGTCCACTATTAACCAATTAGTGGCCCACTTTTCACTATTTTAGGAGTAAAATTTCACTTATAAAGCGAATTTTCACTAGTAATGATTTTAGCGTCAAGTGACCTTAGGTTAGGTTTACTGAGGTCAATATAACTTAGGTGTTTAGGTAAACCTAATTCTGGATCACTTTTTTATCGCCCGTTTGGGAGGCGTTGACACGAATAGTATTATTGGGCATTCGTAAAAAGCTGCGCTCTTTAAAATTGACAGCGCATGAACATTTTGCGTCGAAAATAATTGCCGTACGAAATAAGCAGTCGCTGAACGCTATGACGAGTGTCCTATTTCGAAAAATCCGGATTATGCAGGTTTAGCGTAATTGTAGTGGCAAACGGCTCATTTGGGATAAACGAGATTTGATCGGATATTTGATAGATAATTTCCGCGAATAAGCGTGCCTCGGTCGCGAAATCCCACTGGGAGAGAGAAGAGGCGTTAGGCGCATCGCCTCGCCGCACCGCGACATGCACGACATAGGTACAGGAATCGCTCTCCAACCCAATTTCTGCATCGCCGGTTCGAATAATTAAATCGGGCCGAGCCTAAAAAGAATCAAATCGTAACCCTTTTCGTAGCCCCACTGAAATTAAAACTTGTTCGCGAACAGATAACCAATGAAGGAAAATCGTTATTGATTCTACAATGTTTGACCGATAAAATCTTCAATACCCTTTCAATAATTAAAAGCTGCCATAAAAAGATAATTTAGGACTATTGCTGGCCGGATATTTTTTTCATATATCATAATTTCAATAGTAATCGTCATGTTTCAAACAGTAGCAGTCTAAAAATTCTAAATTATTACCATTGGAAAGACAAGTTGGTATTTTTTGATAAAAGGATTTATCTTTTTTTATCTCAAAGGATATATTTTAATCGAGGCAGTACGAATATAAGTATCCCTTCGGGATACCATGAGAAACCGATATACCACAACGCAATTATTCTGGGTTCGTTGACGATGGTCGTGAGTACGAAAGGGATAGACTGTAGCATGTCGGGCTTTGAAATTTCAGGAAATGTGAGTCACAAAGATGACGTCATTGGCGGTTTCTTATTGGTTGCTGGAAGCGACGCCATATTTTGACGGACGCCGAGTGGAACCGCGTGCAACGCCCTATTGGTCGGTATCCGACGTCGTGCCGGCTTCGTGCTTCGTGGGGGGGGGGGGCGTTTCGCAACAATGACTTAATGTGCGACGAGGAACACTGAGGTTACTTTTGGGTGGACCGAGTCCTTCCAGTACAAGCCTCCAACAAAGATATGTGCCCTATAAATTGTACTTATCGGCGAGTAGCGTACTTCGATGTACACCCGGTTGTTTGGAGTCTACTTAGCGTTATATTTTGGGTCAACATTTCGTTAAGAAAATAAAACTTTTCTAAAAAAAAAAGAAAAAAAACAGAGGGCATGTAAATTATTGTATCGGGTCGTAATTCAGGATAAAACGCACAAATAAATAATTAAGATGTTCATAAAGATGGATTAATTTGGCTTTTTTGTATATTTTTTTAATGAGTTAGTGTCTTTCATACTAATACCAGCACTCTCAGGTGACACGAAATGTCTATATACAGTACATATATGTAGGATATGACATTTTTTATTTTAATAAAATATGTTGTTCTTAACATTTTATATAAATTCCCGCCCCAGTTGCTAAAAAATGCATTTTTGTTTTCAATGTAATATATATACATATATGTTAAAATGTACAGCATATGGATTTTCCACTGACAAAATTAAAAAATAAAAATAATTAATATTCGTTGAAACTATTCAAAATCCTTTTTTTTTTTCTTATTTTCTTCAAACGGAAAGTATTTTTGACATTCATTTTCCAGAATTTAATAACGAAACTAGTTCGGTATGTGCATGCCGAAACACCAGTCACGAACACGGAGAAATAAATCCATCATATCAGTTGGATCAATTTAAAATGCAGGCTTATACGGGTTATGTGGGTGACTCCAACATGGTAGAGCATGAAAACAATATCTTTCAGGCTGCTTTAAGCAGCACTCAACGAGTAGCAAGTGCTATTAAATTTGGCGGGAAGTGCGAGTGTTACAGCCCGTAGTTCCGCGGGTATCAAAAAGTCTGTTTGTTTTCCGGTTAATACCCGAAACGAGAGTACTATCAAATTTCCCGTGGATGTAAAAGATATGTGGAAATGACTCATCTGGATGCACAATCAAGATAATGACTTTTGTTTACAATTTCAACGGAAATAAAAACACAATCGCATTTAGATAGCATTCTCACCTCGTGCAGGAAGCACACAGCCCATAAAAGTTCCCTCGGGATGTCTACAACCACTTTTACGGCGGAGAATATTCGCCGACAAATTATCAAATAAAAACGCCGGCGACCATAAAAGTAGGTTTTTTTCTCACACAAATATAGTTGACTGGAAAGATCTTGCATACAAAGAACTTAACACATACGATTTTCCTAAGGGTGCAGAAAGTTCTCTGACGAAACATGCACACTAACTTCCTTGTTAGCCTGCATTACCATCTTATTTTTGGGAAAATGTCTAAAATGCATGTAACTAAATAATCACAGACCAAAGTGATAGCGATGATAAACAATCTACCAAGTGAGAGAGGGCTTTTCAAAAATCGACTATCTACTTTGATGATGAGCTGATATGATGATGGTGTTATACACCGATTGTAGGAACAAATCTGTTCTGCTGATAGATAATTTTTAAGCTAGCTCTTTCACTTGATTTTTTTTGAGTGATGTAATGAGTTGAACAACAAATTTATTTGAAATAAAGCAAATATCTCATCAATTCTACCAAAAATTTGAGCACACAAAGTTACTGTATTTGAAATAGCAAACTTCTCAGCAGTTCTGAGTACGATGAAACCGAACGCTCTTAGTTTATCTCATTATTTTCCACTTCTCACAGCATTTATAAAATAATCGGTAGCAGAGGATTTTTAAAAGTGCTCGGAAAGAAGTATACTAATTTAAAGAAAGTGTTGAACTGGAATCGTAAAACTAGAGTGGCCTTACCAATTGGCAAGCTGCGTGTGCTGGTGGCCATATGCACCCAGCAAGGCACCGCGGTACAGATACAATCAAGCAATAAACGAGCAACAATATAAAAAGCTCTTTTACGGCCTCAAAGAGCTCGTAAATGGGCGAAAGCCATAAAAAAGGTACCACAGAACGAGTCAATGTGAATTAAAATGGTACTACCGCTACCTGTCAGGGGCTCGTGATTAACTTGTGCGATTGGTGTTAGAAACGTGAAAGTGTCCCCACAACAGAAACCAAAATTAAATTAGAGAGGGCTTGTACTCACTTGATAAAGATGTGAATCAGTGGTGTACCTGCAAAGAAAGAAACAACCTAGTACACATGATTTCAGGATACAAAAATATCATTTGGTCTACAAAAGTCTTAAATATCAATCTGGGAAAGATCACTTTATTGATGTTACACCACTGAACTACGGAAAGTGTTTTGTTAAATACCGATAGACTAGGTCGTGACAAGATAAAATAGGCATGGGAAAGATGAACATAGGTTCAGCAAGACTGAGGGGGGCTAGGTATTGGGTTATAGTGTTTGATAAGTTTACAATCCTTTCAAAGTTTGCTTTGAATTTCCGTTGTCCTGATGAGGCTGGAGATAGTTTCAGAGAGGTTTAGCTAGGTTAGGTTAATTATAAAGAAATAAAGTAATGTATATAAACTGCAGTATGCACGAATATTTCTAGAGATGTGGCGTATTATCCCATAGAAGCAGTGGAAGCCTCAGTGGAACATTTTCCATCTAAACGTAAACAGTGTAAAGTTATTTATTTCCGCCGGTTTGGAATCCGATATCTGACTGGAAATATACGCGTTTCGCAGCAATACTTCAAATAAATAAAATATTAATGAAGTTTCGTAATCGGCTTCGCTGCCGATAAGGTCCATGATGAACGGCTCAACGATAACGTTTTCTATTTCCCGACCAGTCAATGATGAACAACAGCAGATGCCTCCTAAAAAAGCACGTAGTTTTTTGCGAACCAATAAGCCGCACTTGATTCATGCGGTTTTAGAGTTTATGTGGGGAAACAGAATGTCTTCTTTGAAATGTTTTCTCAGACAAAAGCCAGCTGGAGTGCTAAATCACGAGACCGCACTCTCCAGTTGTTAATCGCTGAGATTACCATTACTTAGCAAGTCGCTTAACTGGCGACACTTGCAAATCCAGCTGGGTGAGAAACTCTCGCTTCAGTTTGTTGCTCTTAGAACTGTATTTTTGTTTGGAATCAATAATGGCTTTTAAATCAATTCGACGACAAGTATAAGTCCGGAACGAATAGTAATGCATATTTTTTAACTTTTTATTTTGAGATTCCGCTTGTACTAACCAATCAATGCTAATAAGTTGTATATTCTCGGCTTGTTCTCGAGCTAACACTTGACTACATGTTTCCCTTCCCGATTAAAAACCAACCAGGAGACGACTTTAAACTCACTTTCTGGCTAGTTTTATGCATCTTTATGATCGATCATTGAATTAAGTTCCAAGACTACTCTAAAGTCTGAAGTAACGACAGCTCTGCTAACTTCAAAATGTGCGAAATGATACATCGTGGCAATAATTTACTTCTAGCTAAAATCAAAACCAATGTCTACATTCTACTTGCAGAACACTAATAAGGGAAGACTTTTCGCGTGCGATAATTTGCAGGCCGGTACAAAGGCACATTAGAAAAAGTTGGAACACATTGGATTCGCCATGAAGTAACCAATGAAGAATTCTATAAATGAAGTTAAAAATGTTCTCCTCTCCAAAGCAGTAGTTCTCCTGAACAAAGTGAAGTCACTCATTCAGATTAAAAAACGCAGGACTCGGCCACATCGATGACACTTTGGCACTTCTCAGTTGGCACGTTTAAAATGCGACTACCTCTCGCATCCCAAGAAACGTCATGATATAGCTATATACTAACGATTTTTGTCCCGTAAATGACATCGGAATCAAATATTTTTGGTAGACGACGCCGTACTTCCATTCAAATAGCATGTATACCGGGGCTTACGAATCCAACATCACTTTGGGGGTTGTGCTTTGAAGGTGGGCGGCGACAAAAACACCCCCGTCTCTCGCGCTGGTGAATAAAAAACACGCACAGTACATTTCAAAGGAAGTCCTGTGCAGCCCTTTTAAAAGTCCTTGAAAAAAGTTTTACCGAGAGCTTTCCGGTTGCCGCGATGTTTTTCAGGTCATTCAAATGCCCTGAAACAGTTTGCTGATATCTGTTTTTGGTCCAACAATTTGTTTCGACAAGAAGTTGAATTCATACTATTGCTTTCACTCAACTACATTCCTTTTACAAAACATTCTGATTAAAACTAAACCACGTCGGGTTTACCCTCAAATCAAAGTGCATAAATCTTGAATAAGTCTATCTTGTCCATCGTGGAGTTTTCTACTTGAAAATTACTGATGGATAGTTGCAGTACTTGTAAATGCAAACAACTGGAAATAAGCGCAGTTTCGCTACGATTCGCGTAATCACAAATCCGCAGAAAAAGAAGACAACCAGCGGAGTGAGGTTGGTTTACTGCACGCAGATAACACATCATCGCTTTTAATTCGGTGTCATAACAGTTGCAGAAATGGCTGTTTTATTTTCTTGAAACAGCTTGGCTAAATTATTCAGCACAAGTCGGTCATAAACTGCGATTCTCATTTAATTCTCCTCCATAAATCGTTTCGGCATTGTCTTTTTTAAATTTTAAAATAAGAGTAGGGTTTTCTCGTGTAAGATAAGAATTTTACTGATTTTGTAACTGAAAGGACTTTTCTGAAATATATGACATTCAAATGTCAATTTACAAGTTCACAAACTCAACTGATAACCCTCGTCTTATTTCCCGCAATCTAAGCCGCCCAAGCCAACCAACCAAGGCAGCCACTTCGGTCACCAACACACGGCAGTAAAGAAAACATATATGCAAATTTTCCGCTATATTCTTCGACCTCTTATTTTTCCGCTTCGTCAGCGCGTACTTAACCTTGAAGGATGCGCACTTCATTATTTCGGCAGAATCAATAAGACAGCACACAGGTGGCTGACTTCGTCCATTGGAGAGCGTCCCACCCTCACCAAACTGTATTGTCAGCAATAACTGCCCTTTCCCGAACACTTGGACTGTCTCGTTGCCAATTCGTAAAATTGCTTAACTTTGTAAGATAGCTGGTAAAAGAGCCAAACATTGCAAAATTGCCAAAATTTGTATAATTGTCAATTTTAAAAAATTGACAAATTTTGTAAAATTTTCAAATTTTGTAAAACTGCTGAATTTTATTAGGTTGTTAAATTTTGTAAAATTGCCAACTTGCCAAAATTTGAAAAAATGCCAAATTTTATAAAACTTTCAAAATATAAAATTGTCCAATAAAATTGTCAGGCTGACAAATTTTCCGAAATCGACAGATTCAACCGGGTTTATTTCTTAAAACGATAAAAATAACCACAAACACGATACCGTTTTTGTAAAGTGTTCAGGACGAGAATTCCACAAATGGTTATATTTGCTATAGGTATCTCTGTAAGTCTTGGAGCAAGCCACGATTAAATTTTCGGGATTGCGCAAAATGTGACAATACTGGAGAGATGCTGACCACAAGTCTCCGCGGTGCATTTCACTACCCTGGATATTGCCCCATAATTTAACGCATAAGGGCCCAGTCCTTACCGCTGTCCTCTTCTACAAACCTCATCCCATTTTAAACGCTAATGTATATTTTGTAGTTGATTTGACCGTACTTTATTCGGGAACTGGCCGCGGTCCAGTTGGGGGAACAGTTCAAGTATTTAGACCTGGCTGGATTTGAAACCGCTCTAGGTGGTGAATTTTTAATGTTTCTGTTAACTTATAATGCGAGCTCGGGGAGTTGTTAATCTCGGCATGTTGGCCCCAAATGAAACTGGCTATTATTTTCTTCCTACCCTTTTTTCGCATTTAAATGATTAATGGCTGAAAGAAGAGTGTATGTTCCCGAGTTGCATGCAAAGAGCTAAACGCTGTACACTAGTTAACTCTCCTCTTACATCCTTATAATTAATGTCATTATACTTAAAAATTGGGAATAATATAAAAAAATCTTAGTAGATTACTGAAATAAAACGAACTTTTATGTGCGCTCAGTCTATTTAATAAATAAGGACAATGCCGTTAAAGAGTGCTAAATTGAAAAAGTTTCCAGCAAAATGAGCAAATGGTTGTAAAATATCCCGTCGTCCACTCAACCGCATTTGTCTCGAAAACAAACGATAACCTATCATAACTAGTATATGTTTTGTTTCGCTCTCGATCTGAGCAATCCAACGAGCGACTGTTCGACTAGGTTATCATTAAGATAAGCGCGTTTAAATTTGACGGAATCCTGGCAACTCTGTTCCGGATAAAGAAAGGTCTCTGAGGTATTTTGGATCTGCGCCAAGGCACTGCCTAAACAAGGTCATCATTTAACTTAAGTTGGCAATTTTCGCCTCTCGAAGAAGCGATCCAATAAAATCGCCGGGAATCGGAGAACAAATACCTCTCGCGTAAAGGGTCATTGTTCGACAGCAGAAGGTACCCGCAGTCTTCTTTGGTACCCGTTACCTGTCAGAACTGCTGCTCTTCTGACCCCTGATTGCTTTTTAGTATTCGTTAATGCGCATTGTCGAATCATTGCTTCTAATTTCGTGATATTGTCTTCGTTTTCTCCATAGCTCTCTGCTGCAACTGAATAGACCGATCTCTGGCTGTCTTATCGAAAGTATACACCCACATTACACGAGATGATTTGTAAATAATTAAACGAATGCATATAGATACGTTCTCATTCGTTGTTTTAATTTTTATAATATGATTATTTTCTTCGATAATTTTTCATTTATCAATATTATTTTGATGAAAATACAGCGTCAATATTGACTTTTTTAAATTCTTTTTCTGAGAAAAAAATAATTAATAACTTGAATAAAAGTAAGACCTTGCCTAGAAAAAATATGTCATCCTTACTTTTGCAATGTTTCAAAATTTTCAGCCAAAAACCTCGCTGTTTTAATAAAACCCTCACAAATAGATTTACTCGTATTCCACAAAAGTTTCAGGACTGTGGCGTGTGTTTGGTGGTTTTGATTTCCTTGATTATGTAAACAAGGCCGCCTCTAATCATTAGCACTCTGGCAACGCACGCCCTTTCGAATCACGAGCATCTAGTCCGTTGCTACGTTTCTTTTGATTCAGCTTCCCTCCGCTGGACCAAAAGTACAACAAATCGTGGATCCGAGAAACCTCTCATGATTGGACAAGGAAAACTCTGGCTGTTTCAAACTATTTTTGCTTCGTTTGTAACTTAATTTTAACAAAACAAAGCATGACTCCGACTACTCTCCACAGAAAGCTTTGACCAGACATAAACCTACCTAAACCTAATTTCACTAAATCACGCCGCCTGGCCCACCTCCAGTTTTAGAGATTGTATTTTCGTTCTACGTGTTATGTTCTGCACTTGTTTATTCCTTCGTTGTATTGTAATGGGCGACATTCAGCCGCATCGACAATGTAAGAATGGGTTACTTTTGTTTTCCCGAGTCGAAATATAAGCACCGCCTAAGATCCGCGAGGTCTCCTGACTCGTAAAATAAGCACCGCTTAAGATCCGCGTGGACCCCGGAGGTCTGCCTGTGACCCGCGAGTTCCCGTCCTTCAGAATTATTCGCCCCGCAAGGACCCCTTGGAGGTCCGCGAGATCCTCACAGGCTCCCCCTCATATCCC
>Ga0058701_10002051_pt1 | contig 14938 bp, 8 predicted proteins | sample AgamicOrMae_FD_97039 | JGI IMG/M metagenome (GOLD analysis project Ga0058701, IMG submission 97039) | Agave microbial communities from Guanajuato, Mexico - Or.Ma.e | ecosystem: Host-associated > Plants > Phyllosphere > Phylloplane/Leaf | place: Guanajuato, Mexico | collected 2012-06-04
ACCTAACCTATCCTAACTTAACCTAACCAAACTTAACCTAACCTAACTTGACCTAACCTAACCTATACGAACTTTGACGTTTGCGACTTTTCTCGTTTGGCGGTTACGGACTGGCGCTTGCGTCGTTGGCGCTTGTGATTTTTGGCGCTATCGAATGCCCCACGTTTGGTTGTCTCGTGCATCGCTCCTCTACCGTCTCCCATTCGCCGAAAGATCGTGCGTTAAAAAGGCCTCTAAGATTGTAAAGGTTCTGATGGATGCAACAAAAGGCTCATTGTGTTCAAATTTCGATGTTATCTGGCGCCATTTTTCAGTTTGCTCAACTCAAAAGGTCCTAAGTAAATTCTTCTCCGAAGGGAGTCGTTGCGAGCAGAATGATTTGTCATCGGCCGGCATCCTCTCCGCCGTCGCCAACCTCCTTTTCGGGGCGGACAATGAGCGCCATCGCTCGTGCTGGGCCCCGTAAGCCCGTCGTCGTGGGCCTGAAATGCTTTCACGGCTCACAGCACCGCACCAGCTCTAACCTAAATGCGATATGAAAAATTGAGCGGCCAAGATTCGCTCACAATTGTTAAACTAGATTTAGACGTCTTCGAGCCAAATCTCGCTCCAGACCAATAGAGGGCGGAGAATTCTTCGTGGTTAACATTGTTACGTGGGCTTAAATCTTACAAAGAATGCGTTTTTGAGGCTCATTTCGGAGAAGAGATTTATAGTTTGTTTTCAAGGCTTGTTCAAGTTAGCATAGTCTTTGAATTTCCATTATATGCGATTTTAAAACATAACAGCCTTAAGTATTTGGAGTGAAATTTAGCTTTAAGAGAGATTGGAAGGATTTTTTCCACTAAAATACGCGATTTTAAGCTTTTTAAAATGCTTAAATTGTAAAATTTCAGGTTTTCAGAGGGGTGGTATTTTTTAATTATGAAAATGCGGAGCTGAAAAGATCCTCTAAAATATTTTTTTCTGATTCCGGACGGCATCGCTGGGCGGTAGTGGGCTAAAGTGACAGTTTTTCTTTTGGCCAAGATCGCATTATCAATGGGCGTGGCATGAATTCAGTGGATAAGTCGCCATAAGTGTTAACAAAATTTGTCATGGGCTAGAACACATAATTTAACATATTGTTCAATGAAATCTGGTTAAAATATTCGTCACACTGTTCTGGGGAGAAATCTCAATTTCCAATAAAGGTATGTATCGTTGTAGTTACATTCATATCCATAATTTTCAGGGTAGACGCTCATCGAATGTAAAGTTTTTTGGTAGAGGGACTTCGAGGCTTTCGTGAGTTATTGGCAGGTTTATCAAAGGCTGATATTGGTGACGGACGGGTTTCTAACAAACCAATCCAGCAGATTTAGCAAGACCTTGAATGACTAGTTGATCCGTGCGTTCAAGTCACCGTGGAAACTTCATGGTAAATATGAAAGTTTACTCCTATTACCTTGTATGTTCCACCTTGGTCAAACCTTTTATTACATCTTAGACCTACAACTTTTAGGTTAACTTAGATTAGGTTTGGTTCTTTGCGCGTAAGGCCTGGAAAATCTTCACAATTGCAATTTTACTTGGGTTTTAGAACGCACTATACCTTGCGTTCAAGTCTCCTTGTCCCTGAAAGATTTATGCAGTATGCAGGCTTGTTAGTAATACTTCTTTTTTGAGAGCCAAAGTTAGAGTGCATGTAGGCATTTCACGTGAATAGGCTTGACGGGAAGACCTGCCTAATAGCGACGTCGGTCAAGAAAAGGTCATCATATGCGAACGAGTAACGTGGAGTAACGCCAAGACGTTACAGGTTACGCACAAACGAATCCTGCCATCGCAAATGCAACCATATGTGTTGGGGTCCCTCGACTTGTTTATGCTTGGCGGATTTATTTATCGCTGAGGTCGTTACATAAAGCGGCAGTTTGCGTTACGTCAGACGAATTTCCTCATCCGCTCCGAGCGTGTGAGGGAGAAGGCGGTATCCTCAAACCGTTTGTCATCTTGCTTTTTTGTCCTGCTTGCACGCACGGGTTTTTGGTCGACTGAAGTGTCTTAAGGTTGCCGTGGGTCAAGGCGCAGGTCAGAGTTGTTTTAGTCAGTCCACTTTTTCTACCCGACTGATTGAACCACAGTAAAAACTAACCTATCTTTTAGGTATGAAGGTAAAACAGGTGAAGCGCATGAATTATTTATTTTTAAAGATATCCGTATGTTTAACCATATCAATGGAGAGCTCTCGCTGAGACCTTCATTGATATGGTTGTTGGTAGGTTTACCTTAAAAAGTTGCCAAATTATCCCCTGTTTCACCTTTATGCCTAATACAGATGTGGGACTACTTAGACCAGAGGCCACTTTTTACTGTGAAGAAATGATTGTTTACGATACGAAATGACGTAATAAAATGACATAATTGCGTTGATTGGCAAGACACAGTTATCCGAAATTCAAATGCACAAAAGTCAAATCACTGTCTGAAAAAAAAGTCAGTCCAATTATTCTCTGAATTTCAGACATCGTTTTCATTTTTTCTAAAGTATTGGATTTGAAGAACGACATAGCTTAAATTCAGTAAATATTTGGACTGAACTTTTTTCAGACCAGTGCTTTCACTTTTGTTTTACCTGAATCTAAGATTCTCTCTAGTGAATTACTGACTGCATGGGGAATGGCCAATGCTATTAGCCACCAGAGCAGCCTGATCTGCGACCTGGTTAAAGTAAACCTCGTTTAACCAGAACCAGTGGAGATAACTTAGCATACAGGATATGTTTTGGGTCGCTGCTGAGCCGTGCAATCCAAAAATGGGGCTGATCACTAAGTTATCTTCACCGGTTAAAAAGTTGAACCGTGGTTAGCCTAACTCGCGCGATCCGGCATCTTCGTTGGAATGCCCTTGCCGCATGTCCAGTATGGTCAGCGACCATCGGCTGTGCGTCGATACATTACCCGGATCCCGCAGAGGTGGAAGGTTCAAATGTTTACCGCTATACACCGTTCTCGGTAAATGTAACCTTAATCCTCGTTTGAAACGCACCAAACGACCTTCAACACTAACCTTTCTGCTTTGGTATGTTCTTACACACTGTTAAAGGTCGTATTTTCGTCCTGGATCCTATACCGTTATTCGCTGAGCAAAGACTTGTTCTATGTCACTTATGTATTAACGGTCCAGCGATTTTTATTACCGCATTACTTCTCGGGGGTAGGCTACCCTGTGAGTACACATCAGGCGATGATTGAGCGGAGCGACGGTAAACCGGAGCGCCAGCCACCTAAATTTGAGTCAGAGAGTCTCTGAGATTCAGTGAAAATTCACTGAATTTCAGAGACTCTTACTGATTCAAATGTACAGTGCAGCCGCCAAAATATTTTATTCATTTAAAGTAGAAAGGCTGACATTGTATTGAACACACTCAAAAATGTTTTCTGATGCCAAGAAAATGTTTCCTCAATGTAGTGATAAACCTTTCTTTTTTAACGCAAGATTTTTTCTAGGCCCAAACATTTTTTTATAGTATTTTTTTACACAAGATTTTTTTTTCAGTAAGAAAATATTCTTCGTGCAAGAAAAAAAAATGTGGTAACGAACAAAATTGTTTTACTATATCAAGAAAACATTTTCTTGGCATCAGTAATGACTTCTGTGGGAGGAGCTCACAACGGAGAGTGTGTTTGTATCGTATAAAGAAAATTAAAACTGTTTAAGCAATGCGAAACGAAAACATCTTACGGAAGCTTGCGGTCAGAGATGTGAAATGTTGGCACACATGCTTTTGAGCCTTTTGGCTTTCCTCGTGTTTTGACGCAAACGAACTGATTCAACGGTTTGAAAAGTTAATTCGTTCGCGCCTTTGGAAATTGATTCAACTTTCCCAACCCAGTAGCGCTCCCTCCGCAATGAGAAACTAATCCATCAAAATTGGTCCAAGCATTTATTTCTTTCGAAAACTGGGCGTCTTCTTTGGTATTGGCCACTCGGCTGCGCCACAAGCGCACGTGACCAACCCACGGTTTCGACATGATTCTCTTTTAATTCCGGATTTGTGACGACATACCCAAATGGGTACTTCTCACCAGTTTTTTCTTTCTTTTTTTTCGCAAGGTATAACGTATGAGTCAACTTTTCTTGTTTGAAGAGATCTACTTCCATTGAAATGATTTTTGATGCCAAGAATTTTTTTCTTGATAGTGACAAAGACAGATTTCTTTTCTTGCAACGATACATTTTTTCCTTACTACAAGAGGAATACCTTGAGCCAAGAAAAAAAATCGAGAATTTTTCGGTTGGTTAAAGACTGATAAAAAATTGTAAAAATTTTGGTAAATGCTGATTCAATATTTGGGAATTTTCGATGAATGCTGATTTAATTATTTGATTTGTCGATTTTTTTTTTGGTAAAACCTGATTTACATTTCGAGAATGTTTCGGTAAAAGCTGATTTTTTTTTTCGGTAAGTGCCGATGAAAATTACGAGAAATCTACGGTAAATGATGATTTAAATTTCGAGAATTTCCCGATGCATTCTGATCGAAATTTTGAGAATTTTTTGGTAAAATGCGGGAAGAGGATTGCAAACGAACGGTCCAACGCGGCAGTCTTTGCGGCTCACGATTAACTTCAACGGTACCCAACTCTTATACACAGGGTATGAAAGATTCTTCGTCCAAATGTGGTTGCAAGACGGCTGGCTGCCTTTGTTGGGGCAAAAACGCGTGACTCCGATCGCCCGATGGAGCGCGCGGTCCGTTACATTTTTCATACTTTTCGGTGCACGTGCCGCGACGAGTGGCAGAGTGCCACGGCCACGTAGGGGGCGACATCCAGGAAGCCGTGCCTCCACGTGGACCTGCCGATCCACTGGGCCGTACTCTATTGTGGTGGCAATGCGAGGAGAATCGACGATGCCCTCTTCAATCGCACTCCAAGGACACGCGTACCACCTTTCAATGCCCCGAAAACTCACTCCATATTCAGCGCTGATCGGTCCCACTCGAACCTAGCGCCTATTAAAAACCACACCGACCAACCTTTGTGCCCTTAATTTTTTTTTTAGATTTTAATTTTAAATTTCGTAAATATACTCTTCTTTTTATAGGTCTAAGATTCGTATATTCGGGGCTTTACGTTTCAGTTGCTTCTTATAAAAAGTACCTCTACTTTCAACAGTTGCTTTTATTTTAATTATTACCCTCGTAGCGGTGCGCCCACCTCCATATGTATTTTACTTATGTGAATATGTGCGGAAATTTTTAAAAAACGTTTAGGGCGGTTTCGTTGGAAATCGTATGTAAAAACTTATGTAAACGTCTATGGATTCTGCAAGTAATATTCGCGGACTGCGCACGCGCACTTCTAGTCCACCAACGCTTCCTTAATAAAACTGTAAAATAAATTGCGTTCGTTGACCCCGATGTCGTTCAGACTGTCAAAATAAATTTAACTTCGAGCGAATTGTGTTGTCATGTTTTTATTACTACTTATTCGCGTTTCCGTTTACGTCTCTCAAATCGATATTGCTTCTTTATCGGATCTTAATCCGTTTAGTGTTATAACTGTTCTCCGGAATAACGTATGTCTTCCATTTTCGGAAGGCGCTTTTACCTCCTGTTCTCAGAGGAGGATTTTCGTGGAGGGCTTGCTGAAGGTATTCGGATCTATTCGGCTGGGTTCGTATTCCTCCCGTGTCCTGCATCTCAAATAGCAACTCAGTCGGAGGTGTTCGGCTCATTCGGCTACCCCCACCCCACCATTGTGATTTCTCGAATCGGAACTGTTCGACTCTTATGGCTACCCTACCCTCTCTATTGTGATTTCTCGAATCGGAATGTTCGGCTCATTCGGCTACCCCTACTATTGTGATTTCTCAAATCGGAACTGTTCGACTTTTTCGGCCATCTTCTCTATCGCGATTCCTCGAATCGGAACGTTCGGCTCATTCGGCTACCCCTACTATTGTGATTTCTCAAATCGGAACTGCTCGACTTTTTCGGCCACCACCTCTATCGTGATTCCTCGAATCGAAACTGTTCGGCTCATTCGGCTATCCCCCACCATCGCGATGTCTCGAATCGGAGCAGTTCAGCTCATTTCATAACCCCTTAATTTTAGCTATCGGAACAATTAGCTCTGATGAGGCTGTTTAGATTCTTAAAAATACGTAATTTGAAGTCGCAGCTGATCTGATCCTCTTAAATAAACCTAATAAGCAAGACTAAAAAAATACAACTTTTTAATGCTACTCGTGTTTATCGGATGCGTAATGGATCCTTCAGCATTTAATCACTCCCCTGATTAACCGGAGTATTTAATTACTATTCAAATAACTGCAGATCAGACACAGAGGTTTAGTTAACTAGTTGTATGAACTAGGCGACGAACTGAAGAGGAGCAAGGGCCTTTGAGGCGTGTAGATGGACGTAATTAATTCGAAAAGTCGAACCACTTCAGCATGCAAATCAGAGCGAAATCTTTTCCCCTGGGGCGAATGACATTCCTCATATAGTTAGTCACAGCTTACAAAGTCTCGTCCAAATCTTTTGTCATGTGCCGTATTCGGACGGTGCCTCTGGACCCATCCTCCTAAGAGACGCGGGTATCAAAAATTCCAGCTGATCAAATATTGCACGGGAGAGGACGATGGTCAACACCTTCGCCGTAAGCTTTAAAGGTCAAATTTTCTACCTCTTGTGTTTTGTCTCATCGCCGAGCGGATCAGTTGCGGAGTGAGACACAAGTAACTTGGGTAGCTGTCATAAGCGCCAACGCCGCAGGCACCAATCCGTAACCGCCAAACGAGAAAAATCGCAAACGCTAAAGGTCTTAACCGCAATACTAACCTTACCTCACCTAACTTAACCTAACCTAACTTAGCCTAACCTAACTTAACCTGACCTAACCTAACCTATACGAACTTTGGCGTTTGCGTCTATACTCGTTTGGCGGTTACGGACTTGCGCTTGCGGCGTTGGCGGTTGTGGTTTTTGGCGCTATCGAATGCCCCCCAAGAAATTTCACTTAATCGAACTTTCTGCTCGTCGTTCATTCCAATTTAATGGAATGTATGGGGAGGGATAAAACACGATAAGCATAAGATTCCAAACTTCGCAATCTAAGATTTTGTATCAAGGATGTCCGAAATTAATGATGTGCTTTTTGTTTCATTTCCAGGTGAGTTACCGTTAGCAAGGAGTCAATACACGTTTCGTAAGTGGCTTTCCACGAACTTTTTTTTTTTATCCTAGTCCAAGATGCTTCACGCTTTCATTTATAGTGATAACTCGGTTTAATTTTAGTGTTCAGTGCGTGGTTCCCTCCTCCTTGAAGCTCTTATTATTGAGACTAGAAAACCTGCACTTTTCTAAGGCCATCTGGTATAGCGCAATGCAGGAATACTGCCTAGTTTCATCTTATACCAGTTACAGAAAATCAAACTTTTAATATATATTAACCCTTTTGATTAGCAATGTTTATAAATGTTATACTTTGTGTTAAACGTGGACTTTAATATTACCTATGTCGCAGACGCTCTCCGTGATGCATAAATGCTTTTGTATTACCAAAAATGAAACCCATTTTAACGAAATATCACGCCAAATAACTTTAATTTTTACGGTTTTCATCAAATCAAAACTGTTTTCCTTACACGTCTTGGAGCTTAATTTAGTAGGCGTTTCTTCTGCGTTTTTCATTTTCTAATCGAGCTGTCGACTTTTTAGACAATAGCGCCCTTCGGCCCGTCCAGGTTGCGAATACGAACCGCAGCTAGGCGCTGCAGCTCTTGGCTCTTGGCTCTCTAACGAGAGGAGAGGGACGAGCTGGTCTGGTCGGCCTTGAGCGACGTCGCCGCGCTGCCAACCCACTCGTCCTGGCTAACTTGCGCTCGACCAAAAAATAACGGTTTGCCGATCGGACGAACGCGTGAACCTGCTAAGGATATCAGACGTCTGGAAAATACAGTTTAAGTTTAACATTTTCAGTTTCTCTGTTACGTTGCTGAGAAAAACTTTCGCAGGGCTGCTTTGTTCGTACGCTCGATTCTGTTAAGAAAACCTTTATCCCAACACGGTCTCGCTCTGAATTTGGGCACTCACAGACGAGTTTTCTGATGCCAATGTTTTCTTGAGTGACAAAACAATATTTATTATTACCGCAAGATTTTGTTCTCTTTCTGAAAGTAAAGTTCTTGTGCCAAGAAATATTCTTGCGGCATGAAAGAGATTGTTTTGTCGCTGTATCAAGAAACATTGTCTTCCACACTTCTGTGAGTGAACACACACATGTTTTGAACTGAAGTAGATGTTGATTTGTTACCTTAGCTATCTGCACCCGTCTTATTCAACCTTTCGTTACAATACATGTACACTCAGTGAGAGTCGCTGTGATTCAGTGAAAATTCACTGACTCTAAGAGACACTCACTGATTCATATTTAGAGTGATTAGTATTGACGACATACAGAACGCAGTATGTCTGTAGTAGGTTAGGTTAAGCTAGGTTTTGTCTTGTCAAATTTCTCGCTGTCGCTATACGAAACGCTTTAGGCGTAAGATTAACCTAGGTTAGGTTGCCTTGTGCCTACTTCCGCTCGGTTTATAGCATAAACAGTATGTCAGTAGTAGGTTAGGTTAACCTAGGTTTTGTCTTGTTAAATTCCTTGCTGTCGCTACTCGAAGCACTTTAGGCTTAAGTTTAACCTAGGTTAAGCTAGATTGGATTGCCTTGTGCCTAGTTCCGCTCGGTTTATAGCATACAAAGTATAACAGCAGTAGGTTAACCTAGGTTTTGTTAAATTTCGCGCTGTTGCGATACGAAGCGCTTGAGGCTTAAGATTAACCCAGGTTAGGTTGCCTGAGTTCCGCTCGGTCTTTATAGCGAAAGATAGAACTCAAGAGGTAGAAAATTCCAGTTTTGATGGCTGTGTATTGAGCCTGGTTCGGCTCGGCGTCGCCCGGCCGCGTCGTGCTCCCCCCCCCCCCTTCTTCGGCGTCCCGCGATCGTTGCATATTGAACATGTCGGGCGGCGCACGGTGACTCCATGAGGTCTGGCGAAGTGAACAGGACAATGGCTTTTGCCGGTGCGTCTCGCGAACGCGACGTCGGTTTGGTTCCAAGTGAAGCCTTGTCGCCTTCTAGACGTTCACTGATCATCAACCATCGTCACGTTCGCGGTGGACTTACGGGCGATCCGTTTCAGCTACGGAACCCCTGGGCCTCCAGACCCGACCACGAGGTCTCTGACCACGAGGTCCTTTAATACACGGCCACAAGTTGGGTGTAAACCTAAAATGGGGATAGTACGTTTTTTTTTTCAAGGTAGACCTATGTTCAGCCACATCAATGGATAGTTCTCGCCGAGACCATTCGAATAACATGGCTGAACCTAAATCTATCTTGAAAAATTACCTAAATACGCACTACTCCCATATTTTTAATGATAGACCTATGTTCAGCCACATCAATGTAATGCTCTCTTCGAGACCTTTTGAATGATATGCCTGAACATAAGTCTATCTAATCAATATACGTCCCCGTTTTAGCTTCACGCCGAAAAAAGGCAAGTTTTCTGCCTTAAATGTTTCCTTTTTTTCTGCGGCTTGTGCTTCGCTACGAAGTCGCTCCGCTCTGCCTGGCGACGAACTGTAAACCGTTAAGTGGGGAATATGATTGAAACAGAAGAATGGTAATTAGTATGAGGCGGAAACATTATGGGAGGTACGTGGCGCCTAGCGTCGCGCTGACATTTCTGGGAGGGAGTTCGCGCCGCCTGCCACGGATGTGCGCGCTCGCTCGGCGATGTGCTGTGCAAGGGAGACAGCCTAACTGGAGTCACGTAATTCGTCCTTGCGTGACCCTGCTCGAAGCCCATCCCTACCGCTCTCCGGAAAGTGTTTTTTTTGTTGTTTTTTTTCGTTTACGCTCGGAAGTGTATCGGCAAAAAGTGATGGGCACCCATCAAGCACTAGGTTACGTGTCGTGTTCCTCGTGCCGCTGTCGCTCCGCTCAGAGATAAATGAAATACGCGGCGGAATATTCCGAAATGTACAGCGTAGAGCTATCGTGGCTGCGTGTAAATTGGAGTAAAGTGGAGAGAATCGGCAACGGATGTTTAGGAGATGAACTGGCGTGTTACATGCTCAAGTTTTTACAGCGTGAATGTCGGATGCTTTAAGGTCACTCAGAGGACTTCCATCGGACGATTTTATGTCGATTTAAATATTGTCTGAGAGTAGATAGGTCCATGAGAGAGCGAGCTCACCTCTTAAGCTAACTTAACATAGGGCGATGTTGCAACAAGGATAGGCTAGGTTGGGTTAGGTTAGGTTGCAAAATAACCTTATGTTAGGTTAGGTTGGGTTGCAAAATTACCCCCAGGTTAGGTTGCAAAATAACCCGACGTTAAGTTAGCTTAAGAGGTGGGCTTGCTCTCTCACGACCTACGTTCAGATTTGTCATATTATAATCCGAAACCTTGAGGCCCCGTTCATAGATTTACTTTCCTACCCTAAACAGCTGGGATTACCTTAAACAATGGTTAGATTTTTATTTTGTCGGTTATGGTTGGGTTATCACGTGTTGTTTTCCCCGTGCGCGCTAACCGCTCTCTGTTCCAGTATTAGGTGAACTTTTGTCCAGTTTTTCGCCTCTAACCGCACCGGAGAAGTCCGTCCAAAATATACTGTCCGCACTGGTCGTGCAGAAGACTCCGTCTCATGGGGAAGTATACATTGGCCACCGCCTTGAACGACCAGAACGGGACAATATATTTTGGACTGATACTTCACGGCATCAGGTTTAAGTTATGTCGGACGTGTTGTGCCTCGACTTTTCCGACGAGATAACAAAAAATGCAGCCTCTCTGTTTTGCAGTGTATTTTCTGTCGCGCACGTTTCACAGTTTCACCCTTAATTTTGAAAATATGATATCGCTGGCCGAGTAGAGGCGGCCATTCACTGAGATACGAATCCGTTTTGATGCTGTCAGGTTGGCAGTACCGTAAGGTTGCAATGATTGCGGCGGGAGAATTTGAAAAGGCAGCTCACTCAGTTGAGATGTCTGCAGATTACCTGTGCTTGGGCGGTATTTGCATTTTCTTCTTTTTCAGGTAATAAACTTTGTCCGGAGCACAACGTAGGTGGCATCTCAGACGGCCTCGTACCGACAACTCCCTCCTTGAGTCTCTTTGCGAACCATTTTTATTTTCTTTGCGAAGCATTTCGTATTTGCGGATTATTTTAATACCCCCCGCAAATGGTTCTACATTTATGGACGTTGCTAAGTTTAAGTTACCTTACGTGGCTGTATGTCTTTAGTACTCATAAATTTATACCCAGAAAGACTTAACAGTATAAGTGAAACAAAACCTTTTTTTAAGGGAGTTTTTTTTGTTTTAGAAATAAGTTTATTTTTGTTACAGGTTTTTTTAGAAAGTTTTCTTCTTTTTTGGGGGGAGTTTTTCGTAAGATTTTTTTTTGTTTTGGATTTTTTTTTGGTTTTAAGGATTTTTTTTTGTTTTACGTTTTTTTAGGGTTTTTTTTTAGAGTGACGCGGGTTGTTGACATTTTTCGAGATAGGCTCAGCCACATCAATGAAAAGCTCTCGCCGAGGTCTATTGAATTGAAGCGCTGATTATTGACACAAGGTGTATCTTGAAAAATAACCAATTTACGTATCGTGCCCGTTTTATTTGTACACTCTTAAAACAGGTATAAGAACTTGTAAATAAGCGTTTCGTTTTTACGCTATATGTTAAAAAATATATTTTTTTGAATCCCAATAAAGGTTCCGGACCGTTTAAAATACATTCAAGCCTTTTTTATGTGCGTTGAGGCCTCACCCATGTAAATGCTTTCTTTTGATTTGACCAAACGTAAAGTCTCCTATGTAAATGCATATCGGGTCAGTAGCAACACCCTTTTTAAGAATAACCCTTTTTTGGGGGCTAAAAAAGAACTTAACTCCAACTCCAGCCTTGACCCACGATTAACAGTTTTTGAGCCCTTTTAAAAATTTCTCCTACTCCCCTCCCCCCGAAAAAATAGGTTTTGTTGCACGCTAAAAAATATTAATCGCCAAAATAACGTCAAAAAAAGGAAGGAAATCTATCGAAATAATCTAGTTTTTAGCTATGTTTAAAGAAAACGGCATTTGTTTTCCGAGTCGTGTGTGTGATTCTTTGTCTCGCACGTTTCTCATTTAAATGAAGTCGGCAGTAAAGAGTGTATTGCGTCTGTTTTGAGTGACACTTCGGAGATAGCCCTCTCTTTTAGCATCCCATTGAAATGCGCGGGCTGCCCGTCCATCCATCTATCTACGGTACATGGGCACAGATTGACAGCCGAGACTTGAAAGAAAAAACGAGCAACGCAAGAGATCTCGAACTCTAGCTCTTCCTTTATTATTCAAATTGTTTATAGGCAAGTAGAGGTTAGTTAGCGCCCACTCTGAATAAGAATACCACTAAACACTCATCGAACCGGCTGAGCGGAATGTTGAATCAAGACGCATACGCCAAATAGACCCTATCATCATAACAATGACAGCACACGATAAGCACAGGACGATCCATGAATGCATTCAGAATAAAAACCTATCACCCGTTCAAGGGAGTTCGATACCTGTTTTGGGTGTGACACTTAAACGGGGGTAGTTCGTAGTTTGGTTCTTACTCAACAAAGACCTATGTTCATCCACATTTCTTAAAAGGTCTCGCTGAGAGCTTTAAAATGATGTGGCTGAACATAGGTCTATCTTGGAAAATAACCAAAGTACGCACTACCTCTCTATCTTTAAAGATGAACCGATGTGTCGCAATAAATAAAATTCTTGTCCAGAAAAACATTGTTTTGCCGCAACAAACTTTTTCCTGGCATCAGAACAAAATTCTGTGGGAGTAGGTTATCAAGGTTAGGTTATTTTTAGGTAAGGTTGGTCCCCTGTGTCGCGGTCGGCTCGATAACAGAACACTTAACTCAGGAGGGCAAATTCAACCCAACAATCAACTTCTGCGTAATCTTTCGACCACTCGAGTGTAAATTTATTCTTGAGAGTTGTACCAAAAGTATGAAGACATAGGTTGGTTTTTCAAGAGGGTCAGTTGAGTAAACGGGTCCATAAATGGTGCTTGAATCTTTATGACGCGACCTCCGGCCATGTCACTTCATTGTTTACATGCGTCGTGATGCATTACGAATTGGGAAGGGAAAAGTTACGAAAGCTGTGATAAATGTTTCTTTTCGGATTACGTAAACGGTCATGAACGGTTGGCCCCTGAGATGACGTTTGTCGCTGGGATGACATTCGACCTGGTCGCTTTCAAGGGCGTTCCTCGATTGAGCACCTTCTCCATCAATCTCTTTCATCGGTACCTTTTAGGTAGCGAAGTACCCAACTGGTCTGTAGGACCCAAAGCATCAACTCGTGAGTGCTTTGTAGAACTCAAAAAAAGGCCTTTTTTTGAGAAGCTAAAATTTCCGGTTTTCCGTTGTTTTATTAGCACTCTTAATTTAAATCAGTGAGTCTCTGAGGAAAGTCACTGAATTTCAGTAACACCAATGAAGGGGGGAAAAACAGTGGTTCTATACTGACAATGTGAGTGGAATTCAGTGAATTTTCTCAGACTCACTAATTCAAATTTAGAGAGATAAAAATTTATATAAATATGCGTTTTTACAGTCTAAGTGATAGGATTATTTTACTTTTATGCGCAATCTACGAATTTTTAATGTAAACCCTGTAACATTACCGTGGTGCTATTTATACGTGTTTTTATTGGGAAAAACTGTTAATGCTTGCAGATGGCGTTTTAGGTGTACTCTGGAAAAAAAAGGTGGTGTAAACACGCATTTTAAGACTCTTTATCGTATGATATTCTAAAAACTTATTTATGTTATTGTTTTAGGTATGATGAAACAAGGTCCTTAAAAAATCTTCTATTTTTATTATTTGTAAAAATCTTTAAAAATCTTCTTAAAAAATATTTGTAAAAAACATCTTTGAAGAAATTTAAGGTAGTGTTTAGGAAATTTGTGGAACCCTTTATCAGATTATCTTAAGCCATGCTTATCGGTAATAGTCTTATGGACCATAAATTTTAGGCGTTGACACCACGAGGAGGGTATAAAAATGATAGCGTAGCATGGAGTGTGTATGTGGTTAGTTGCACTTTCACCGATGGAATTCCATTTTTTGTCCGCTATGAAACCAAGATGCTTGGTACTTTAGGCGTAGTTATGAGGTTCGCTCTCCCTGTACCTAAAAAGACTAGTCGGTTTCACAGTGAATTTCATTTGTAGCTGTTTTTACCCGTTTTCTAACTTTCGTCTCATTGAGTGGATCAGGGACGAATCTAACATCAACTAGTCTTAATTTAAGCCAACCTTGCATCCCTAAATCCAGGTGGAAATTTCCATCCTGATGAAAAACCTTGTTAGGTTGAACCGCTACGACACAAGATAGAATTTGCCATCTACGATTTCTCTGTGTTATGCAGAGTTGATTTAGGTAACTTCCCTAAATTAGCTCGCGATTAAATTGATGCTATTATGGACCTAAAAAGGTAGCGTCCGACATCCGACCTCTGATGTTGCTCTAATTTTGAACGACCTTTAAAACGGGTCGACGGATGTCGAAATTGACCATGTCGACATCTGTTCAGATGAGAGAATCTTGGACATGCCAAGAACGTTGCCATCTAGACATCTTAAACCTTTTTTTTATACCTCATGTACAGAGTGATACTTTGTTGACATCTTTGTCGACTGTATGGGTGAAAACCGGGACTGATTTTTTTCTGATCATGGGGAATTCGTCGGAGAAGCTGTGTGAATTCATAGGAAATTGAAAACGTGCACAGTAAAAACAAACCCCTGTTTTAGGTATGAAGATAAAACAGGATAAGAGCGTACTTGAGTGTTGAAGATACCTCTATGAATAACCATATCAG
>Ga0058701_10002052_pt1 | contig 14938 bp, 14 predicted proteins | sample AgamicOrMae_FD_97039 | JGI IMG/M metagenome (GOLD analysis project Ga0058701, IMG submission 97039) | Agave microbial communities from Guanajuato, Mexico - Or.Ma.e | ecosystem: Host-associated > Plants > Phyllosphere > Phylloplane/Leaf | place: Guanajuato, Mexico | collected 2012-06-04
GCGCGCATGTCCCCCTCCCCCTAAAACCCCAGCTAGTTCCAAAATACTTCGCTAGATGGAGCCACCTATAACCGGAGAGTCCTCCCATAAGAGCGCCGCATCTTACTTATATAATCTTTGGGCGGAGCGGAGCATCTGTGGAAGGTTCACACAGGGCATCCAACCTATTTTATTGTCACCGAATGTCGCTCGGCCTAGGTTTTTCGTATACCTTACGTAAGCTGACCGACGTTTGCGACAAACGTCACCGGATTCCAAAGCAACGCCTTGCGGAGTTTTTATATGGCATATAACGAGAAATCGCCTATTTCCCGTGACTGTTTCAGACATAACAAAATCCCTTTTAGCTGTTGGTATTCCACAAACTGACTTACTATGGATTGAATTTCCAGGAATCGGAGAGTTTATCTTCCCAAGACATGTAAGCTCGAGCGCGACCGTCCACGTAGTACTCGAAGATGGTGTCCTTAAGGGGAAAACCACCTTCAAACTCCCTGATGTAAGTGTCGAGCTTATGACGACCTTCCTCGTCGACCGTGCAGCATAACGACCAAATTGCACTGAAACCCCATCATTTCCTTAAAAAAATTCACCCGCTTAAACACCTCAAGAAGAACAAGCTAAGAAAAGGTGTCAGCCTTAAAATTGTTCATAAATAACCTAATCTAACCTTACTTAACTTAGCTATGACTATCCTATAGGCCATGCAAAGATATTAACCCATAACAGCCCAAAGTATTTGGAGTGAAATTCAGCTTAAGAGAAATTGTAAGGATTTTTATCATTAAAATACGCAATTTTCTGTCTCGAAAAATGCTTAAATTATTAAATTTCAGGTTTCCAGAGGGGTGATATTTTTTAAAATTGTGACATTACTGAACTGAGACGATCCTCTAAAATATTTTTTTCTGTTTCCGAACGGCATCGCTGGGCGGTAGTTAGTTAAAGTGAGCTACGTCGAAAAACGATTAGCACATCTTCGCGAAATGTTGAAGAGGTTGATCAGAGGTATGATAAACACCTCGAGGCTAACTTAAACCAAGTTACTGAAGAGCTAGGCTAACTTAAGCTAGGTTATTGTATTGGGAATTGTAGGTGACATGCGTGTTTTATAAGTGAATTGGTCGAGTTTATGTTGTTTGCTAAATGGGGAAGGTCTACGCTCTTTAAGACTCACCAAAACATGAACCACAATTTAAGTGTGTTGCTGAAGGTGCTCTCGTCTGCGGGGTCAACGCCGTTCTCCAACGTTGCCAAACATCCGAGAAGATGGCACAAAGTCATGACGCTGTTTATTTCCGCAATCGCCACAGGTTCCACACAATGCTCACGTTTGAACTCCAGAATAGGATCGACAGTCCGCATGAAGTGCCCTCTTAGCTGCAGAAGATCAACACCAATCATTAATTACCCACACTTGACGTTCACGTTCGATCAGCATAGCGTAAACAAAATTATATGCTCCGGAATACAAGTTCTTTGTCAAAAGAAGGGGGGCATTCGATAGCGCCAAAAACCACAAGCGCCAACGCCGCAAGCGCCAGTCCGTAACCGCTAAACGAGAAAAGTCGCAAAAGCCAAAGTTTGTATAGGTTAGGTCAAGTTAGGTTAGGTTAAGTTAGATAAGGTTAAGTGAGGTTGAGTTAGGTTAGGTTAAGTTAGGTTAGGCAAGGTTAGTATTGCGGTTAAGACCTTTGCGCTTGTTGTTTTTGGCGCTTATGACAGCTACCCCGATTTTAAAGCCGTTCTGTCGCGTGCACATCAGTTTCACGTCTCCTAACCAAACAGATTTTTCCCTGACAACCCAGACGTACCTCTTCGGCGACGAGCTGTTGGGGATGCTGTTGAAGCCAGGACTCCACGTAAGGTTGCCATCCGAACTCCTTGTAGTCGTTGTAAACTATGCCACAGCGCGAAACTGTTGCAGGTGACGCTTCTGACAAATCTTCCACTTCAAACAAGAGAGTGACCTAAACAAACATCGATTGCTTTCCAGAGAAGCACTCAAAGCAGTATTAGCAATCAAGTACTGACCGCTCCAATTTTTTCAAACTTCCGTAACTTTGAAACGGAGAGAAATACGTCAGAAAAGCACGAAATAAAATCGTTAGATCTTCGAGAGATCCATCAGTTCAGTATTGTCAAAATTTTAAAAATGCCACCCCTCTGGAAACCTGAAATTTAATAATCTAGGCATTTTCCAAAGCTTAAAATTGCATATTTTAGTGGAGAAAAATCCTTTTAATTTCTCTTAAGCTCAATTTCACTCCAAATACTTTGGGCTGTTATCGGTTAATCGTACCTGTGGCGGCATCGTGATGCGTTCGCTGTTGACAAGAGTCAAGACTTTGTTGTCGTCCATCACGCTGTTCATATTCTCAATCCACACAGCGTCAACTGGGCCGTCGAACAAAATCCACTTCTGATCCCTGGTGGTAGCTGGCCAAGAGCAAAAACAGTTTTACGCGTGAACAAACGGACATGCTACACTCGGCTTCAAATTGCGACATTAGATTAACCCATTTGATCCCAATCATCCCTTCTCGACCGCACACAAATATTGGCTCAACGCGGAAAGTCTCAACGTGATTGAAGAATTTTAAGTAAAAATGTGACTTTAACTTAGAGTAAATCCAGAACGATTGATGAAATTTTGGGCAGAAAGTTTGGCTCACTTTTGAAGATTGCGTTCCCTGAACACAAATCTGTATGAGTAGAGTAGGCTAACGCATTTTAAAGTAGTCTATTGCTCACGACAGTGAGACGGGAACCGCTTTGGGCGAACGGCCTTTGGGCAAAACCCCATTTGGCAAAACGTCCAGACACCGAAGAAGGGAGTAGAACTAGTCTGCGTACTCACAAGCACAGCAGTTCCGCATGGTACAAGAAATGACACCGTCCATCCATTCGTTCGTCGCAAGGTCGAACTCCCCATACAACTCCCGCTGGCTAAGAGCCTTCGGATTGATGGGAAACACCTGAAATCAGGAGGAGTCATCGTAAACCGGACTTTGGTGCAGCCCCCATATTTCAAACGAAAAATCACAACGGCAACGCACTAAGCAACCAGACGCCTGAATTCTGTTTGACATTCCGAGCGAGATTCTGCTACCTTGTCGACATCAATAACCGTGCTCAACCCACTATCGCCCAGCGATGCCGTTCGGAAACAGAGAAAAATATTTTAGAGAATCTTTCCAGTTCAGTATTGTCACAATTTAAAAAATATAACTCCTCTGGAAACCTGAAATTTAATAACTTAAGCATTTCCCAAAACTTGAAATTGCGTATTTTAATGAGAAAAATTCCTTCAAATTTCTCTTATAAGCTAAATTACACTCCAAATACTTTGGGCTGTTACGAGTTAACTTAGCCTCGGTTATCTAATGGGTTAGTTTTCGTCAACCAGACTCCAACACAACATGGCCTTATGGTTTACCATTTCTCTTTGAATTTTACAAGAGAGTACTGAAGGTTGCTGCTTACTAGCGAAGGCTAGTAAACAATCTAGCCTTCTAGTAGAAATCTAGTAAACAAGTCTTACTCAAGCCTACTGAGTTGAGATTTTGTAAATTGAAGCTGAAATGTAACGATGCTTGAATTTTAGAAACGTGAGCTTTAGGTGTCTGATAGACGTCTGATATTTGCAAAAAAGTCTCTTTTTTTTTTGATCCAATGCTTGCCTCTACTTTGGCGTATTCAGGGTTATCTACGCCGGATAAACGTGTGAGCACTCCCTTCAGCACTTTCCACGTCGTGCTTTTGGCAGAACCGGTTTTCCCGCACAGAACGGCTGAGTGACGCGAGTTTTTCGTTTCGAACAGCTGAATGACTTTCAGAACAGCTGTCGGTGTAACCTGCCGAAAAGGAGAAGACATTTCATCCATGATTATCACGTAAACAAAACTTTCCAAATTCAGACCTCACGTTAACCCACTACCGCCCAGCGATGCCGTTCGGAAACAGAAAAAATTACTTTAGATGATCTTTTCAGTTCAGTATTGTCACAATTAAAAAAACATCACTCCTATGGAAACCTGAAATTTTATTATTTAGGCATTTTACAAAGCTTAAAATTGCGGATTTAAACTGAAAAAATAATCCTTTCAATTTCTCGTAAGCTATATTTCATTCCAAGTACCGGTACTTTGGGCTGACATGGGTTAAGTAAGGTTGGGTTAGGTTTGGCTGCTTTGAGGCTCGTTTATGTGAGGTTGGGTTAGATGAGGATGGCGAAGGTGACGTTAAGGAGAGGTTGGGTTTGGAGAGGTTAGGTTAAACCCCTGATATCGCTACTCCCATACTCACCTGTAGTTTATTTTCGAGCAATTCTGCATGAATAGCTTTGTTCATGAGCGAATAGTCAACTGTGGGGGTTTCAACGCCAGGAAACAGGTCGGACAGGATTCCCAGGAAGAGGGGCACGTCATCTTGAGTTAGTTTCGCCAGATTCATGTCTTTCATCGAAAGCAGGAGTACCTAGAGCACAAACTCATAGGCCAGTCGTAGAATTGCACCCTTACAGGATAGGCAACAACGCTGCATTTACCTCGTCCTCTGGAAGGTGCGGGTTCCGCATCCTCTTCTTACCGGAGTAGCGGATCAAAGTTACTAGTCCTCTTAAACCCCACTCGTAATGATCTTGCTTGCTCAGTTGTTGTTTCGTAAGGAAGAACAAGGTGAAAGTCTGGAAATGGGTTCAATGAGAATCCAGAAACGAGACTTAAAAATAATAGCAACGAGAGTTACCTTTTTGGCGAGTACTCTGGTATCTCTGAATCCTTCTCCGAACAACATTATTTCAGCGATCATAGCGCTGTCAGGGACCATCATGGCGATTGGTCGGAACATCGCTTTCAAGTTGTCTGGAAGTTCCGTGCGTCCCGCGTATCCTGTTAAAAAATACAAATTCTCATCATTTTTTGGGAGTGTCTATTAACCCACTACTGCCCAGCGATGCCGTTCGGAAACAGAAAAAAATATTTCAGAGGATCTTTTCAGTTCAGCATTGTCAAAATTCGAAAAATATCACCCCCCCTGAAAACCTGAAATTTTATTATTTAGGCATTTTCCCAAGCTTAAAATTGCGTATTTTATTGGGAAAAAATCCTTTCCATTTCTCTTAAGCTGAATTTCACTCCAAATACTTTGGGCTGTTATGCGTTTATCCGACTGCCCCCATTTAAAATGTGTTAGGTTCCGTGCGTTCAAGTCACCTCAAAATGCATTAGGTTGGTGCGTTTTAGTCTCCCTATATTAATGCATGTTGGATTAATAGAAACACCCTTTTTTTATCGTTCCTTGGGGATAAGGCTTGTTCTCCTTCCTCGTTACAAACAGTAAAATCTACAAGTTCTTTAAATAACGTTACCCACATTCTAGTCATGATTCGGTTAGAGATTTAAACGCAATATTTTTGATTAAAGTTTCAAAGAAGTAAAGGGGCACTCATCATTTTCCGTTGATATCATTATAACGGGGTATGAGTTCAGGTTAATGAGGTCTCAAAAATAGGCTATGAGGTGAAAGGGATAATGAGGTTTAAGGTGGGCGCCACCCACGAAGGTTCTTTAAACGTAGAACGAACTTTAAAAGGTCTGAAGGTATTGGACTCAAGCTTGGAAGCATCTAAGGAATAGCGTACCAGATCCGATGAGACTTCTAACCTGGATTCATGGTGATAAATATTCCGCAGGTCGCTTTGATCGCAACGTCATATCCGTTGAAAATGAATCGTTCCTGTTTGGCGGTGAGCGCTGACAGCACGCTCAGAATCTGTTGAGCGACAACTGACAAGACTTCGATGTTGATTCGATTGAACTCGTCGAAGCAGCCCCACGCCCCAGACTGCGCCAAGCCTGAAAAATGGAACATATCCCAGATAACGTTAAAAGCACACTCTCGACGTCACGCTCTGCTCGGCTTGAATGTTACATTTGTGGTGGAATGTGTTAATGCGCACCTGAGAACATCTTGCCGATACTCTTGTAATCCAACCCCTCTGAGCAATTAATGACGATAACGTACATGCCCAGCCCTTTCCCCAGGTCCTTCACCGTTTCTGTTTTGCCCGTCCCCGCTGGGCCCTTAGGGCTCCCGCCGCGGTGCAAGTGCAGAGCCGTGGTCAGAGTGATGTAACATCTACGAAACAAGGATGCCACACATAATACATTGTAAATTTCAACGGCTATTTTTCCCCGCCTTCCAAATCCTACCTTAGCGGAAGCACCTTACCAAGGTTAACTAAATTTAACCTAACTTACGCGGTTATTTGTCTGCTCATAATGAAAGATAAAACCAAGAAAAACAGGAGGTAGAAGATTCTAGAATTTACAGCGATACTATCGATTAACCCATAACAGCCCAAAGAATTTGGAGAGAAATTTAGCTGAAGAGAATTCCGAAGCATTTTCCCCATAAAATTACGCAATTTCAAGCTTTGAAAAATGCCTAAATTATTGAATTTTAGGTTTCTAGAAGGCCGATATTTTTTAAATTTTGACAACACTGAACTAAAATGATCCTCTAAAATATTTTTTTTCTGTTTCCGAACGGCATAGCTGGGCGGTAGTGGGTTAAGATTCCCTTGTGCAACTGGGAACATACCTGTCAGTTAAAGGAGTAATAACTAAGCGTTCGGAGTTCCCCAAGTATTCATACTGGTAGATAAATCGGGTGTTCGTTTGACGCACGACGCAGTCATCTACTTCGCGGTCCCAGTAAAACCGGAGCTGCTTCAACCACTCAAAGGCATTCACGTCCTGGCATCCTGAAACAAGGAAAAAATGTTTCAACAGGTGGCAATATTGTAGATTTCAAAAACGCAAGCAGGGCTGTTACGCGTAGCCAAAAAAATAAATAAAAAATATCCTAATTTATCCAGACCAAATTTCTTTTTCAGTCCTATATATTTTTTAGCAGAAAATAACGCTTTATTAACATCTTCCAATTACTGAATTGGCTAAGATACAACAGCTTAGGTTGACAAGGATTTACAAACGACCTTACGTTATCAAGGTTTTTGGTATACCTACGTTCACCTTAATTCCGACAAACCTGGTTTTAGCAAAATACACGCTGAAAAAATTCGTTGTGGAATTTGCTTTAAGAATTACAATTTACTCCTAAAAAGTGAAAAGTGATCTACTATTAGCAAATTAATGGCTAATTAATTCCCACTATTTGAGAGTAAAATTTCACTCCTAAAGCGAATTTCCATTGCTAAATTTTTTAGCGTGTAAAGAAGATAAAATACTATTTGATGAATTAAAAGTAAACATGAAACATTTACATTTCTCCCTGACTTTCCCTGAAAGAAGTACCGCTTGACCATGTTTTCCAAAACAACCCTAGCAGTTGTAAATGAATTTCCATTCGATCGGCCACGCACGTGGAATCCACCGGGGCTTAGAGGGCAGTGCAAACAACAATAGTGCTGATAACAAGGGCCGTGTTAAAGGGAGTCGTGCAAATAACGACTGCGGTATAACCATTGCCTTCGCTTGTTCCTACCTGCTTTGTACATTTGATCGATGACATCTCTGGCATGAATTTCGATGGTAACAAGACCGGCGACCTTCAAACGCTCCACTTTCGTCAAATCCGAGCGAATCGCGTCCGAGAACTTCGACAATACTTGATTCTACCACACAGAGATCATTTCAACCAGTCAGCTGGCAAAAACGGCTGTTTCTGAAAAGTTACTGCTTGAGGAATTTAAAACAATTTCGAAGTGAGTTCTGTGGGGGGAATATTTACTAGGTACACACCATCTTTTTGCGAAGTTTTCTCAGCGGCTTTTTTGTATCCATCGCTTTACAATGCATCAGCGTTCTCGTGCAGTCTGTCGTCCACTGAATCTGAAAAGGCAAGATAGTAACTTCAGCCCATGGGTCATGTTCATTCTAGACGATAAAGCGAGTAAGAACGATTTTCCTCGCCTCTTTGGCCAGTAAAAGGTAAAAATTAACATACATTTTACGACCCCGCTTTTTACGCAAAGTGAGCCTCATACGATTCAAAAAAAGTAAAAAAAACAACAAAAAAAACGACAAACTAGGTTTTATTGATTGAAGATACATAAATTTAAGTATCCTAAGGTTAGGTATAACAACGTTGGGTATGGACTTAATTATTCGTAGGAAATTATTCCATACGAGAGAAGTTTCTGCATCTGAGGATAATCGGTATCGTAAGCTTTGAATGGCAAATCTCTGATCGATGACGCAACAATATGAGAAAATTACCTGGCTGCATGTGATGCACAGTTGGCCTGGCCATTCTTTGATCCATTTATCTCGCCTCTGCAAATTCTTCCTCAAATCCGCTCGACACTTCTTCATGAGATCTCTCAGCGTTTCCCTCATAACCGTTTCTGAATAATCAGAGAAGTAAGATTAAGTTCATGTCGAAGCGGATGAAGCGATTTATACAGAATTGGTCATTACCGACGTCGTTTAGCCAAAGTTCGACGGGACCGTCAAGACCCACCGCCTGCACGAATTCTATGTATTCGCCATCCAACGAAAACATTCCATGGCCCTCCATTCTCAATGGAGCCTGTAAAAAGCAATGATTATTAACCCACTTCTGCCCAGCGATGCCGTTCCAAAACAGAAAAATTTATTTTAGAGGATCTTTTTAGTTCAGTATTGTCACAATTTAAAAAATGTCACCCCTCTTGAAACCTGAAACTCAATTATGTAGGCACTTTCCAAAGCTTAAAATTGCGTATTTTAATAGAAAAAAATCCTTTTAATTTCTTTTAAGCTAAATTTCACTCCAAATACTTTGGGCTGTCATGGGTTAAGTGGAATGGTATTTTCAAAAGAAAACGCGCTAGGTATAAACGATAGTATTCCACCTGAACAAGGAGGTAAAATTGAGCATACCTCAGGGAACAAATCGGTGAAAAAAAAGCCAATTTAAACGGATCTTCATAGAAGGGCGCACGGATATTGTTACAACTTTTCGGAGTACTGAATAATCTGAGTGTCGTGGTACAAACCTTGACCATTTTCAAGGACAGAATCGATGAAAATAACTTCTTTAGATGCGGTTGAATCATTTCAGGTTTCCGGGAATTGGCTAAGATTTCCAGGAGATCCTCGTTTGATATAAAGTAAAAACGCGGGAAAACATGGCGCTTTGTCTCCAGATATTTCTCCAGTGCTCGCTGAATGCCTTCCAGGCGATCGATCAACCCGTTTAGCTTATTTAGCATTCCTGCAATTTTATTAACAAGTATTAGTTTAGGCAGATTCACCCAATGACTTGAGAAGGAAAGTTAAAACAAAAAGAGGCGTAGAAAGTTTCCCTTGACGTACTCCAAGTTTGAAAATCTAAAACAAACGTTTTCGTTCTCTGATGTGAAAAAAACAAACAAAAAAAAAACAAACAAAAAAAAACGAGCCGTTTCAGATAACATCCTCCCACTTCTAAACACATAGGCGAATATATTCGTGATTAAGGCACAAGTTATGATAACTTTTAACTGTCCAAGTAATCCCTGAATCTTCTAAGATTTTTACAGCCGAATATCACGACTACAAGACTTTTCACGACCGAGCAAAATGATCTAGCAAGTTGACTAGTTCGAAATACCTAGCTAACATAGGTTTGCAAAATGTCTAGATTACGTTCACCGGCATCTAGATTACAAGAAAACTTGATCAAGTTAATCTAAGTTAAGGGTAAAACGAACAACTTTTCTGACATTGAGATCTCCTGATAGGTTATAGGCAACAGAAGATCAGCGACGTTGTTCTTGTTGCCGATGCTACATCTGACAGGGGCTCGTACTTAACCCACTACCGCCCAACGATGCCGTTCGGCAACAGAAAAATTAATTTTAGAGGATCTTTTCAGTATTGTCACAATTTGAAAAATATGCCTTCTGGAAACCTGAAATTTAATTATTTAGGCATTTTCCAAAGCCTAAAAATGAAAAAAATCCTTCAATTTCTCTTGAGCTGAATTTCACTCCTAATACTTTGGGCTATGAGTTAAAAATAGTATGTTTTGGATATGGCGAAACATACCGGGATGATGCGTAGCAACCTTTGCATTTAGGTCCGTTTTCATCAATCCTATAATATCTCTCCAGACGGATGTTATTTGGTCAAAGGTTCCCGTCTCGCCGGGTAACTGCTTCCGAATATCTTCTCCGGTAAAAATATTCTGGAAGAAAACAAAATCAGCTGATGAAATCGTCGTGGCTGCTGAAGAACCGATGTAAAGAAAAAAAAAGCTTACGTCTAGATACATCCACTGGCGCTGGATGGAAAACAAGGTTTCGAGAACTTCCATGATCAAACTTAAAGTTCTTTCCCAGTAATCGACAGACTGATAAAAAGGCTCGACATACCTGGAAAAATTCCATAACTGCACAGATATCCTGATCTCAGATTTCTACACGAGAAGGCGTTTAAAACTACACCAGTCAGACGAACCTACGCTAGCCTCAGTTAAAGGTAAATTACGGTCAAACATACGCCTAAGACGTGAGCTAATGTTTTTAACTCAATATTCTCTTCTCTATCCCCCCACAAAAATAATAAACTTTGGCCCCGTCGACGCAAATTCGATTTTTTCAAAATTCCGAGCCTTACTTGGTAGATTTCATTGTGGAAAGCATAACTTGATGCTCCTCCAAAGTCTGAAATATCTCGTCAGCTGATTTGAGAGTCATGATTCCTTTGGTTTTCTCCTTGTAAGGCTGAAGTTCGATTTTGGCGTGCTTCCAAGTTTCAGCCACATTCTTGAGCTGGTTTTCGATTGCAAGCTCCATCGTTGCCGCAAGAGAAATCTGACTGATGGCTTCAGCGAAGTTCTGCATTTCCATTTCCATAATCTTCTCGAGAGTGAAGTCAGGAGCCTTCTCGTCGAACGTCCTGAGAATCAAGATTGACTTTTACACAGTAAAGTCATGGACCTCCTCCTGAAAATCAAGACTTTCAAGTCTGCAACTACTCAATCTTTGTTTCTCTTTCTGTATCCTACAAGCGAGCGATCACTGATTTTGAAATATGGTGGCATAAAGTCTGAACAGCCTAACCTTAAATAAAAAGGCCACAGTCAAAAGTTATGACATCTGGATTGCTATCTTTAAAAGGGGAACATTGCGTTTGTTAAGCTGACCTGTTCAACACCTTTCTCACTCGATCCCAATGACGATCTCGCATGGCGGGATTTTTCAAATCGGTGATTAGGGGCAAAGTTTTCCTAAAGGCCTCCACCCGACTCCGGCTGTACGCAACTATTTCCCAGTTCTTATCTTTCAGCTCACGACTGAGGGCATTCAACTGGCGGTACAGAGTCTGGGCAGTAATGTCCATCTCGGCTGTCTTGATCTCCCAGAAGTTGCTAGCTTTATAGGACTGCCACGCTTTGTCCCATTCTTGAGTCAGTTCCCATACGATTTGTAGGGTTGACAGTTCCTTCAAACAAATACGACATTGTTCCTATTGTTGTGAAGTGCAGATTTAATGGCCCGCGAGAAAGAGAAGCGACGATTTTCACGTAGTAACATTCTCAGTTTTAATGGTACCATTTTTTTTTCTGTCACACCTTTTGTCACCCTAGCGAGGCGCATGTTACTATCAGTCCAAAAGGTATTTTCAGGTTCCGGTCGCGCTAGAAGACTCCGCCTTATGGAGAAACACATTGGCCACCGCCTTGTCACACGACCGAAACCGGACAATACCTTTTGGACTGATAGTACCTAAGCCCCTAGCCACGGTACCTAACTTAACCCAATTCCGCCCAGCGACGTCGTTCGGAAACGGAAAAAAAATATTTTAGAGGATCTTTTCAGTTCAGTATTGTCGCAGTTTAAAAAATATCACCCCTCTGGAAACATGAACTTTAATAATTTAGTCATTTTCCAAAGCTTAATATTGCATATTTTAGTGAGAAAAATCCTTCCAATTTCTCTGAAGCTCAATTTCACTCCAAATACTTTGGGCTGTTATGGGTTAACCTCAGGGAGAGGAAAAATAGAGGAGTCCCCGACTCCGATTTTAGCGCCATCTAGCGAAAGCAAGCCGAACTGACCGCCCCATAGAGAGGATAGGCAGTTTGCAAGTGAATAACTCGAGATATTCTACCGGAAACAGGTCCCGTCTTTGCGCTGAGATATCGGATGCCTTTCAAACAGTAAAACTTCTTTTCTGGTCGTCTCAAACAATATTCTAAAACTAAACGCGTAGAGAAGGGGAAGTTGAGGATGCTTACTTTCTCCAAGTTCTGCAAGTCGAGACTCACTGGACTGGTTATATGAAAAACTGCGAGGTCAGCTGTGAGTCTCGCTTCTAACGCCTGCATATCTTGCATTCGCTTCGTCGTATTTCTAATATAAGATAATGCTCCTGCGCAAAACAAACCGGTTGTCAAAACTAGCCGAAACTTTGTTTTCTATTGAAAGAGTTAACAAGATCCGGGTAGCTGCCATAAGCGCCAACGCCGCTAGCGCCAATCCGTACCGGTAACCGCAAAACGAGAAAAGTCGCAAACGCCAAAGTTCATAACCGCTATACAAACCTAACCTAACTTAACCTAACCTAACCTGTAACATGATAGGCCTACCTATCATTTGGCGGTTACGAACTTTGGCGTTTGTGGCGTTGGCGCTTGCAGTTTTTGGAGCTATCGAATTCCCCGCCAAGATCCTACCACCATAAATTTCAAAGGTTGAATCTTCCACCCACATTTTGTCTGATAGCGGAGGGACTCAAGGTCGGCAAACGTAGGTTAAACCATGGCGGGTTAAAGAGGTGAAAAATCCACCTTTTGCGACTGAGTCTGTTTAGCTGTAGTCATGATGACGAGCGGTGTTTTTTTTTGGGTAGTTACTTACTGGTAGGTGTCCAGTTTGAGGTGTAAGGACCTCTGGTGAGGACAGCCGTTAAAATATCGTGAGCTTTCGTCTTCAAACTATCCGATTCGCGAAGCAACTCCTTTTGGAAGTCATCCTACGAAAGGAAAGTTTCGATTCTTTAGGGGAGAGGAGTATCGACAGAAAAACGGTGAAATATGAAAGTTTTCTCAGAGAAGCAGCGAACAAAAGCACGAAAACGCTGAAAAGGTGGCGATTTTTCGTAGAAGAAAATCTGGAATTGGAGAAGAGACGTTCAGTTTCGCAGAGTCCCTACCCAGGGCTGAGTAGGCAACACGCGCGACTTGTGAGTACACTGGTTGCCTAAGCTCCTTTCCGTATAGGCTCATTATGAAGCCTGTCCGACGTGTGTGATACGGCATCGACTTTCAAGGACAAAAGAGAATCAATAAGTTGTGTTTCATTTATTTTTTTAATATCAAAATAACCAAAAAAATTAAAAATCTCAGAAATAAATTAAAGAATCACAAGAGGTGACAAGAAAGTGTCAAGAAAAAAATAAGAATTGGAATAAATAAAACTGACCATCGACGAACATTGACGAATTGGTAAAAATCGATTCCGCATAAATCATAAAAACAAAATAAGAAGTAAAGAAAACTCAAAATTGCACGTGCGAGAGACACGAACAAATCAAAGTAATCTCGATCGAAAAAAAAATTAACACCCTTGCTGTATACTAGAGAGCCTCAAGGTCGAGAGAAGAGAGCTAATTGGCTGCAGCTCGCCCTATTCAACACCCTGATTCGCTTCTGGTCAAGTGGGAGAATATGGATACTCAACCTTAAGGCTCCTTGACATTCCCTCTTAAAACACAATATAGTTTCCGTTAACTTTCCAGAGACTAGCGACAAAGCCAACTGAAAAAGCCACCTCACATATCGGTGTCAGATTCTGCGAGTTTTACGCGGTTGACGGAAGAACTATTAAAGATATCTAATGTTTTATGTATCTTTGATCTCTAACATCTTTGGATTATCCAAAGACTGGATCGACGGTTGCGTCTTCTTGAAAATCTAAAATAAGCGCATTTAAATTTACCGGGTTCGCAAAATCTGGCAACGCTACCCAGCAGTGTTGTCAGATTCCGCGACTCCGTCAAATTTAAACGCGTCTAACTTTTTAACCGTTGAAGATAACACAATGTTGAACCCTATTTTTGGAATGTTCAGCTCGACAGCGATCCAAAGCATACCCGACATGATAGGTTATTTTTAATGATTATAAAGTTAGACGCGATTAAAATTTACGAAATTGCGGAATCTGGCAACACTGCTGCCCAGTTGAATCAGATGCATGCAGTCATGAGGAAGAAGGATAAGGAGCACAGATAAATATCCCCTGACTCATTTATTAGCGAGACTAAATACACAAGTTACAGGAAGTAGTGAATTACCGTGGGCACATCTACCACGATTTCCATGTATGAAAATAGAGACAGACTTCATACGAAATTCTTCATGCAGCAAAGTACGACGTAGGTTGGAGACATAAATCAAACAACATACACACCCAACACCACTACATCCCACATAAATTATCTGCCTCATCCAAAGATCGTTCAGTTACAAGGAAAAATATTGGGAGTTATATCCGGTACTAAGCATATTTTATAGGTGGAGTTTCCCACCTTTAATGGCCCACCCGAGCGGAAAGAGGCATAAAGCGCCTAACTAACCTAGCTTAACCTAACAAAACGGTCGCTAAGTCGGATGCACACACTGTGCTGCCAGTGAGAAGAGCATCAGTCTTGGTGACAGTCGAGCGGAGCGTTGGCCAAGTGAGGCACAAGGCACTTTAGTTTACCTTATCTAATGATCATTAAGATATCGCTGATCGTCAAAATTATAAACTAAACCAGGGTGAAACAAGAGGTAGAATATCCCAACTTTGAACTTGCAGGGTATGAACAATACCCGAATATCACGAAGATTCAGATGATATTTCTGTTTTTAAGGTAAGACACAACCGCAACAGAGCCAAAATAAATACAAGACATTAATAGAGATTACTTCGAAACGGATACAGGTTATATTTTAACGC
>Ga0058701_10002053_pt1 | contig 14936 bp, 9 predicted proteins | sample AgamicOrMae_FD_97039 | JGI IMG/M metagenome (GOLD analysis project Ga0058701, IMG submission 97039) | Agave microbial communities from Guanajuato, Mexico - Or.Ma.e | ecosystem: Host-associated > Plants > Phyllosphere > Phylloplane/Leaf | place: Guanajuato, Mexico | collected 2012-06-04
CAGTGAATAGTCTGCTCATATCAGGCGGAAGAAGTCTCGAAGATTTAAGATAGCAATCGTGCAAGACTGGGCCGCTTGAGAACTGCCCAAGTTTGTCCAGGAGAAGGAAAGTGAGCGATTAGTTTTGAGGAGAAAGTAGCAATCTTCTCCAAGAGAGAGAGAGAGACAATTAACAATAACTCCATCAAGTTGGAGATAGATAGTAATTTGTTTGAGCCGGACATTTTCTGAACACATTTGTTACATTCCAGCAAGTGGCCTCCAAGTGAAGAGGAACAGTGAAGAAGCATCAGTATTTTTCAGTGCAAAATAAAGCAAGAGTTAACTAATAGCAAGAGGAACAAGTGGGGCACACTTATTGGCCTTCCTAAGCAAGCCTTGTTGTCGTGGTTGTTGTTGTTTGTTTGTTGTCGTTGTTGTTGCTGCTGCTGCAAAAGTTAATTGGCGACAAAACTAAAATGGACACAGTGATTGGTCATTCCGGCGTTCGTGTGGGTGATATATTCACATCGCCGGTCAAGTCGACTGTTGATATTTACAATTGGATCTTTTCCTATGCAGACCCGCGAGTCGATTCATGGCCCCTTATGGGGTCGCCATTTCCAACTGTTGCAATCTTTGCCACATATTTGTTGATCACAAAATATGGCCCCAAGTATATGAAAGATAGAGAGCCATTTAATATTAACAAATGGACATTGATCATGTACAATATGGGTATAACATTATTAAACGGTTGGATGGCGCTGGAGCTATGCTGGTGCGCTTACAAGAGGGGCTACAATTTAGTTTGCCAATTAGTTGATGTTAGCGATAATGAATACGAGCTAAGGATAGCAAACGTTGTTTGGTGGTATTATATTAGTAAGTGTATGGAATTTATGGATACATTTTTCTTTATATTAAGAAAGAAAGACAATCAGCTCAGTTTCCTACACATTTATCACCATTCGACAATGTTTTGCGTTTGGTGGGCGGGCACCAGATTCGTACCAGGCGGTTCGGTTCTCTCCGCAGTGATGGTCAATTGTTTCGTACACGTGCTCATGTATTCCTACTATGCACTTGCCGCCATGGGACCCCATGTACAAAAATACCTCTGGTGGAAGAAGTATCTCACCATGATCCAATTGGTTCAATTTGCCGCCGGTGTAACAGTGGGAATCCATTTGATTGTTAGCGGTTGCCAGTTTACACGCTGGATGCAGTACGTGTTTGTCTGCTATGCGCTATCATTCTTGTTGCTCTTCAGTGATTTCTATAAGAACGCCTATATGTTGCGCGGCGATGGTCGTCGTCCAGACTCAAAGAAGGAACAGGAGAAGGTGGCCAACGGCAAACAGCAGGCCAATGGCCTGGCCCAAAAGTCAAACGGATACTCGAAACAGCAATCGAACGGAATTGTTTATAACAAAAATGGACAACAACTGACGCATCGTGCCACAAGCAATGGCAACGCTTGTGCCAATGGTTACTCGGCCAAAATAGTCTGAGAAATTCCCCCTCAATTGCATCATTTCCCCACAATTGCCCTCGAATTTTCTTCACCATCACCACCAGCAATTACCACCAGCTGGGTGCTGCAAATGGCGGCCCACAAATCGCCCCACCCTTCAAGCCTTTCCGCTTCCAACGGAGCAGAGCCCTCTATTTACCCACTTTTCAAACAACCACACAAACCGCTCAAGAAACGGAATCTATTATAATGATAAGTTTTTACATATTTTTTATATAAATCTATATAAATATATAAATATAAATATCCGCTTGTGTAAGCTATCACAGAAGCTGAAAGAATCATCGCATTGCACCATCAATTGTCGCTTGATACTATGGGGGGGCATGATCCCCGAGACAGACCGGAGCCAGGTCCATGGGAGAGTTAATATCTTCAACTCATCAAACCTTCAGCGCACGAAAAAGATTTACATTTCCGCATTTGAATTTCAATTCCCGCAAAAGGCCGGAATCGAGTGAATCCTACACTATTTCTTACCTTCAAGAAACCTCTGATAAGAATCAAAAACTTATCACAACTTGAACATACAGACTGTGGCGAGCGGCGCAGCAGCGCCACTCGCCGGCGACAGACACAGAGAAAGCGGGCGAGAGTAGGTGAGCCGGACTAGAGGCAGCGTGTGGAAGCAGCTGCCTCTCGTCCAAACAATCAAATTAAAATTCTTGTAGTTCAATTGAATTCTCCTGTCTCCCTCTTTTCAATCGGCGCACAATCTCTTCTAGTCTCCGTAACTTGCTGCCAACTAGTATCACCACTTCACCAACATCCATGAAGAGCTTGTTGATATGTTGTAACATATTCCAAATCTCTCCGTAACTTGCAATATGTCTGGAATCACCGAGGAAGTCACTTCTGAAACGAAAGTGGATTCCCAGATAAAAGCAAAACCCAAGAAACGATATGATGATACCAAGGGAGATACTATTTTCATCAGGAATCTCTCTAGGTTCGATACAGATGAGGAAAAGTTGAAACAGCATATGGAGGAAAACTTTGGTGAGACAATCTATTGTTTGATATGTAAAGATAAAGAGACAGGTGAACCACGTGGCACAGGGTTCGTAAAATTCAAAGAGCCAACCACGGCATCGAAATGCCTGGAAGAGTTTAAAGATAGAGAATTACAGCACAAATTCTTCTTAGACTCTAGGAATATATTCGTTCTGCCCGCCCTCACGAGGGAAGAGGCCGAGGAAGTGAAAAATTCTAACGCCAAGAAGATTAAAGTGGAGGAGGAAAAGAAAAAGAAGAAGACGAAGTCCAAGAAGAAGGGTCGGCATTTACCGAGGGAGAAGTTTTTTCCTAGCAAGAAGAAAAAATCATGAGATATCACGCACAAGTGATTGACATCGACCTCATCGATGATAATAAAATTTAGGTTATCCGATGTTACTTTGGATGTTACAAACTTTTGATTGATTTGTAGAGAATTTTGCCAGAAAATCTCATAAGTCGAATCAACAAACTCCATGAACAAACTGCAACAAGGGATGAACATGGGGTGACTTTACGCATAGAATCTTATCTTAGGATTGTGGTAGACTCTAAGAAGCCTCTTTTTCAGCTTGGAGATTCCACCTTATCAGAACTTCAGTTGGTTCTCAAATGTCTCTATCGAAATTTCGCGTATTTTCGCGTTCATCTAATTCTTTATTCAATGTTTCACGATTTGGCCACGATTATTCAACTTCTAATGACTTATAATAGAAATCTTCCCCCTGTTTCTCTAATATTTCCTGTCTTCTGGCCTTACCATTCAACACGGCAGTCTTGAATAATCGTGCATACAGCTCTATGGATTGGGGTGAATCATCGTTACCGGGTACGGGATATGTGACTAGGGTCGGGTCTGCATTAGTATCACAGATGCCGACTGTGGGGATGAGCATTTTTGCAGCCGAAGTAACGGCTGCATGTAAGTTATTCACTTTCTCTAGCACGCTAAAGAGGATAATAAGATCAGGTAGCCTTGTTATTGCTCCAAATTTCTTTGTCGAGTCGGTTAATATCTCGTTGCGCCATCGCTGACAATAGGCATATTCACCACACTCCTTCGCCGCATCCTCAACAAAATGCGCATTCTGTCTAGATTGGTGGACAAACAATATGATACCGTTTCTGTAGGCTATTTCTGCGGTTACATTGAGAGCTTGGTTGAGCAGGGGAGCTGTTTTATCTAGATCGAATATCAAAACTCCAAGACGTTTTCCAAATATATAGGGTCTCATATGTGGATCGAGCATCGTTTCTTTGTGACCGAAGTGCACTCGTGATTCCATAAGGTCTTCGATAGTGAAAAGCTTGTTAAGACCGAAGAAGTTTTCCGGCATGAGGGGATTCTTGCTGAGCGCTTTTGTTGCATTGTGTACCTGCCGCCTAAAGATCCTTGTCACAAGAGAGGCCATATCTCAACTTAGTTTGTAATCGATGATCCTAGCACTTGATTGAGTGTCAACTAGGCTAGGTGGCAGTCATCACAAGGTATGAAATCCTCTTTAAGTTCTGAACTTTTCGAAATCACGTGGTAGTCATCTAACAGGAAGATTCGCGCGCGCGGATGAAACCTCAGGCGACTCCGATCACCAGAATGTGGTCAATTTTTCGCGAACATAGAGAGTTCGATCTTGATTATTATCAGCCAATCATAAGTAGATATGACAAAATCGCTCGAAGAGGCAACTGAGCCTCCAAGCAAACGCATAAAGTCTGGGGAGGAGTTCATCAATCTGATCGACGAGTGCTATGAGCTTCAATTCTCTGTTAAAGACAAGTCAGAGGACCAATTGAAGACCCTTGAATCAGGTGTCAGTAAGATTCGGGACACATTAGAACATGTTGTCTCTTCTAGTGACGTCTCATTCGGATCGACTAGATCTGCCTCAAAGATAAATTGGGGAAAGTGTGTCAGCTTGATGTTAGAAAACGGACTCGACAACGTCAAAGCACTCAAAGTTCTCACAGACCGACTCAGTCCCGGTGGAGGACTTCTGTAGAACCCAAATGGTTTCCCTGACACATAATGCCAGTGACTGCTGGAGAGAGATGAAGAGAGAGAAAGATTAAAGTACCCTAAAGCTTTAGATTAGCAAGTTATCGATTCATTTTTTTCTTTTTTTAGTTCTGTGAAATGGTCTTCCATAGTGTACAGCATAAGTCGTTATCTTCGAAGCATAGGAGAGGATTTCTATAACAGGTCGGCAACATTTTCTGGCATCTCCTGTATATCAGTACCATAGAAGCTCATAATATCTTGTAAGTTCCTAGCGTCTTCGGGGGTTACAAAATTGATTGCAGCACCTTTACGACCAAAACGACCACCACGTCCGATACGATGGATGTAATTTTCGCGATTATTCGGTAGATCGTAGTTGATGACCATGGAGACTTGTTGTACATCGATACCACGAGCTAATAGGTCAGTAGTGATGAGAACGCGACTGGATCCTGATCTAAACTCTTTCATGATGATCTCACGCTCGCTTTGGGGCATTTCACCATGCTAGAAAGTTGGACGATTGGAGAGGGGTTAAATATGTTAAACTCTATCTCATCGAATGGAATTTGAGGATGGAATGTGACGCTTGCGATTGAGCTGAATGCCACCGAAAAATATTCTTAGACATCCACCTCACCCAAAGCAAGTGCCTCGCTTTAATTTTCTCCTAAGACGACAACCCACACAAAAAGGCGATAATAATGTATGGGTGCTTTTAGAGGAGACAGATCAGAGAAAAGTCATGTGATCCGGGAGGATCATACTTACCATTGAGGATACTGTAAAGTCCTTCATACCCATCTGTCTCGCTAACCAGTCCACTTTCCTCCTAGTGTTACAGAAAATGACTGCTTGTGTAATTGTCAACGTTTCATAAAGATCGCAAAGTGTATCGAACTTCCATTCTTCTTTCTTAATATTGATAAAAAATTGTTTGATACCCTCTAGAGTCAACTCTTCCTTCTTCACCAGGATATTAACTGGGTTTCTCATGAATTTTTTCGTTACCTCCAACACTTCAGATGGCATGGTAGCAGACAAGAGTATAACTTGCATGTCTTGAGGAAGCATTCTGAATACATCGTAAATTTGGTCCTTAAAACCTCTCGATAACATTTCGTCGGCCTCATCTAATACAAACATTCTAATTTTATCTGGTACTAGAGCTCCACGATGGATCATATCAAAAACACGTCCAGGCGTACCTACGACAACCTGAGCTCCATCTTTCAGGCTGTTCATATCGGAATTGACGTTCGTACCACCGACGCAGGCATGACATTTGACTTTCAGGTGATCTCCAAGTGCAATAACGACTTTCTGAATTTGTTGCGCTAATTCACGTGTTGGAGCCAAGATAAGTGCCTGACAATCTTGGCTTGCTGTATCGATATTCTGTAATACAGCTATTGAGAAGGTAGCCGTTTTACCTGTACCAGATTGAGCCTGTGCAATAACGTCATGTCCTCTAATGCAAGGCGCAATGGCACGCTGTTGGATGGCCGATGGTCTCTCAAAACCGTAGGCAAACACACCTCGGAGTAAGTCGTGATGTAGATTCATCTCTTCGAAGCTAGTAACAACTTCGTCCCACGTTGACTCGATAACACCATCTGGATCCATCTCTTTGTTGCGTGCTTCATCAGCAGCTCTATTGGGATCGTTAGCTCCATCGGAATTGTTGTAGTTAGCCATGATTATACTAATATTTTATCAATATACTTTGATATACCGAATTAATATATATATATGAAGATTGAACTAATCGGATAAATTGTTGGCGAATAGTGATTACGAAATCTATTAGAGAAACTAATTGGTTGGTGTCGTAGCTTCAGGAATATATTTTGTCGTCGTCTCAGCCGTGGCAGCGGCGATGGCGGCCGGTTAGTCTCTGCGAATCGGGCAGCGCTAGCACATGCTAACATTGTTCGCTGCGGAAAGCCGACTTCAGCCAGCCCTGCGAGCTGGGCCGGTTCGTTCGTCAGAAGTGATGATAGAAATACCCGTGTGCGTGCGTCATGCGGTCTGAAACTGCAGGAGGAATCTGACATGCATGCTGGCTCGCAGGAAAGAGCTACGGCTTTTCTCAGCACTGCGGCGCGGAGGGAAAAAGCGGCTGCCAATGGGCGAGCTGCATGTGCTCGCTGTGCGGTTGGCGGCCGACTCACGAGAGGAACAGGACTAGCACAACCAGCAGGATGCGATGCCGCTGGCCAGGCCCTGCGGCTGGCGATGCAGATGAGATTCAACGAGAACGCACATCATTTCAAGGGGGGCAGTCAGTGGAAACCCATGCTTTTTCGGCCCCCCTCATGGAAGAATGGTCCAAACTTGAGCGGCAACTTTTCTGTGCCAGACGAAACAGATTTATCCTGCTCATCACGCACAAACCTTGTTTATTACGCACATGTGCCAACATACTGGCCCTAACAATTCGCGCATTTCTGGCACAGATTAAGACCGCACATGAGCGAAAACTTTCTAAACCTGGGCGCGTAAAACTGTGCGTTTTCCGCTTTGCGCCTGCGTGCTGCCGGGCACGTCTCTTCCGGGGCGCCAAAACCAAACTGGCATCTCCGTGGAAGGCCTCACGCGGGATCCCGACACGCCCTTCCATGAACTCGAGGAGGTGCGACGAACGAGGCGGACTGCAAGTGAATCTTAAGATCTGCGCGCGCATGCAGTTATCGATTATTCTGGATAGAGGCAGGGACGTGCAGTAGTCTTCCTGCGTTACTAGTTTGCATTGGAAAATTCATTCGTCGAACAGGCGGGCAGATTGCTCAAATATTCGGCTTTCCACCAATGAAAACGTCTTTTCAGGGTTCCAATCCTATTTCGGTGGAGGATTAACCTGTCCGCTCGTCCGTCGCTCAACCTAATCCCTGTGGAGCTCTGTTAAATCCGAAAGACTTGGGGCAATTGTTCGTCCCCCCAGCTGCTGCGATGCCCAGTAACCAACCTGCGAATTCTCGGCTCACTGCATTGACGCGCTATACCTCAGGGATGCCTGCTCCACACTGCCGGGATAATCTCCCGTTCTAGGGCTGAGACCATTGACAATTGGGGCTGCTAAATTCTGTGATGTTGGGAAAATAATGCTATCGTAAAATCGCTGATTTTTTTCGCAGGGAAATACGGATTCTAATTATCATTTATCTCTACAAAATATCATGTCGTTATATATTGTTTGATATCCTTCAGCTTGTGGCAGCAATCATTATTGTGAAAGTCTCATGCATCATGGAGAAAATTAAATCTAGATGGAGGAAAAACTATCTAGAGGATAATATCACCGACAAATCTGATGAAACCACCGTCACAAGCAATAATCACCATAAACATCATCATAGTAGCAAGCATTCTAGCCCGCCGGTCTATGAACCGATTACCGAGAATCTATATTTAGATAAACGAAAGAGTGAACATAGTCGAAGTAAGAAAGATGCCCGGTCCATGGTATGCGACTGTATTCTTACCAAAGAAGAACGTGCACGTGGAGTCATGGGATGTTTGGATGATTGCTTGAACCGCATGCTTATGATTGAATGTGGTTCCAAATGTACCTTAGGTGATCATTGTCTGAATAAGAGGTTTCAAAAGTGCCAATCAGCCAAAGTTGAGGTTTTTAAGACTAAAAAGAAAGGATGGGGCCTCAGAGCGGCCGCCGATCTACCTGCTGGCACCTTTATCATGGAATATGTCGGTGAAGTCGTACGGTCTAAAGAATTTAGGAGTCGTGTAAAAAAATACACAAAGCAGAAAGTCAAGCATCACTATTTTATGGCTCTTCGTAGTGATGAAATTATTGACGCCACATGTAAAGGTAACCTCACCAGGTTCATCAATCACAGCTGCGAACCTAACTGTGAGACACAAAAATGGACAGTTAATGGTGATCTCAGGATTGGTTTCTTCACCATAAAGAACCTACAAGCTGGTGACGAGATAACATTCGACTATCAGTTTCAAAGATACGGCAGGAAAGCTCAAAAGTGTTATTGTGAGGCACCATCATGTAGAGGTTATATTGGTGGAAACGAGCAAACCTACTCACTGAACGGTCATTCATCACCGCAATCACATGAGAGCAAGGCACACAAGAAAGCATATAAGCATGGTCTCTTGGTGGACGTAACTATTGAAGATAAAATTAACGCTCTAGTAGAGGATGCATCAAATGGTTTGAAGACTAGGGACCAAGTTATAGCTTTAGCCAGTTTATCTATCAAGGCAGAACAACTGAGTGATAGAAGGAAATTACTCAACATTATTAGAGCAACCAAGTCAGACTGTTCCCTTAGGTTATTCGTTGATTACCACGGCCTCGAGATTGTCTGCTTATGGATGCGCGACCCTCAAGCTGATTGCGAGTTCAAGGCGTCCATAATAGAGATCTTGGAAAAATTACCGATACCTAACAAGACCAAAGTAGTGGAAAGTAACGTTTACCGAATGATTGAAAGATGGGCCAATGAGGAACCCAAACAAGCCTCTCAAGCAATAGCTGAAACTAATGGTACAGAGAATGAACGGAACTCTATTGACAGTGTCGACATTGTGAAAGATGGAGATGATGATACAGAATCTAGCCAAAATACCCCAAAGCCTAAATCAATATTGAATGGAAATACTGACAGTCAGCAAAGCACCAGTAGTAGCACACTGCCCCAGCTGCAACATAGCTCCAACTCTCCCAGTATCAAATCGATGGCTACTAAGCTCTTGAAGAAATTCCAAACACTTAGTCCAGGTTTCAAAATTCCACGTTTGAATAGGCTTCAACGAATGGAAATTGAGAAAAAGATGGGCGAGGAAATATGCAATGATGAGTTTATTAGCACAGGCAAAGATAGAGCGATATCTGATACGACCAATCCCTTTGTACGGAATTACTTTAAGACAACACCCGCCCCCAATAGTTTAGCGACCAACAATAGTAACGCCTTATCTAAATTGAGTAACGACACACTACCTCTTAAAAGAAAGTTCGACTCGGCAGCAACAACTACACCTAGTTCAACAGCGACAACCACAACAAATAATATTGACCTAACTCCGGCCCCAAAGTTATCCAAGAAAGAGCATCGCGAGCAGTTTGAGCTAAATGTGAAGTTGAAAGACTATTACGATACTATCGAAAAGCATTATGGTCCAATTGTTGCTGAACAGGTGAAGCTCAGTCATAGAGTACTACCCTACCTTAATGGTTTCCCATCATTGCCATATCCCCATCAACTCCTAGCCGGTCAAGGCCTAACCTTCCCTGTTATACCCCCGTCCCTCATAGTTGGTCCTCAAGCACCCCAAGTTGGTAACTCTGTTGGAGTATCTGCTGCCTCCGCCACCGGACCGACAGCGACACAATCTACCAATGTGTTATATCCCAACATTGCTTATCACAATAATTATAACAGCGTCAACTCTTCTAGTTCTACAACTGCACAAAGCTCGCCTTATCACGCAAACGTAAGTTATAATCAGAATACCAGTGGCAATCATCATCTGAGTTCAACAAGCATACCAACGTTGATCGTTCTGACAGATCATCAGGTGGAACCTATCGATAGTGAACTAGCATTTAGTTTATGTGATTATGATAGCTATTATACACAAAGAGACAAGCCACTCGAGTCAGGGGATGTCATGACCAAGCCATATCCAGGATCTTACTACACTACACCAGACGGAGAGCGATGGTTTGTTACAGTAACATTGGACCGAAAAAGCAACAGGCCTAGGACTATTGTGCTTCCCTTATCGCCTGTCTCAAAAATAAGATAATACGCTATAGACCAAACAAATTTTCATCAGCATCCAAATTTTAAAGCATTCTTGGACCAGCAAAGATCAAACACTTTGAAAGTATCTCGGATTATGCACCCAAACGAAAAATTCACACCTAGGAAAGTTGTTTATCTTTTGTTGAACCTCTTCGGAACGCAATCAAACAATCAACTTCCATTACAAATTAATGAATTGATCTCATCTCTTTCAACTCATATCGTTCAATCAAATGAACAAGTTATCCATCTTTTACCATATTCAGCACATTGTCACATCTTTCACTTTAAACAAAGACCCCTAACTTAATATTCAGGCTTCATCCTCAATTGATTCATTAGACTTCTAGACAGCCCTTCGCCTGTTATTTTGATTTTCTGTCTTCCGAAATTGATTGTCTCACCTTCCGGAAGTATTTCCGACTCCCTTACCTTCTCATATCTCACAAAGGATAAACTAGTTGCATCCTGATAAGGGATCGGATAACCTTCCCTTGAATCTATACTCATTCGGACTTCAATATGTGTCTCGAGTCAGAAATGCCGGACGAGGATTTCACAAGTGGGAATTTTTCGGCTTTTCTCCCCGTATATAACGGGTTACATGGTGAATCATCCTGTCGATTGTAGCCTCTGACGATCTGAATTTTCAGATCAATCAGGTTATTCTCCAATGATAAGCTTATTGAAGAATCGCAAGTGTCTTATTCTAAGCGGCGAGCTAAGTTAAACCGGCTATTATGTATCACGACCGGAAAGTGGGCGATCTTGGACAGGACGATTCTTATAATCATGGACCTTAGGAAAGTTCTAGCTTAATGAACCTGACCTTAGAGACGACTCGTCAAGGATAATTCAGTTCAACTAGATTCAGATAGGCTCACATTGCTTCCGACATGAAGTTTGAAAGAGGAACTGGATGTCCTTAGGTGAAGTGATGACTGCATTGAAGTGATGTGACGGCGTGTAGAGGAAAGTTGAAAGAACACGGAAGAGCGGAAACAGATTTATTCGAGTGAGGCATTGTCGAGGGAATTGAGAAATTTGGCATCAATAAGGCGGGGTAATAGGAGCTCACGAACCGGAACAAAGGTTGCCACGACCAAGGGGAAGGCCATATTGACGTAGGGATTAGGATAAAATCCAACAAAGCTAACGATTGCCAATTGGACCAGTTGGGCCATGGTAAAAAAGTGGATCTTCCTCTGTGGGCAGCGTCTGATATAGTGGTTTGGCGGATAGGCTGCCTGTTCGGTGAACAATAAGCATACCCTCTCAACCATTGAGTTTGATTTGAATTCAGACAATGCGGTGTAGAGGAATACGCCGGAAAGAACGGGCAAGGGAATATAGGAGAGTGGATATGGCACGGCGAGCAGGGAGACGGCAACCAGGAGGCTTGTGAAGATTCCGGTTAGACGAGTTTCGCGAATATTGACTATTATCTGATGGATGTGGCCCTCATCAACTCGTTCCTCATAGTCTGCCAGAGCCTTTGAGTGCAAATGCGAGTGGGGCAATTTTGCGTGCATCCATGGGAGGCCGGTTAGTGAGAGTATTGCATTTAGTATGGCCAAAATGAATAGATCAAGATGGAAATAGTCGCCCTTTTTAAGCTTGTAGGGCGCATTGTTGACCATTGCGCCGCAAATATTTTGATCAATATAAAATAGAACAGCCAAGGCAAAGCCCAATGCAGCTGTTGTACCTAAAACGTGTGCCTTCATTAATTGGGGCGACCATTGGAGAATTAAACTTAATCCATTGAATGAACCAAACTCGAACACGTCTAGTCTCACTTCGGCAAACAGATAACTGCCAATAAAGCTAAAGATCAGAACAGCAATGGCCAGGGCGTAATCTTTGATTATTTCCCTCTTTCTGGCGCTCAAATAGGGGGTCCTGTTGAAGGAGCTGAAGGAGTTGGCCAGCCACAAGGTGCCACACATGAGAAAGAGAAACAGGACACAGGTCTCCCTCTGGCACCGATGCTGGGCCAGCAAATTGTCGCCGTTCTGCTGGTGGCCTGTGGTTGATGAGGCTATTTGGGTGGCGGTGGCTGTTGTGGTTGTTGTTGTCGGGGAGCCACTAGCTGCGCTAAACAATGCCAGTGATGCAGTGTCGCCGTTTTCTGGAGCCCCCACAACGAGCGGGCCCAGCTCGTGGGTGGGCCCCGAAGAGTTTGAGCCTGGCCCATTTGGGTGGCCCAGGTGGGCTAAGGGGTGGTGAGCTTGCTGGCCGACCAATTGCTGCATAGACATCGTTGGCAAGGTGGCCAGTCCGCCCGAGCATTCGGGGTCCCAGTAATACTTGTTGAACGACCTGATGGCCTCCTTGATGCCGTCCGAACCAAAGGCGAAGGCGGTGAATAGGGCGAAAATGTCCTCCGTTGAGCGGGTGCAATACTTCATCAGGTTGCTCGAGTTTGAAATGGACATCAGAACGAGAAACAGGCACATCCAAAGGCCAACCATCGCATAGAAGGAACCAAAATCGACCTCGAGATCCTGGGAAATTTGGTAGATCACCTTGACGTAGATGCACAGGGGGGCAGTTGTCATAATTACAATAAGTGGTTGGCCGCTGAATAATGCGAAGAACAGGCCGCCCAAAGCTTGGCCGATCATTGTCTTCTTTGGATCGATGGCGCCCTCAGTGTTGTTTGTGTCAACCACGCCGAAGGCAATGCAGGGCAGCAAGACGGAGAAGTAGAGAAATATTGTTGTTGAGATGGTTTTATAGAGGGAACGCTCGCCCAGCAAGCCGTCGGTGAAGTCGCTGAGATAAAAGTGGGCCCTCCTTTTGAGATTTTCCACCAGCCCCGAGCCGATTCTGGTGCAACAAAGAGCCATCGTGGTTCCACCTTTGCCCTTGTTGGTGTGGTGCGATTTTTTCGCCTTCGCCTTGGCTGCTTGGGACCCAAAGGGGAATGAGGCCCCGCTGGTTGTGAGTGGTTTTTTTCCATTGTTACTGACAAACGAGTCAAAGGCCAGACTGCTTGCGTCGCTGTGCTGAGACACTAGTTGACTCTGGTCCTCGTGGTCATGGGCAAGCCTTTCGGCGCGCACCAACAACTCGGCCTTGATCTCCTCCTGGCACTTGGCCCTTAGAAGTCGGCGACGGAAATCAATGTCGGTGAACATGGTGGCAAAGGTGCGCCCAACCTCCCAGGCAGACTTGGTGAGCTTTTCCTTGCTCGGGGCCAGGACAATGATGAGAAATCTCACCTCCTGCGACTGGCGGCCAAAGTTGACTGGATGCGCGAAACGGGCTATGGCAACTTGACGCTTGTGCAACGAGCTCAATGAACAACAGGCCACCACCCAACTGTGGTCGTAGGCTAGTCTTCCATCACTTCTTGACTTGTAGATACCCTGCATTGTGTTGGCCAGCAGCATGTTCAATGAGCTCCTCTCCACAACGAGCAAACTCTTCGCCTCCTCGGCCACCTGGTCGCCCAATTGGCGCCGTTCCACCAATCGATCGATGATTGTCTCCAGGATGGCGCTGATACGAATCTCATGGATGTCAATTAGGATGAACGAATCGTAGACAAACTTTCTCACATCCAACAGAGCCCTAATCTCCTCATTGAAGTCCTTCTTTGCAGCCAAACTGAGCTGACAGTTGATGATCTGTTCGTCCAATAATGAGTGGTCAATTCTGTAGAGATTTTGTGTATTTCTGCGACTGTTCAAACTGCAGGGCATTGAGTTTTGTGTTTTCAAGTTTGATTGGTCAATTGAGTAGGTGTTTGGCTCTAATTGGCTTGAATTTCGTGGCCCACCAAGCTGGTACTTGTCTCGCAGCTCGGCCGAACACCGATCGCCAATTATGATCGACATTGAGCGCGACGGTTTCATCTTGAGCGCCGAGAAGTTTGCCTCTAAATTGCCTAATACTTAGCCTAATTGTTCACCTTTTGCTCGCTTCAATCTAATTTGAGCTAATGCCAACCTGCTTCTTGCCGCCCACCCGCAACGCCGCCGAAGCTCGGCGAAAACCAGTCAGTGGGCGCCACTGGCCGAGAGGGTGTCTCTAAAATAACTGTCTCACCAGTGGAACTGGTCGACCAACCACAACCAACTCGGGCGAGCTCGTTGACGTGCACACTAAAAGGCCCTCAAAGGTCAAGAGAGCGATAAAAAGAGGCCACAACTTGTTGATGGGATCTTGGCAATACTGAACATTCAACTTGACATCTTCATCATTTGGTTGGAAACAAAAACACAACCAGCCCAGGAGGAAACTCGCCAATGCTGACCCGAATGTTTTCCTCTGCCAATTGGGGATGCTTCAAGTGGGCTTTTTATCTTTTTCAAGATCTCGCTCACTTTGTTTTGCTTCTGCTCTATGCTCTGCTCTGCTCTGCTTGGTCGTTGGTTGTTGTTCGGCCGCTTTGTTGCTCTCACTGTGACAACTATCAACTATTGCCCATCCATCTGCTTAATTCCCGCCCAACGCTAGACACTCGCTGATCATTGCTCACTGCTCGCTCATCTTTCGACTCAGCACTGACGATTGTGATTAGCTCGGAGCATTAGTTGATATTCGTTGACATTAGTAGATATTAGTCCACTTTAGTTAGTGGTGCTCACAAATTTGTTCACTAATTGGCTTTGCATTAGCTCTCATG
>Ga0058701_10002054_pt1 | contig 14935 bp, 8 predicted proteins | sample AgamicOrMae_FD_97039 | JGI IMG/M metagenome (GOLD analysis project Ga0058701, IMG submission 97039) | Agave microbial communities from Guanajuato, Mexico - Or.Ma.e | ecosystem: Host-associated > Plants > Phyllosphere > Phylloplane/Leaf | place: Guanajuato, Mexico | collected 2012-06-04
CGATTAGCTAAGAACGTCAAAGATTAAAATCTTAATGGGCAAAAAAATAAATAAATAAAAAAATATCAACGATAGTACCTCATAAGCTACTCCTCTAAGATTGCATTTTTAATCAGACTTTAAAAACGTGGCCTTGCAAAGAAATTTTTATTTTAGGCCTATCTGAAAACGAACAAAGATATCATTACGGATGCTTGAAAAAAGCTCTTCTTAGGGTTATGTGAGCGCGACTGGAACCATTTTACGGCTATCGCGTGTTTTTTAAGCAATATAAACAGTAGTACACTTACTTTTGTCGTCGATTTCAAATACTTGAGCTGAAATCAGAAAGAAGAAATATAAAAATTAGGAAACACTACATTTACTGATCAGAGGAGAAACCTGTTGAAGAATTCTTACGTAGACGGAAGTTGCGATTGGCGAAGATAGCTGTAACAAGACCAGAATTTAAGATATTAACAGGTTATTTTCCTTTTTCCCATATTGCATCCATTGTGACGTAAATCTCATCTTTTACCTGGAACTTTCTGGCCCTCAAGCAAGTTTCCGTTCTTCTGGGAGCCCTTGGCAGGGTTCAAGTCAAGCTTCAGATGGAAACCAGTGTCAGGAATGATCCACCCTTAAAGGCAAAAGATAGGGATGACAAGAGTATCTACCTGTTTACATTCGTAATGAGACTGTTCATTGCTTTATTATAAACTTCACTTCTTGTCCACGGATTTAACCCAATTTTCGGAAAACTATATAGTGGATATCAAGGCTATGTTGCTTCAAAGTATAAATAGTAGGACACCCCATATTAAAAGTAATGGCCACGAACTGGAATAAAATGTGTTGTTAATATCATCCTTACAAAATGCCATAGCGAATCGCAGACCAGATGTTTAATAGTGCTTCGAACTACAGGGTATTTTCTAGAGGATTAGGATGTGCACACAATTACTAGAATTATGACACGTAGTGGTCAAAGTGAAGGCTCAAAAGCATCATGAAGTGATTTCATATTCTTTTGCTTAAAATGTTAGCAATTCAAAGTTTGAAAAATAATTTAATTTGATGCTAGAGAGCGTGTAATTAATGTACCGCTTTCACTGTTCAATTTCATGCTCGTTAAAGCATCGACTTTTTAGTTGCCCAGCAATAATTTTCTGCAACGTTTGTTAGGGACTTCTCTCTCTGGTTTTCAAAGGTTAAATTCAATACCTAAAACATAAAAATTCATTCTGGTTAATGATTTTTTTCCGTAGCCCTACACAGGACTACATATTTTTTAATGCTACGTATCGAAGAACTCCACCGACTTCCTCTTGGCACTTATTGCAGTCCTAACACAACGTTAAAATATCACCTTCTTACTATGCACGCAGTTTTATGCCGCAAATAGGTGAATTTAAAGCTAATTTGGTATGAAATTTAAGTTTTTTTCTTTCTTAACGTAAAGGAATGATCTTATTTAGATTACTGAAAACCCAAGGACTTTGAACTTTAGTGTTTTGATTGCTGTTGTTACTTACATTCCTTGTCCTTCTGGTACTTTGTTGTCAATGGCTTGTTCTTCCAATTCTCTGGCGCTTCATTCTCTATTGAAAAAAATGCTTATTTTAGGAAATGCGTTGTAAATGAAATAGCATATGACACAAGACATGAAAGCCTTAAGGCCAGGAACACGATCAGCGTTTTGGCATGGATATGAATAAGCCTTAGACATCACTCATGGCACAAAGAAAGAAACTTTCGGCACTGAGTATTGTTCCCCTCCAAAAACCATACTGATAATTCCCCGCTCACCATCCAGCCGACACAGGAGTGACATAAAGTGTTTTCACGCTGGTGGGTATATTAGTCTGATGGGGTCTAATGTAGATCACAGAGACGTTGGAATAGTTGACTTTACAGTATTTACATTTTTGGATGAGTATTTGTTTTTATTGCGTTGGTGATCAGAAAATATTCAACTGTGTTTTGGTGCAACATGGAGACGTAAATATTTGCAGGTAACGTAAGCCTATACAGAGCGAATCCTAGATAAATATTTTGTATCCGGGCGTGAATCTCTAACTTGAATTATTAGCAATCCGCATGTTTTCAAATAAAACAAGATGACTGCAGTTATGTCAGAGTCAAAAATGCAAACAATACGGATACGTAATTTTCTTAAAGACTTATTTATCATGCAGGCTTACTCTTTATGAGGGATATTTTAACGGTAGTCACTTTGAATATCACTTACTGACTGCAGCTGACTTGGGAGAAACGCCTGAAAAAGAGACAAAGACCAAAATCAAACCTTGATCATATTTAAAATAACAAAAAAATAAAAATAAAAACATTTACTTACTCCTTGAACGTGAGGACTTCTTCGTAGCTAAAAATAAAAACATTTGGAAATTAATAAATAAGGTGTCAACATTACTCTTCTCATAAACTTAGGAACGTCAACTGAATCATTACACGGAAGGTAAACAGGTATTTCTTACAATTTATCTGCCTAAAGTATCCAAAGACAAGCTTTGAAATTTGAACAAGTTCTGAGCGACATACTCTGAGTGAAACCTGGATGAGGTTGGCAAACTTTTGGCTTGCCCCTCTAAAAAGTAAGCGTCTCTTATGGTGCTGATTTTGCACAGGCCATTTCAATTTTAGCCGCTTTTTTTTTATCGACCAACTGTAAAGTTTGTAAGATATTGCTTGGAGGGATCAAATGGCTACTTTGAAAGTTGAACATCCGAACGCACCTGCAAGTGCGAAGAATACCGTATCCTATAATTATCCATCCAGGTCTTAAACATACTGTATTAGCGCTATGTATGATGTCCTTATAGAGCCCGGTACACAATACAAATTTACTATACATTCTGTAGGATAATTCTAGAGCAGTATTGGAAAGACGATTTTCTAGATGCATGGTGAGGTTGGGTAGTCTTATCCAGAGGAAATTAATGTATATTTTTGTGTCCTTAACTTTTCTACTATAGCAATTGACAAGGCTTCTTTTCTTCTAAGCCAAATTTTCTTTACCTTTCGGCTTGATAGTCGCTGTCTCCACGGCAGCGTCATCGGAATCTGAAAAGTAATAAGAGGCAATTTTTATTCAAGACCAAAAAATATTGTGTGCTGTTTTGACGTCATAAAATGTGGCCGCATTCTTTTCAAGCAGTCAAAACAATTGAATCGCTAGAGAGCCTTATCTGTTTTCCGACTCGAGAACTGGGAGTTATAGTATCATAACAGTCAAACCTGTGCTCATTGAACGACTGTGCAGTTTAACATTTCCACACAGGACCTGTTATTAAAAAAATATGCCTGTCTTGTGATTTCGTTGTTAATTTTTAAAAACGTCATTAGTTCATCCAATATTTTCTGTCTAATTAACAGATCCTAAGTAATAAGATTGTCAATTTAGGGAATGACGGAAACTGTTTATAATGTGCCTAATCTACTGGCCTTGACGTTGTTTTTCCAAAAATCCCAGTTATAGATTTCCTTTTAATGTTCTTTTTTCTCCTTTTTTTAAGGACGTGAAAAGCTTTACGGATAGAACGAATGAACTACTAATAGTCACATGTTAGTATGTGTCAATTACTGATACGCTGCTCTGTAAGAACTCGAGAGAAACAGAAAACAATCTTACCTTCCTTTACACGTCTGCGACCACGTTCTCTACCTACAAGAACACAAATAAACAAACAAAAACTTGAAAAATCTTGTTATGCAACAAAACAGGGTATCGTAAATAACACTAATTCGTGTAATCCACTGCAAACGCAGAAGTCACTGAGATTTTGACAAGCTATTTTTTTTATTTCTGTGTTCTGTCTTGTGAAGCAAATCAGAAAGGAACCCGACCGTATCTCACAATGTGTTGTTATCAGGCCTCATGACATTAACTTATATTAGGAGCCCGTTGCCTCGCCCCGGGCCCAGAGCCTTAACTGACATTTACTTATCACTTGCTACACCTAGGCTCTGTAAAGTAAACGATCTACCTTGGCTAAAATTTGACAAGGTTATTTTAGGTTGAATACCTTCCTTCACTAGGCTGTATGATGAGAAGAATACAAAATTTGGCCGTTCTTTTTTGCTGTGCTTACAAAATGTAGTCAATTTTCAAATAAGAAGGTAGACATTTTTGAAGTTTGGAACAGGTACTGATTGGGTCATTATATATTAATACATACTAATGCTTATTCTTACCGGCGGAATAATCAACTTGCAGTGCCAAGGCACATGCAAACAGCAGAAGTACAACCAGAGGCCTCATTTGGAAGTTTCTCCCTTCAAAATGACTGCCGAATGAATCGTGTGTTCGAATTTAAACGTTTCAGCCGGGTGATTCAAGAGAGAAGACGAGAAGAGTGCTTGTTTGTCTTCTATCATCGACACAAAGATTTGTTCGGGTTCTTTGTTTTATTGCCTTTATTTCTCAGCACTATTGAGGAATTTGATTTTGGTTCTGTCAATGGTATTCCGCGAAAAACATGGAATCGTAAGCAATCTTGTTTAGTTACTTTTGTTCTGATCGAAAAACACCGCGAAAAGATGAAAAAGAGAAATTAGTAAGAGTTGACGACTGTACCTTGACCTCGCAGATAACGAACAAGTGTTTTCTAAGGACAAGGTCATGCTCTGTACTGGAAAACGTGCGTTGAGGAAGCAAAAGACCCCTTCCTGGGACTTCAGAAAAAAATGTAAGAGAATTTTCGATCTTTTCTTGCTTCTCTAAAACCAACCGACATGTTCGATCGACACTGTGACTTGGTACTAGTTGTATGGAGAGTTCCCCGTGGCTGGCGGAGTTTGATAAGCAGGTTGATATCCCGCCGGATCTCCGTAATCTCAAAATGGCTATCTTTTAGATTAAAATTGGGCCTTTCCTTACAGGAACAGAAGATCGTTCGTTGCGAGTATGCAGGGCTATCGTGTCCCGAACAGTCGTCTCAAGACTGACCCTCAAAATAAGTCGAGACCTTTTCCATTTAGGTCAAAGAAGATGAGTTTCAGAAATGGGTTGCAGAGTTGACAAAAATAACGGATTCGCGAAAATACACACTATATGTGAACTTCAATGTTGAGATTAAGACAACAAGGCGATCTACCCGAGAGGTTTAGTGGGTAATGAACAGAAAATGCCCAAACGCAAGAAAGATATAATTAGTTGGGTTGGTTTCCTCCCCCCCATTTGTCCCAAAATCACTACAATAAAATCTGCTAGAAGATGTCATCGCTTTCACAGAAGATCAGACGCACGCCGCATAAGAAACGTAGGGACTACTTTTCGTTATCGGAGATCGGCCGCACGGCCGACAAAGGGTGTGCGTCCCCTTGCGCTTGTTCTAAATTTTGATTAGTACAAGAAATTCATCTGTCATAATGGCAAGAACAAACTTAACCCCTCAAGGAAGCTGGAAACAGCTTGAATGAAGTTTTAAAAAAATATTTTTTGGATTGAAACTGAGACGAACTCTTTTGATCTTCTACTTTTTCATCTTCTTGACTTACTAGATGTTTATGACGAGTTAATTCAAATTTAGATACTTCTCTCTGTATTACCTTTATTTTCAAAAGCAACGGCCAGCTTTCATGAGTACGTAATAATTCATTATTTTACCGCTGATTATTTATCTTGCTTTTAATTACACCGAATATAGTGGTAGATACTTGACGAAAAGTTACTCTTTTTTAGTTTAATCCGTGCCATTAATAAGGTAGGCACTATACGAGCTAGTTAACTAGGTTGTAAGAATTTCTTTCAAATGGAACAACACATTCACTGTACAAACTTCAGGGGCATCAATCATTCAACGTATAAAAGTAGTCTAGAAATTTCTTTATGAATGTAGCTTATTGTATAACGCTTCTAGGTATATTGATTAGGTGTGTGGTCAAGGCATCAACACATCTACACAATGCATGAAACTCGCTTATACAGTGCAGCAGCGTTACAGAAAAATAAATGCCACGGAAATTACACCTACCTTTTGGAAACTATGCGGCCATAGCTCCTAAACGGTTGAATATACCACATCTTCGAAACTTTCGCCGCCAAAGGACCAGTTCTTGTGATCATCCGTGAGGCGAATGCCTTTTTTGTTAGATCTCAAAGAGTTATTGAATGTTCAATTTTAAGGCAATTCGTAACATAAGAATTTTTAACTCCAGATGCTATTATTTAGGCTGAAAATACTTCAAAAACCTCCCTTTGAATTCACAAAACACTAATTTAATTAGAGGCGAACAGTTGTTGTGGTCAATCGGAGAGACTATAAGACAAAGACCAAGCTTTACTTAATAGTATTGGCGTACAAATAACAATCTCTAGTTTTTTTGTAGAGGAAAGAATCGTTCAAGTTGTCGGTATCTTACCTGTAACTCCCTATTATTTGAGGAACACTTACGTGCGTGATTGAATAAACCCGTAATTTTTAATCAGGCGATTAGACACCTCCTATGAAATATCCGTTGCCCAGTCCGAGACACATTTCCCTAATCGCCCACGAGGCAAAAACGAATATCTCCTCTATGCATTAGGACGCATCTCTACAATGGATTCCTACGTGCATTTGGCGTTTCAAATCTGTTCGTTCTCCTTTATTCGATTGTATAAATCACTTTCATAGCGGCAAATAGCAGCCAAACATTGATCATCATAAGCTGGTAAGGTTGACGCTCGTTCGACAAGATCACACCTTTTTGTGCGTTGCAAGTAACCAAGTTTGTTCCTAATAAGAGTTGCAAACTTCGCTTTAAAGAGCGAAGTTGTAACAAGCTAGAAGTGTTTACTTGGATAAATTGGTCTGTAATGTAAATCATCACACTGTATTTAAACAATATATTTTAAAAACTGAAAACAATCTATATACATAATATATATATCTGCAAATTTTATGTACAAATAAATAGGTCGCTTTAATATATTTTCAAAACAATAAACCTTACACAGTCTTGCTTTGAGACTGCAAGTAAAGTTATTAATCAACGACACGCAAAAATACAATACACAATCAAACAAAAAGTTCTTAGCCTTTTTTAAAGAAGTATGGTAGGCTAACTTAATGTGACTCATTTCGTCATTGCAAAACCACAATTTCAATACCAAAAACAAAAAATAACAATAAATAAATAAAAGGTACACTAAAAGTTGTCGATAAGAAAACGAACAAAATAAACAAACACAACGTGAAAAGGTACTGCATTCTTTTTAATGTTCATTTCTGGAGAAAACCACGCGCATATTTTAATGAAGAAATTTTGCGGAAACCTCAATAGGTCTATGTTTGATCGGGCGTTTACTTGCTACACCACGAAAGTCTTAACAGTGGCATGATGGTTACAAGGGGTGTTCTTGCAGTTGGGACTGATCGTGTCTGATTGCGCACTGATAATTTTTGAAACGATTCGTAGAGAAAGTATAGCAAAAGTAGGAAGAAACAAAAAGTACATAGCCTTTTGTCCATTCGCTGGGCCCATACAAGCCCTTGTCCTGATCATTTGATCAGGCTAAAATTTGTTTGAGAATGGGAAACGTTGACTTATTTACCGCCATATAAAACTGGCATAGGGCAGAAATCATTTTTAAAACTTAAAAAGTTTCAGTTGTACGTAATCAGTGCTTTAAAATACCCTCTGCAATGAGGTGGAAGCCCTACATATGTGGTTCAGCTTAACTTAACCTTCTCGGACTGCATCATCGTTGGTCGCCTGCAGCATGTCAGAGGCACCAACAGAGCCTGGGATAACTTCAACAGTCTTCCAACTAAGGAAACAATTTTTATGAGAACATACAAATTAAAATAATTTAAAAAGTGGCAAAAAAGCTGCCAATAATCAATCTTTACAATGAAAACAAAATCATAAATATTCTCAAGAACAGCATGTAAACAGAGATGTCCGGACGTGATGGGCCAAACAAAATTTAGTGACTTTTTCGTATGCTAATATGTGTTCGTAACATTAAGTAGGGAAGGCAGTGGGAGAGTGTGGAGGCAAGAGGAGATGTCCGCCATTTCCCCGGAACCTTCCCCGGCCCACACCATGCGCTGCTACCACCATCACGCATTAGTTCGAAAAAAAAGTCTCTAGATTTTGTCTGGTCCATCACTTATGGACATCATTCTGAGGTAAATGAAACGTTTTTCCATGTCATGCTGTTTGAAAATCGGTACCTCGTAGTAAAGAAAAGCCACTTTTTTGAGCAAATGTTACTACCTCTGCAGTACTGCAAAATTCCCTTATCCTTTGATCTGTGACATTCCCCATAGAAAATCGAGTTCCTGTCCATCAGGAATAAACATTTGTGTGATACACCTTTAGTATAAAATAATTATAATGACACACTTTGCATACTTTTCTATCGGATATCGTGAAAACTTAAACAAGAATGTTTGCCTCCAGTACCACAAGTAACAAATCATCTTCACTTTACATCAAATTTTGTAAAAATATCACTTCTTGCACCCTTTTCAGATTTTATCAAGTAAAAAATGTCATAGCATTCACAGCAGTACTTGGCAAATATTTACATGTACTAACTGCCACCCATAGCACATGTGTTATTATTCTTAACTAGTTTAATCAAAATAGTTACGAAACTTTTCCCTTCCTTTCTTGTCTTCAAGCTCTTTGGTTCCAATGATATCTTTGGTTTTCATGAGACCGCCTTGCTCTGAAATAAAAATGCGACCGAAAGTGTTAACGAAGAGCTGCAACATAACTGTAATGTGTTGTAAAAGCTAAGCATACTCTTACCGAGGGGTCATTTCCTTCTTCAGTGTTGGAGGGATCCTGTGCCTCTCCGGCAATGTTGGCCTTCTCTGCCTCTGCAGCCGCGGCATTTTCCTCCTGCTCCGCCAATCTCAAGCCGATGGTTGCACCAATTTTTGCACTAGCTTGCCGGAATGTGTCGGAGAGTTTTTCCTGAAATACAAAATAAGTCGCCCAATTATTCATACGCTGATAGGTCATCACAACGCCACGCTAAGTTATCATAACGTTAGAAAAATGGATGACCCCTTTTAATATTTCTTGACTTAAAGAAACGCAAGAAAGAGCTTTTTCTGAGTGTACTGTGTTTCCTCATCTAACTCAATTTGTACCAAAAGTGATCGAGTTTCACATTTCAACTGTAAAGAATCCGGCCGATTAATCATCCACCCCCTTTTTTTCGCAGTTAAAATGATTCTTTGAAAAGTAAAGTAGTTGAATAACATACTTAGCGATAGACCATAATTATTATACAACGAAAAAATTCAATAGGTCTAGTAAAGTAATATCGCAGGTGGGGCTTGACTGTCTAAAGTTTAACGAGGTTCTCTAGCCTAGGACATAATGAAAAGGTAAATATTATTTTCTCATACCTAATTTTATAATGCGCCAATATTTCTGAATAAAAGACTCTTCACTATTCACGAGAGAACAATTCCTTGAAATGTATAAAGTTGGACATTACTAATACAGCATGCTTTCGACAATATTACTTTCTGCCCACCTGCACGACGTTGATACACATAGATGTGAGCGCTAGACCAAAGACGAGGTATATGATGGATGCCATCATGTACATCGGATGCTGTGAACATAAGAGCAAATTAGATATGATCAAGACAGAAAATTTAGACATATTCACGGGTATTCCTACTTGCATAAATTGTTTTGCGCTAGATAGGTTTAGTCTCGAAATTAGATTACAGGGGTAATATTATGTTTTGTTAATACTTGTCCTTAACTGATATAGTTGACGTTTTTGTCGTTACGTTTAGTTTAAAAGATTGGGATATGTTTACATATTTTCTTAACAAAACGCTTCAGCGTGAACGAAGAGGTAGAAGGTGCTCCACAAGTTTCTAAACTGCGTATTCCATGGTCTGTAATCCTTTCATTTACCGGTATGTGTGTATTTTGGTCAGCAGAGACGGTCAACATTACCCTAACCTACATCCTTTCCCGAACAAAATATAGTCATATCGGTGAATAGGTATACTTATAGAGCTCAGAAAACACAGTTATGAATGGTCCTCGAACTGGACGGTTGAGGAACTGTCTTCTTGAACTGGACGGTGAATGCTTGTAGGCACTTAGTTCTCTAGGGCGTATTTATATCCCTCTCCGCTTAAGTTGCTAAATAATCCTGCACGGTATATTTGTATGTATCTTTTTAATAGGCCGGACTTCTATCATACATAAACGCTATTCCAGAATCTGTTTTAAAAAAATCTGAGAAATATTCACCGTATAAATATTTTTACTACTCCAAAAAAAAAAAAATCAACCGCCATGTCTACGAACGAGAATGTTTGGGTACGTAAACGATGATATGGGATGTTTAAATTTATTAATGTTAAACTAAAATGTTTTTAAATTTAAATATATCAATGGCGATACCTTAATGGGCTTTATTATATTGTGTTTTTAAATGTAAAAATGTTTTTAAATTTAAATGTATCAATGGCGATATTTTGATGGACTTTATTAAATTATCGGACTGGTCTACTTCAGAAATACTGGTTTATTTATTCGTTTTCATCTTTAGGTGGAATTTCGGTCAGTATCGGTTGTTTTAAATCTTCTAAATGTCCTTTTATCTTTTTTAACACCGCTAAATTCCGTTACGAAGTTATGTATTTAGGGGATGAACAATATACAATATCGAGAGGTAAGATTGTGCTTGGGTGATTTGGAATGTACTGTATACGGAGTGAGAAAGCTAATGGAGCGGTGGTCTTAAAACATGCACCTGTATCAATAATCTACTAACAAAATCATAGATATGTCGCTTTCTACGTAGTCTGGTCTATGTGTGAGGGTGGAATGGGTTTCGGTTTTTATTTCATAGAGTATTGGAGGCTAGACTAACAATGATGGTTTTTATCGTAACTGAGTTTATATTATCTGTTGTTTTATTCGTAGATTTCTGACCACAACTTGTAGAAATGATAAATGATAAAGATAGAAATGATAGCGGATCCTGGAAGCTTGCTCCGTTTTTGTGCTCATACTTCATTACAAGCAGAAAAAAATATACACTACGCTGCGTAGGTGAGTTTGTGAAATGACATGAATTTTGACAATTTTGAAATGACGACGTGAGTATTAAAAATATATATTGCACTCAAACTGAAATACTTACTTCCGTAGACTGTTACGGCATGTAAACAAAAACATAACACTTGATAGTTTACAAATACGATTCATTCAATTATTAGCCACGTAACGCATGGTTAGAGAAATCGAAAATAAGGGACCTTGGTACTTTGTAAAGAAAGTAAGGTAGCATGTTTACCGACACTTAAGTTTAGTTGCCGACGGAACAAGCCCTCTGTCCTTAATAGTGTACGGTATCTTGGATAAATATTGTTTATAGTAAAATAGGTGATGGCGAATCTGTATCTCTTGATTTCGACTAGCAATTAATTATTTGGCCACGTGGCTAAATATTTTGCGATGCACTGACTTCTCCTGGAGCATTGGTAGCTAGTTTTGTACTTGTAGTCTCATTAGCTTACACACCGTCATATCGGACAACGGTTATGTTAAATAATGTACACAATATATTTTCTGTAAATTAAGACACACAATGAAAGCTAAGTGGTCGGTCCCTCATTCAAAGGACGGATCACCTGAATTTCATAAAACCGTCAGCACCTGATTTTCAATCCTGACCTTATGAGGTCGTTTACTTTTCCAACAGGTGTCACCCTAAATGCGAACGCCGTCCTTCAGACGCGCGTGAATGCGAAATAAAGAAAAAAAACAAAGACGTATTACACTGAGAAAAACGCGGGTGAGTCCAAGAATCATCAAAAAGTTTAGTGGTGTTATTCATTGTTGAAAAGGAAGTTACGTGGCTTTTTTTAAAAGACGGTTTTCGCAGATCTGCAGAGTTATGAAAGAAATTGAAGTGGGCTCAATGGACCTTACATGTTGTGATATTTTCAGAAAGGATGAGCTTACCTGTGGCACAAAATCACCAAATCCAATAGTCGACATTGAAATGAAGACGAAGTAGAAACTCTCGAAGAAGCCCCAGTCCTCCCACATGTAGTATATGGTCGCTCCCACGAACATGTAGATTAGAAGTATAGTAATAGCAACTGATATTGGCAGGTTGAATTCGTCATCAACTTCAAAAGCACTCGGAGCTGGAGTCGCTGGAGTGTCCGTTCCTTCAGCGCCGGGAAGAGGAGAGCCCGCAGTTGGGGGCCAGTTCCTACAGCAGCATTTCAAGTTAAAGGAATACTTCTCAGGAGTAACATCCAACTCCCTAACAGGCAAAAAAGTATTTTTGTGATTGTTTCTTTTTTCATTACAACGCTCCTAAATATAACTAAGACAGTGGCCTTTTTTAGGGAGTTTTTCGGTCGGTAAGAATGGTTTTTGTCGTGGTTTTAAAACTTTCAATTTGTTTGGGATTTTGATCCACCTACAAAATTTCATGCCTATTCGCTGAGAATTCCGAGTAATTTGCACGGCTTCACCCAGCGTATGCCTACTTTTGCGTCTTAGATTGCACATGCCTTTCCTATGGCACCGCCCTGCTTTGAGCAACTTTAACATTTTTCAGGGGCTGAGAAGAGTGGTCATTTTTTTCGTACCTGTATTGCGCTTGGGAATAGGGACCCAAATTTGGATTTATATGGGTTGCCGTTAATGGAGGTTGTTTTAACGGAACACCGGCTTCCTCTCCTCCCTCTGGATTCGGAGCGTACATCTGACTCGGCCGACGGAATGTCGCCAAATCATACACCATTTGCACCCCTTTCATCACATCCTATGAACAAAGCACTACCGTTATCTTAAAATATACACGTAAGGAGTAGTCTGGATATGACGTCGGCTGAAGTCTCCTCTATATGATTCATGGCGTTTTCTTGGGGGTGCACGAATTTAGAGAAATGAGCACTGCGCTGTCTCACATTCGGCTCTTCTACGAAAAGTCAGTGCGTGTTCCCCCAGCGGTAAAAGCCTCGATTTCGGAGAAACATGAGAAGCAGAATATGTCGATTTCTTATAGATTGTAATGCGATACTTACAGTGCAAAACATTCCACAAGCAAACTGTAACAAACAATGTTTATGACTTCTTGGTCAGAAGATGAATGGATTGGGATCATCAGGAAGCTCAGGTTAAAAAATACGAGAAAAAAAATCTAGCATATATTGTGTATTCAGTTATTTAGAAGTTCAAGATACGTTCTAAATAAATCAGGCATTGGTTGCAGGTAGTTGGCATTGGCAATAGTTAAAATGAGGACTTAGCTAAAAAGCGAGATCCGAAGAAAGGATGACATACCTATCAATTATCAATGACAGTATTAGATTTTTACTTTTTATTTATCTTAAGATACGTAAAACATATATTTTCCACGAAAACCGAAAAATATGATGACAGTGACGAATGAAAAAGCTCCTAAATAAATGTAGACAAATATTTGACCTCATATTTTTTAATTTTAATCATAAGATCTGTTTCAGCACTATTGCAGGTCAGAAATTTCATACATTAAGGCAATACAAAATCCTAACATACAACCAAAGTAGTCATTTCGCAAAGGAAATCAGCCATAAATGGCTTAAAACGGACTTAATGTTCTGATGAATGGCCACTAGTATACTGCACGCCATAAAATGACTTTGACCTTTTTACTATCCTTAGTTGACATTTTATTCGTTTACAGTTGTTAATGAAATTCTAAAGCTAACAAAAAAGAAGTAAACGTGGAAAAGAAAAAAAGAACTGGCCTTGTAACGGATACGGTTACGATCGGTATAGGTAACATACATTTCTTGCTATGAAGAAGCCGTTTTTTGCGTCTAGTCTGGACTTAAAAACGGGTCTTAAGTTTCTGGTGTCAATGGAAAGTAAAATCGAATAGCCATTATTTACAATGCAATGAATGACTTTAGGAATTAAAATTAGTTTTTATTGTTAGGTTAATCAAAAGAGCACATCCAGAGATAGCATACATGGTCGTTAAAAGCATGTTCGTAATGCTTGTACTGCTAAAAAAGGAATAATAAACAAAAAAAATCCAGCTTGAAAAGACTCAAGAAATGAAGAAGCAAATTGATACTTAAGAATATTTTAGCAGAGGACATGTAAGCATGACGATTACTTCCGTTCAGGAGTTAGTAGCCACGTGCGCTCTACTCATAAAGCTATAGCTGCGGCGCGGCGATCCATACGAAGTCATCAGCAACAGTGGGCCTTTGGGGATAGATTGTTATGAAATGCATCGTTGCAGCTATAACGTTCAGTAGAGCTTGCGCAGCAATGACTTCCTTAATGGGAGCTATCGAAACAAACAATTTACTTACTTGGACGGGCTGAGTACGCCGCACTTTTCTACAGCTACCAGTGTAGAATAAACGGCGAACGAAGGACCAGACGAATTTTATAGATCTCGTAAACAATTTACCGAAATCTGCTAGGAGAATCAGGAAGAGTGGAATACCGATAATGGCATAAACTATTGTAACTGCTCTCCCCGTCGTGGTAACAGGTGAAATATGACCATAACCTGCCAACAAAATATCAAAACGTCATACATAAACGTTGCTTATTGTTGAAGCACATACAGTGTGGCAATATTCGTCAGTCATTTTTTAAAATTAGATAGTTCAACAACTTCTTGCTGTTTTCGTCTAAAGTAAACTAACATTGTACTGTAAATTAAAAGAAGATTTAAATGAGGTATGGTATTTTCCCGAAAAGAAGGAGAGAAGAAAACTGGCCACCCGTGAAAAAAGTCCTATATGCTACATATATGCTAACTGTAGGTAACATATATGTAACATATATGTCATCCCAACATGTCATTTTTGGCCAATTAATGGATGTTCCATATATGCAAAATTGACCGCATATATGCGACATATAGGCATTATATATGCGACATACATGTGTTGTAGATGTCGCATATATGCGACATATAGGCATTATA
>Ga0058701_10002056_pt1 | contig 14927 bp, 7 predicted proteins | sample AgamicOrMae_FD_97039 | JGI IMG/M metagenome (GOLD analysis project Ga0058701, IMG submission 97039) | Agave microbial communities from Guanajuato, Mexico - Or.Ma.e | ecosystem: Host-associated > Plants > Phyllosphere > Phylloplane/Leaf | place: Guanajuato, Mexico | collected 2012-06-04
TCGGATTAGCTGTCTACTTTAAAGAGTCAGTTATTCCAACTCCCGCGGAGTAACTAAAACTCAGTTTGATAAATGAAGTAACGGTTGGGTACACCAGAAAACCGCGGAATAATCGACAAGGAACCACAGCACCAGGAACTTTTTTTTAAATTGGAACTCTCAAAGATCGGTATGCTCGGATTTGCATAAGTTTTCAGCCAGTCAGCAACGAAGATAGGGATTTTACTTCAAAAGATTCTGTTCCATTTAAGTCGGAATTCCTTAAAGCGATTCACGCCTGTGATATCCATGTGCAAAAGTATGAAATTAATTAAAGAACACAGGTGCGTAAAGGGGATTCGAAACCGGGACCTCACGACTCCAGCCGCTGATATTCTGGCATTGGAAAAGAATTGTGGCAACGCTGATTTTATGATTATATAAACCAGCTTTAGTTATTGTATTGCTAAAAACAAGTAGTTGGATACGATAAGTATTGAGAATATCCTGGCCATAAAAGGAAGTAAAAAAAATTAAAAATTTGTGTTACCGTATGCCAAATTGTGCTGACACATTTGAAGTGGAGTTGCAAATATTGGGCCGGGAGTGCAAAGATCTCCAGCACAGCATGTTTATGTTCTGAAAGTTGAAGTTTACTGTGTGCAGTTGGCTCAATAAGATACCCCATGGATATCGCGGGATTGAAACGAATTGTTGAATATTTGAGACACGTTCATGTTTTAGTATGGGTTTTCACGCACAAGTTTTAGTGGGTTGATAAAGAGGGCATGGGGTGCAGTCTTGTCAGATGTAGTACATGTTTTCAAAACCAGAATCAAGCATCCTTTTTTCATTCTCATGACCGAACCAAACAGTGGGATCGGATTTCATGAACATATTTGCTAGCTGAGCAGCATGGCGAAGTGTTGACTTTTCGCTCAGACAATGATTGCAACGGATTTCATTAGGAACATCTCGCGGGATCGCTGGTACTCATTAGTATAGCGGTATTAATGGGACTGTTACCGCACTGTCATTGTTCTGTCTCATTGATCGCCATTGTTCCGGAAATATCACGAAGCGTTACCGCCCATGACTGAGCCGAAATGTAGCGCCTGGTTTGCCGCATTAACCTACGAGCTTACTATGGCTCTCATTGGATTTCTTTGAACGAACTGTACTTTGATACCATTTGGGATTTCATGTTTGCCACAGTTCAGCTATGCGTTTAGATGTTTACCGTGCCAGATGTCAATATCAAATCATTTCCTGATAGCTTACTCTGTTTTAGAATGGAATAGTTATCATATGTGCGCCGTTAGTTGAGCGTTGGTGGAAAAATCGTCCGGAACCGCTCAGAGAGATTTATTGCCTCAGGTTTGAGATACGAGTATATTTTATAAATACCGATACTCTTTTGTTTTCGAACATAACTAAAATAAATGCAACAATCGATCGGACTGGGTTATCTTACAGCAAAACTTAAAATGATAGCAACAAATAAGGGACAAAAATGTTTTGAACAAAACCGGTGATTCAAATTAAATTTTTTCTTCATCATATTTGCGGAATTTTGCATCAATTTACGGCAAACGGAAAAAAAAGAAGTTATATTTTGCTTTATTTTTCATCGAACATAACGTGCAAAAGATAAATCAAACTTCTTTTCATAGCAGCATGAAAAATGGCCTTGTATCCGATACTATTACCTCACTCTAATCGTTTCAATACTTCTTGAAGGAATTTTCGATTCCTGCCTATATTTTCATGGTATACATTTGGAACATCTCTTTGATACTATGTACATTTAAAAAAAGAAAAAAAGTTGCAAACTGAAAACGTCTTTTTAACGGGATGAATTTCACGCTAAGTTTGTAAAACTGCATTTTTTTACCACTTGCGTTTTCCTCTCGGCGAACCTTTCATTCCATCGGTAAAGACTTCACATTGAATTGACACCCTGAGCATTATCGATGATTCAAATGAGCTATCAATAACAAAACGTGGACGGGGGTTGGGTAGTGGCTAGCTTTATTAATCACGCTAACATTGTCAACTTACAAGAGCAAAAGTACTAACATTCCGGGCATAGTGTAAACGTCGAAAGCCCGTTCCAGACTGACTGGGACAGCATAACTCCAATCCGGACATCAAAGCTGCCGTCCACCAGCTAAATGTCTCGCCACCGTCACCAAAAATTGTCAAAGTGGTGGACAATGGAGGGGACTGACCGCCCTCTCGAGGTTGGAATAGTTTCGGTGAGTAGGGTCATAAACCGCAGTTTGAGTTCTGGGTCGGGGCTGGTCGGGGATGAGGGAGGTCGAGGTCGGAGTGAGGTTATCGCATGCGGAGCCGGAATTATTTGCTGGACCAGCGACCTAGTTTTAGTTGCATGTGCCGAGAAAGGCATGGCCATTCGGACTCCCGTGGGAGCCAGCAAAGTGTGTCTGGACCCAATTCGCATCAGAATCTACCGCAAGAGCCGCTGGAAAAGGAAAATTTTACGTGGAGGAAAGGAGTTCGACACGGCATTGCTCTTACAAAATCGTGATCACAATCAGACCAAAAGCAAGTCTAACCTACTACCAGTTTTCCCTATCTCTACTGCGTCAAAATCTGTTACGATTTCCCAATAGGTTATGATGATTCATAAAAAGCTTAGTTCAGGTTTAACGAAGGTTGTTTAGATAAAGTTTAAGCTAGATGCCTTTGCCTTGCTCTGCCATCGCTCTGCTCACCAAGTCATACCTCTTTCTTCATTCTGCTGAATGCTGTTACCTGTCATGCCTTACTTCCGCTGTTTTCTTATAACACTCCCAACGGTATTCCTATCGGTTTTGTCTGATTTTTATTGCGGATTATAATATTTTCTTTGGTGTACTTGCTACCTTATAGATATAATCTACCCTTCCCAAACCTCGCCCTAACATGAATGAAACTAGAAACCCCTGAACTGAACTGAAACCCCTCGTAAATGTAAGAAGAGATAATTAAATTTGCCAATCCTTTCTAGCTTAACCTGACGAAGGGAATCCCATGAGTTCTTGAGTATTACCAGAAATGAGTATGAAGGTTCCGCGATTAAATAGTCTGCAGCAGTAGGCCACGTTAATTGATTCTACCTGCCACATTTTCAGTACGGAGTAAACAGCTTTGTGAGTGGCTTCTAGAGAGCATCAAGCTCATAGCTTAGCAAGACAGACGTAAGGAACAATAAACACGCTGTAATTGGCCATGTTTACCCCCCAAGGATGTCCTCTCATTTGCCTTCCGAATCCTAATGTCAACGCCAAGACTGCTTGACTATTCTAATCACTAGCATAATGAAACTTCCTAGAAGTAGCTTCACCTCAACCAGCCCACACTAGCCTGAACTCTTTTGGACACACCTTGCCTTACAGCTGAACATCACACTCGCGAATTAAAAGGAAGGTACTTTTTACGTCTGCGATCAACCCATATTTCAACTTCATTTCGATATACAACGAGGGAGTTAATGATGCAACATCGCATTGGCTAGGTTGTCATATTCTTCGCACCTCTTGGTAGTGTCTCGCGTTCTTTAACCCTGCTCGGCTGTCCTAGAGGCCTGGATATACTAGAAAGGAGGCATTGGGTAGCTATTTTGTTTCATATGGGATCATGAAATGCACTGTAGATTACGGAGAATCTTCGAAAACAAGATGGCGGCGCCCAAGGTTTAGCAGCCTCAAAGCCGCCTCTCTAGTATATCTAGGGCTCTAGGCTGTCTCAAGGCCTAATGCCGTTTGCTTTTCACGGCAGACACTCCTGCCGAAAACTAAACGATATAGGCTCCAATCAGCGCTGGTAGAAGTTGAATATGGGTAGGTTAGAAGGCTTGTGCCTCATTTCAATCATGTCGGTGGATTACAAAATCTGAAAAATCCGTCCCTTCAAAAGTGTCTTTGTCTATCCTCAATAAAAGAAAGAGAAAAGACGATTCTTACTCAAGTAGGCCTACTGTCTTATTTACCACAAATACTGTATAACTCATGCCCTCTGAAATACGAAAATATTCTCCTAGTTTGTTGTACTTGTGAACTACACTTCCTCATTATGGCGACGCTTGTCTTTGTTTGAAAAGCGAATTCGTGAATATGTCATTAGGGAAAGCTCCCACATTTTCTACTAACTATTGAAAAGGAGCGATCAGTATCCTGATATCTTACTTCTCATTCTGACCCCCATCCACCGAAATCAAGAAAATCACAAAAATGCAACGAACCTTAAATCTTTAAAAGTCAATGTAGGCGTTGGATGGAATCGCAAAATCTAGCGCTATGAACTGCAGGGGCAACCCCGTCTTCAAGTAACCATATTTATCGTCAGTCACAGCACAAATCCAAACTTTGAAGTCGATACACAGTCTCTTTTGACATTGCTCCAGTAACAGAAAAGAGGGCGCTCCACAGAGAAACGCCAAATCATCTGAAACGTAGACACCAATACTAGCCAGTCGCTGCCTTCTTTTTTGTATTCGTTGTCGAGGACAAAACTTCAAAGAAAATTACATCCCCAAAACGTCGTTTAATCAGTAAAAACCTTACTTACTCTTGTACCCTTTCTAAAGGAAAATGTGAACAAAGTTGATACAAGTCCTTTCATTGACATTAAAAAAAAGTAGGAGAGCAACAGGTCTTCTGAGGGGCAAACGATTGTTGGCTGGAAACAAGTTTAGTGTAAACACTTATAGACCATCCCCCCCTTCAAGAAATAATCGCGCTCGAAGCAGGAATAAATTGGAATGTCATTCAAAGCAGTTTGGAATGCTTAATCCGCACTTTTTGGAGCACTCTTGTTTTCCTCCCAATTTTCCGCATCGTTTTAATCTCTTTTACTAAGTTTGATAGGCTATCTCCAATGAAACGTAGAGATGGTGGAACGCTACGATGGCTGAAGGCGCCGCCGCAGAGAGGGTACTGCTGTGGCGAGACTGACTCACACTTATTACGGGGATCATCTTTTGGAGTTTTTATTTAACTTGTGAAACAAACAAGTGAGCAACTGCTTTGACCTTGTGTACTCTAACCTGTTTATTTCTTGGAATGGCATTCGTATGACAAACATGTTCTTTTCCGGATGCACGTCCAGATTTGACATTGCTTTGGACCTATTCTCGGTCATATAAGATGCCTGGATATACTAGAGAAGAGACAGTTGGCAGCCATTTTGTTTCTTATGGGACCACCAAATGCATTTTAGCTTACAGAGAGACTTTGGAAAGACGATGGCGGCGCCCATGGTTTTGCACCCTTAATGCTTTCTCTCTAGCACCAGGCTTCTATTTCATATGTAAGATGTCTTCGTGCGTATTTCCATACTTGAATCATGTGGGAGTTATTAGCACATAGTCTTTGAATAGTAGCATGATGCATTTCTGTTGGGCAATTTTGATGATTTCTTCCAATGCTGGTTGGTGCCACCGCCCCTTTTCATTTGTTTACCATTGAGAGATGAAGAGGAACATTTTGCAACCAGATAGTGCTCCAACCATAACGTTATCCGATCTTACTATCACCAATCTAATGTGTCAGAACCTTAGCTTATTAATTGATTATCAACCCAAATAATGAATGTAAGTCCATCAAGGCAAGCCTCAACCATTTCAACTTTGTTCTGGACCCACTTTGACCTTGCTTAATACCCTGCATAATATAACTCAACCGTATGCGTTACTTTACCTTGAACATTTCATCGTGCCCGACATTATCTATGAAAACAAACCACATACCTTCCATCTTAAAAAAAGACAGAGAAAAAGAAATTAACGGAGATTATCCTCTTTTCCCACAGTTTCGTCTACATTATCAGCGCGGCTACTCATATGCCAAGTGGCGGGTAAATAAGAGGTTCGCGACTATTAACCCTCCCAGGAAGGCAAAATACTCAAGCGGGAGACAAGAATCGAACTGTCGTTTCCATCTCCGACAACTCTGCAACCTGATATCCATGTCATGGTAAAGATATGACGGAAAAGGAATATATTGCCTGGATGGAATACGGCGCATGGGCTTGCTCGTTTTCTGCCAGCGGGTGAACAGACCTCACTATGGAAAAACACCCGTCCAGCCCAATTTGTCGACACAAGCTCCTCTATAATAACCAGCTGGCATGACTGCCTCTTACTCCTTCTGCAAGGAATGTGTGGCAGTCATCCTTTTTCACTCTCGCCTCAGCAATTTCTGAAAAGATCCTTCCGCGGGACACGTGTGTCGAAGGAGTCTCGAATCTCAGAGACTCGAACCTGGAAGTCCTGTGCTGGATTAGGACGCGTCGTGGCGCGGGACTGCACTGCAAAAGGGGCGAGGATGAAGGAGAGAACGGCGAATCGGAAGTCCCCCTCTTTCTCTCTCTCTCTCTCTCGAACTGCTCCTCCACCAACTTGGCGCAGATCAATTTGGGGGCCGCACCGAGCGCGTTTTAGCGGCTGGAGCGATCTTGTTTCGCGTTCACTTGTGTATGTAGCCTTTGTAAATAGTCAACAATTAAATTTTAAAAGCCACGAGCCGTATATATTCCTTTGTGGCAGCGGTAAATGCTTTTTTTTAAGTTTTGATTTCCGATCTTCTGATTTTTAGTTGAAATAAGAAAATAATTTGTGATTTGATATCGTCCAGCAGATACATAAATCAACTCTGTTGGTTATTCATGATGCAGATTTGCCGGAATTGAATATTTTTTCCCCAGATTTTATTTTGAGCGGGTGATCATAATTTACTAAGCTTCGAAGGACAATTTAGTTAAATTAAATGGGCAAATTTTCCAAATTTTAGTTATTGTATTTATTTGTGGACAAAGAAAAGAATACGCTTATAGCCTTAATTAAACATTTACGCTAAAACAAGTGGGGGAAGGGAAATACATCTTGATAAATGGTCTTAAATAAATAAATCTAATTGTGATGAACCAAGTTTAGTTAAGTACGTGCTCTACAATGACGCATGTATGTGCTCGAAAAACACTGCATATATTATATGTATGTGATTCCACGACTAGTAAAATTTATACTTCTACTTTCTTTGCGAATTCATCTCAAGCGCATTTTAAGCTCTGTCAGAGCTCATACGAAGGTAATTTCTAAATTAAAATGAGTTCAGGAAGTTTCAGAAAATCCAGCATTCATTTATTTTTCGTTCAAAAATAGATTTTAAAAAATCAGAAACTATTCGTCCTTTTCAACTTTTCGTTTGAGTTCGGGATTCACTCGCTTTCGCCATCATTCCTCTTTAACGCCAAGCCGCATTGTATTTAGAGTATTGCTCAAATTCACAAACTCCCGTGACTATTGAGAAGTCAAGCTTTCGTGACAGCTGTTAATGCAAGTCCTTGCGTCGCAAGACCTGGATAAACCTGGTGAATCGGCCGTCAAAGAAACCAACCTGCTCCGTTACGCCACATTCTATTCCGCTCTGTCAAACGACCACACGACAGTGAAACGTCAGTAACACGTCAGTGGCACCTCGCCAACTATGAAACGCCTCCAGCTCCCCGCTTTCACTTGTCAACAGTCATCGCCTCATTTACACGCCCAGATCTTCTGGGTCGAGAATCCCACTTTAATTACTCTACACGCTCATTTGCAAGTGTTGTATTTCCTTTGACCTCGTTACTATACAGTTAATTTCTATTCTCGGTACACCTATATACCTAGTTTGGCTATGGAGATAAAACGGGGGGACATGTCATATTTTCTATTAGTTTTCAAGGTGGGCGCAGAAATAACCACATCAATGGTGATAGCTTGCCGAGATCTTTCAAAACATAGGGCTGTTTATTGGTCAGATTAATTTGAAAAGTCGAGAAAATACCGAAAAGAACTTCTTCAACCAACTTGATTAGACCTAAACAACGAATATTTCAGAAATACAGCTTTGACCCATAAAATCTTTACACTGGATTTCCAGGGCATGATCTGGGTCCAAATCGATCTAAAAATTCTTCTCTGGCCATTGTCCTGCCAATCTACAAGAGTTATGACGCGCATGTCCCTACGAAAACAAGGCTAAAACTTTTATTTTCGCAGGCCTGTTTCGCGCGGCTGAATAATGGTCAGTGCAGTAGCGATGTGAGTGATATTAATGTGATCATATGGTGGTCGACTTTATCGCCCGCTCCGCTCCGGCTTACCATCGGTTGGCCATTGGCTCGCTATTGGCTGGCTTTTCCTCTCAGCCATAAATCCAGCTATGTTAGTCGACTAGGCTTGACAAAACATCGCTTTGACTGATTACGGTTCTCCTGCTTTTCACTGACACGGCATTGTCATCAACTTCCTCTTTGACTTGTTCAGTTGTAAGGGTAGCTCGCCAGTCAGGGTCCTGAGAATGATTGAAATGTTTGCGTTTGAACGATTTTTGTTGGGAATTTGTAGAAATGGCAATTTGCAGGTACGGTTTAGATCGGGAGGTTAGAGGCATACCAACCAAGAGTGGATATTTCGATAAATACGAGATAAAGAAAATAAAAATAAGCGTCTGCTTCTGTTTGTAAGTTCTAAAACCGACCGCTTAGTTTTTTTCATTGCAAAGGAACGGCTGATTGTCAACGCTATTTTTTTTATTTATCTAAATACAATCATCTTTGTCGCAAAAGTAAAAATTCATGCTTGTAATAGCACTTTAAAAGTGTTGACTAAGTGCTCCAATTTTCTTATAAGACAGTGAATAAAATAGGCATGCCACAAATAGCTCATTTCAAATGTTAGAAAAGTCATGCATCAAATCTTTTCACTTTTTTTTGTGGTTGAGGGAAGCTAACTTTACGGTTGTGTAACTGAGGAAAGAACCGGACTATTTTCATCTGACGAAAATCTATATGGAATTACTCATTTGAAGTGATGAAATTAAGGTAAATTTTGAAGGGTATGTTTTTCTCATCAATTTGAGCGAAGCGATGCACTTCATCTAACCTAACTTCGCGCAGCCTAAGCTTACTTATAAGTGCCAGCAGTCTGCAGACAAAATGTACGCTACCTTAGTTTAAGCTTGTAAGTACTGGTCCTCTCGACGATGCACGGTATGAAGCAAACGGTAGAAAATGCAAGCTATGAATTAAAGACAGTTTTAAAAAAATGGTTTATGAAATTACACCGAATTTGATAACAATTAGCTTACTACTGGTTTCGTGCCACTTTTTGTCACATCGCATTTGGTTACTAAGGAAACAATGACCAAATGGGGCAAATTAAAGATGCCATTTATTATTATTATTTATTGGGCCAAACCCGAAAGTCTAGATTTTGGGTCGGTTTGGATTTGCCAGATTGCGGTCTTTTAGGTTATTCAGAATAAACTGCCATTTTACGGGGATCGGCCAATGGTAAATAAGATGAAACTCCTCATAACATTAGGGTTATGTGTCAGTGAATAAATTTGAGCCATGTGTAAGTGGGTCATAAAACTGTTGAAAATGGCACGTGCGTAACAGCATTAATTAAACATACAGATCATAGGTAAAATCATCCTATACGCCTCTCTCTCTTTTCATCCCCTCTCATTTCACTTACACTAATGGCACCGCAGGATTTAGCGCTGAGTTCTAGTCACGACCTTCCAACCGACAAAAGGAATGCATTCACTTAAAAAGGCGAACTAAAACGTCTTCTCCACGTAAAAATCTCCTCTGAAAAAGATCAATTACTGCATTGTTCTTTTAACGAAATTATTAAGCATTCGAAAGAAAATCATCAACCAAAAAACACTAGTTGAGCCACCAATTTCTGTGTAGCAGTTTATTTATCGAATCGCTTTTTAAGCCAAGAATGTTGCACTTTACGTATCTCGGGTGTTCTATCCTGAATTAACTTTTCATTTCATCACAAGTGTTAACGACTTACAACTGCGCGGAGGAGTTCAGATTACTTTACAAGCCTAATGCTTTACTTCTGTATCACTATGCTAATGCTGCGCTGGGCTTGGCATCAAAAGTAAACCCCAGAAAAAAAATGCGATCTTTAAACAAAGATTTGCAGAATGAAGGAAATCCGGAGAGCTTTCGCGAGGACTTCTCACGCCCGCAATGTTTGCAGTCCCGGAAACGCCATAGAGAAGCCCTCCCGGAAGTGGGGAGGCGGCAGAATAATACGAGTACGAGGTGTTAAAAAATTAATCCCACACTAGTCTAATGAGATCCAAGACGCACCACGCTTCAGCCACCGACTTGTGCAGTATGAAGAACGTTTTGAAAGCAAGAGCGTACGCCAACCAATCGAACTCTTTCCTTGAAGTTTCTTGAAGTACTGACCACAAAAAAATAATAACCGTAAGAAAAATAGCTTAATTAAAAATATATCTTCGTGTGGGAAAGAGTCCCAGCCCCTTCCCAGTTGAGTAAAAATTTTAAGTGGGTTGAGAATGAAACGATCGAATGAATTAAAGTAATATGATGTTCAACGTTTTGACAATTTTTTGTGATGTTAAATATTGCACTGAGAAATAATTTAATGATGGGATTGACGTACTACACCCTACTAACAACAACCCAACCGATCACGATCAGTTAACTTTATCTCATGTGAATTCCCAAGCCATACCGAGTCAACCCTAATCTAATTAGCATGAGACAGAGTTCGCACAACTTTATCGATTTGAGGGCGTTGAGAAATGTCAACCAACATAAATTTAGTTATCTTGTTGGTCACGTGGGTTATTTAAGTTCGCGGGAAGCGAGAGCTATTTTGGTCATAGGCTCTGGGCCACCAGCAACCCTTTCAAGCCTCCTTCTTCCTTTGAATTTGGGACGTGCCGAAGGATAACCAGCAAGTCCAAGTGAGTAGAAATTAGATCCTTTCTTGGAGTAGTCACGAGCCATGCTTACAAAGTGCGGCTAGCAGAAAGCTTAAATCGGTTCTTGACGAACTTTCATCAAGAGCGGATGATTCACAACACCACAGCGTTGCCACCTAGTTTGTCGCTTTTCATCAAAAATGACTTCGTGCGGAACCAAGTTTTCAGATTGCCGATTTCTATTCTTTTTAAAGTCGAGACTTCCGAGTCGGATACGGCACAAAAGTTTCCAGTTTCGGAAAACAACCCAATAAGAAGTTGTCCCGAAGACCGCATTGGACTGGGTCCAACCACGACGCTGTCTTTGACAATGTTCCCCAATCAGCTGCTCTTTCATCGCTAAATCAACCCAATATATTTCCACCTCGTAATTCCATGGTATGAGACCATCCCTTCTTTAGGGATTCAGGGGCTGTGTGACCCTATTTGGCAGATCTGACTACCTTGTTATTCGAATGCCCCGTGCTTCAAGCCCCTAAAATCTTCTCATTTATGATTTGTACAAGGAAACGAACTTCGAAGCACGTTCATGAAGATTGATGGGACCACAAACTGACGCGGTTTACTTAGAACTTCTTCCAGCTTTCTCTCACCTTTACTCCATGATTGATACGCGTATCTAAAGAAAATGAACAAACTCTTGGAAAAAGTAGGCAATCATCCATTTATAAGTTGAACCGCTAAAAAAAAGGTGTCATTGTAAAATATTGATACACCTGTTGCGTGTCCTACCGTCGACATGTTTTCTCATTTCGAAACGGTGGTACACATTGGACGCCAGTGATGCTTCATTGCGGAAGAAACAGTTGTCTTTTACTGGTTTCAAGTGCGAAGTTTTACGATGCCTACATTTAAATCGATGCTCGGGCAAATCTAATATTGCAAATTTAATTGCAAGTGTAATTATATATGTTAGGTTCAACCAGAGAAAAGTGCGGAGATACAAAATGAAATTTTTTAAATTTGGAAATCTATTGAGCAGAATTGTCAGGAATATCGAGCATTAACCCTAGCGGACATAAAAAAAATCGGTTAAACTTTGCTATTTACCAAAGATAGTAAGACATGAAATTATAGTGCAGAGATACCGACTACAACTTGAATCCAGTATGGTAACATTTCCTTGACACGGCTGCAAACAGAATAGGATATGAGGCACAGGGTTACAAGCAGTTTGGTAAGGTTAGCTGGTGCTAGAGCACGAGCATGATGAAAGTCTCAGTGATGGTAGCAGGGTTATCTCAGGGCTTGAACGCAAAGCGGAGACGAGGCCCACTTCCCTTTTGACCCTTCAATCTTAGTCTTCGTTTAATAATGAGATTTTCAGCTTTAGATACTATGTCAGTGTCTTGTTGATACATGACGTTGGTGTCTCATCAAACCTTTGCCGTCTTCACCAAGAGATACAATGATGTGCCACACCAAATCTCTCTTCTAAAGAACCTAATCATTGTTCGTCATCCGTGTTAAGCTATTCAAAATATTTACGTTGTCCAAGGACCTTCATACTGTTTGCATCAAAGATACCATAGTATTTCGCGATCGATTAGATGTTAACACGGATTCTACTATTTTTGACATAGGCGTACAAGCGTTCAAGAAATGTGTACACTATCACACCTTGCCTGTAATCAATTCGAAATACGTAATAAAAAGCCAAACATGGCGGAGGCCCCTTTTTTCATCTTCAATTAACGGGGGTCATAAAACTAGGATCTTTTATTTTTAGAAGCACAGCGTACTTATTTTCTTTTCAAAGCGCGAAATTTCTTTTTATTTTCTCGAAAATAACTGCTATATCAAAAACTTTAGCAGCACTAAAGTTAAAAACATTTTCTTTGTGACATATTCTTTATGGCGATGTTGACGATTTCGGATCATGAGAATCATCTTCAACGTTTTGACCTAAATCGTATAGTGTGGAACTTCTGTATTGGTGCACCATTTCTCTGAATCTTTGGAGCCCTTTTTGCCGCTGAGGCGCTGCCGGTGTGTTAAAGAGTCTGCCTGTATCTGAGCTGCGCTTGAATTAAACAGTCATGTTCAGAACGCCAGCACGAGAGCTGCTTTATTCTATTTTCCCTCTCTCACTACCTCACAGTGCATAAAAATGAACATGAGCTATTCAACACAGATTAGTTTGAACGGTCACAGCCCCTGACAAACATGTTGAAAATTTATGTCCTGACAAAAGAAGTGACAATGTATCAGTGAAAGTGTTAGAGTAATAATTGCAGGTCATGAAGATTTTAACCTTTGAGTTCCAACCCCATTCAAACTGCAATAAGAGGATTATACTAAAGAATTATAACTGCAATTGCAATTACAGACATAAAATCACGTACGGGTGGTGAGGCTTGGTGTCCTCTAGCTTTGCCATGACTTCCCTCAGTTCGATGACGAAACGCAGCTCACGAGACTACAGGATGAAATCGTCGATATTTTCGTACAATTTTTGAGAGGTGTATTTCGATCTGTGAATGTACCTTACAAATCGTCTTAAGCAGCTCCAGTCACAGTGCTCGTAATGGTGGCATCTGGACTTGAGTGAACGTTTCCGCAATCTAATCAACGCAGAACTGCCACCTTTAATGTCAGACATTCAGAAGCTTGTCATTCTCTTCAACATCCTTCGTTATCATGTTAGGCTCCTCCAAGTCAAAATTTTCGAGGCTAATGGAATGTTAGTGTTGACACTTAAAATCAGAATCTAAGACTAAGACGAGCCGACGGCATTGTTTGACACGCCGGAGGGAACTCTCGAACTCTGCCTTGATTGCCACCAGCAGGATGGTAAGGCTGTCAACCATTCTAATTCTGCGCGGATTACAGTATCTGCGGAAAAGGGACATTCAAAAGGATCCAACATTGTAAATTTTAAGGATTGACTTTTCCACTTCCCGAGTTGCTTCTGTTTGCCAAACCACGGGCGACATCCGAGCGAAGTTCGCACCATGAATCCAACTAAACCTTGTAAGGGATTCACTTGTTAATTAATACTGTTAATTGGCCGAAGCCAAGAGGATCTCTTTACGAAACGAAGAGAACACACCCTGGATGGAATCCGTCCGTTGTTAGGAATAACGATTGAGATTGTTATGACTGTCGTTTCGCCAGGCGGCTTTGGAGTGACTTTTTGATTTAATCGTTTCTCAGTTTTACAAGTCTAATATATTTCCACCCCAAAGAACTTGTCACTGGGTCAACCTAACGCAACAGTGACTCTCGTGTACACACCTCTCAGTATCTGCTGGGGACATCCACATGGATCCACAAAGCTTTCCTACCATAGATACGTACTTTCAAACTGACGCCAGCTCCACCGCATAAATTCACACATTTGTATTCTACGACCTATGAAAAGGTCATGCAATAAACAAGTCTAAGTCTGACAGAAACGAAAGTGCAACAGGAAGAAGTATACTGCAAATGATGTCACCGCGAAAACAAAGCCATTTGAAAACCGACACCGTCGGCAGCCTCGAAAAAGTTTTGCGAACTGGCGCGCTATTTGGCTGAGGGACGATTTTGATTTGCATGAGGACACGTTGCTTTCTATCCTTGGCATTCCCGAGGTGATGGAACGAGAGTATACATTAGCGATGAGCAGAGCGAAAATATAAAACTCTTATTTGAAACGTAACCGGCAAAGTTTCTAGTCGATCGCGCTGTTTTAGGATCACACACAAACTTTTGGCGATGGGCCTACTCATACTCTTTGGACTTCTTGAAACGTTGAAATCCCAAAAATCTCACTTTCAACGCCCAATGTGTCATTATTGGAATTTATGTTTCTATCTCAATTATGGTTGAATAGACACGTTCCCTCAGCTATATTACGTTCAGGTAAGGTATACTATTCGAAGATTATCCTTAATCGCCCAACAGGTTGCACGCACAAGATGCAAACTGATGTGCAATAATGGAAGACTCAACCCCAAATCACATCTTGCAATGATAGCTGGCATTTATGAGCTAAGGTGTCATCGGCAGGAAGAAAGAGACTTTTTCTTATTGACACATACAGTACCGGTCAAAAGTATGGACTCACTTTTTTTCGTTTTTTAAAACTGCTGTAGAAATTGAACCAGTGGGTTAAAAATGTTCGTTCTGTGCTTAAAATGTTTGGACAACATTCCTAAA
>Ga0058701_10002057_pt1 | contig 14924 bp, 9 predicted proteins | sample AgamicOrMae_FD_97039 | JGI IMG/M metagenome (GOLD analysis project Ga0058701, IMG submission 97039) | Agave microbial communities from Guanajuato, Mexico - Or.Ma.e | ecosystem: Host-associated > Plants > Phyllosphere > Phylloplane/Leaf | place: Guanajuato, Mexico | collected 2012-06-04
ATGGACTTGAAATTGAGACAAAATGCATGGGCTTTACGAGAGAACGCTCAATTTATAAGTACTTTTTCTTTCTAGAGTTTGATTCAATGAAGATATTTTATCCAAAAACTAGATTTAGGCAAACCTTCTCTGTCTGTAAACAAGAAAAAGGGGGTTAAGGTGGAAATAACACGAGAAAACACCTCCAATGCATTTAACGCTCTTTTCTTTTTTTTTGCGTTTTCCGTTTTGATTTGCGTTTTCCGTTGATTTTGAGGCTGTCGAACTTGCCCCAAAATCACCGTAATATTTCCAAGGACCACAGTAAAATATAAACTTTCTTGAACGCACTGAAAATATTCTTCGAGTTTCAGAGCACCTTTATTTTCACCCGGTCAGCGGATCTGGCCGAGCTCGTTACAACAACCTGAATTGACCATCTGAACACACAAAACCGACATGATGTAATAACATTATTTTGTAACTTTTTTTCTTCGATTTTTTTTCTTTTTTAGTAGGCAAATGAGTTCAAATGTCAAAATGGTCCGACAATCAACATTTACACCTAATTCAACTTAAGCACGGAGGAAAAAGAAAGAAAAACGGCGATCTAAAAAAGCAGGCTAAAAGGAAAATTGCAAACTTGTACCATTTTTTTTTCATTACCGGTATCACTTTTTTTAATCACGAAAAATATACATATGTTTCTGTGGGAAAACGTAATACAACTTATAAATTACGCTTATGAATTGGTTATGAAAATCAAAAATAGGTTCATTAGTTTTGTTTACAACTTTCAAAAGTTATATCAGCTTTATTTGTTGATTTATTTTTATAGGTAGGCTACAACCTTTCGCGCCACTAACAAGGGCGTTGATAATCCGAAACAAATAAGCACCAAAGGTGAAACATTACAAAATCTCTAAAAACTTAAAACAAACATAGACACCCCTGCATCTATCTGCCTCTCTCCGATTTATATATCTTAAAAAAATATATGGAAAAAACGGGGTACTGTTGCCCAGTCGAGACGGAAAAAAACTGAAGCTTCCTAGTGACAACAAATCTGGGGGCGACAATCCCACCTGCTTTTCCTCCCACGGTCAGAGTGAGATACCCAGATGAAGGCCTACAGGTTAGAAAGAAAGAGAGAGTAAGGGTTGAGGGTGGAGACGTTTTTGGTTACCGGAAGTCACGAGTGTCGGCATAATTACCAGGTGGATAAACGACATAGCAAAAGTTTCCATAATCCGCATCAAAGAGTTAACTAAAAAAATGAAATAAAAAGGTCAAGGAATCTCGATTGGAATTGAAATGCACGAACAATACAACTTCAAAAAAAAATAAAATATTAGATACGAAGTTAGTGCAGCTAGACACGAAAACCTGGGCATTAACAGAGAGTACAATTACACATCATGTTAATTCCGGAGAGTCAAAAAAATCTCCCCGGCGGGGAATCGACACATCATGTTAATTCCAGAGAGTAAAAACACTCCCCGGCGGGGAATCGAACCCCGGTCTCCCGCGTGACAGGCGGGGATACTGACCACTATACTACCGAGGACTACGACAGTACCAAGGCACGGTGACCTTGTGATGTAGCCCTCTCTATTCCCGCGCAGAAGAGTGCAGTCAGCAAACCAACCGCTCAAGTCACCGCACTTTTTTTCCGGTCATAATATTTCACCTGCAATAAATTTGAGAAAGGGCACGTGGTCAACCCAATGCCTAAGTTTTTTCAACATTAAACACTTAATAGCAAAATAGCTAACAGAGCTAGGTGCTCGCTAGTTTTGCAAACAATAATATTTCGATGCAGAATAATGTGATGGTCCTGACTGTCAGGTTTTCAGAGCTAGACAGGTTTGAAGCAGCAACGATGAATTTCATACAGACATCTCACCAAAAACTAACCTCACAAGTGCTCGCAGTATTGCTTGACTTTAAATCCCTTCAAAAGAGTTTTTAATGAGACAATTGTTCATGAAAAAACTAACTCTTTGTCTACAAACCTGTTTTCCCTATAAAAAGATTGAGTAACGGTTTGTCATGACAATCTAATTAGTAATTAGGATTCAGGTAAACTTCACACGAGGGGAGACTCGGCGACTACCGGGCGCATTATTTCGGTATGAACGAAATTAAGGGGTTGAAATGGTCATTATTTCTCATGAGAGAACTTTTATCATATTCCAGTCACAAGTAACATAAATCAATCAGATTGTGGTACTAATTATCCTTACATACCACCAAAAATATGGTACATAAAAAATGCACAGGTATTTTCAGAGGACAATAGTTACAATCCATCTCCTAAAATTTTTGAGTGGCAGTTTCATGAAGCTACCATTCCTCTCCTCCGTTTAATCGTTAGTGAAGAAAATCACGCGCACCAAAAAGGATTCTAAAAAGTAAAACCACAAATTTAAAACAGGAGCGCGCTGGATTGGAATATTATTAGGTTTTGGAAGCCTTATTCAACAATATCGGATACAATATGAAATACACATACCTGTTTATTTCCTTTAAAAGTATCACATTTTAAGTGTCAAAACACACTCATTCTCATGTTTTGTTACACCGTAAGGAACTTCCGAAAAAACAAGGATTTGTAGTGATTTTTTTTAGCCTCTCTGTTGGAATGCATCTCATTTCAAGCGGATTTAACTGTCTTAAATTCAGAGGCGGATGATAGGATCTGGGATCTAAGCGTTCATCTGGCAGAAATTTCCGACCCCCTTTTTAATGGTGAAAAACTGATGAAAATGTAACGAAGGGGGTACTTATAAGGGGGTCTAGGTTTTCTCAGTCTAAGGTTTCACGGCCCGTCGGTCTGTTCATGAACGTCATTTCCCCTGCAGGCCGCTACAGACTCGGATTAAAAAGACTATGAATTTGAACAATCGATATTATTGAAAATAAATACAAGAGTAGTCTGTCCTAAATTTCTCCTTAGTTGCTTAAATCCCAAGAGAAAATGCACTGGAGGTGAAGATGAGGGGGAAAGGGTGAGATGGGGACTAATAACTCTTTAAGAACCCCTGCCCCAGGACCAATTTCTAGATCCGCCGCTGTTATTAATACAAAAATGTACAACTTCGAAGCTTATTTTCTTTGATATAGTTTAGGCTTATACTTCGAGAGTAGCGTGCTTTCCCTAGCTTTGACTGCAAAAGTACGTTATTTTCCATTCGACCGTGGCAGATGCCACTGATACAAAAATGTCCACCAGGAGAGACGACCTCACACATTGTAAACTGTCGAAACCTGCTCGCTTTCGTCAAGATATTCATTTAATTTGTGATGCGTAAAACGAAGGCAAAAAAAAATAAGGAGTTTCTCACGAGCAGCGCGGCGCAGTGGCGGCACGCGAGGGCTGAAAAGCGACTGAAAAGCGGCTGAAAAGCGGCTCAAGGCAAGGGCTTGCCCAATCCGAGCCGATCCGAGACGACGCGCCACGCCGGTGTTTGCATGAAATTCTACGCTCGATTGTGAAAAAGGAGGAGCCCCATCTCCTGACAGCAGCAGCGGGGAGGAGGGGGGAAGGGACATGCCAGCTAAGAAAAACTTTCCTCCTGATCGGAAGTAACCTACACAAAAGCCATCATTGTGCTAAATATTATTGTTTCATTTCCTTAGTTCCCGTTCTTCAGTATTCTGACCACATATCTATTTTTCAGATTCTTTGCAACTGGACGGGACCCATACGTTGGCAAAACAATTAGAAAGGCACGGTGCTACAAAATATAATCACCACTAAAGGCTGTGAAATACTTTTGTGGGGATTAAAATCATCTGGAGGCATCAAACCGTAAACGAAAAACTGTAGGGGAGTTGTAGGTACAATCTCCGAAGATGCCCGACTTTGTCCGGCTGAACCACGTCGGGTCAGTCGGGTCTCATCGTACGTTTCCGTAAAGCGATAACTATAAAGTAGCTATCCAGAATATCCAAGCCCATAAAACCCCTATGACAATCGTAGTGATGTCAACCTTTTCGATGCAGCAAAAATACTCGTACATAAGGAGCATAGTCGCCTATTCCAGAGACGCACGAAGAAGTCCGATCTCTGCCGGAACCCATGCACATCGGGCGTCGTCGTACAGTACATTTCCGTAGCGTAATCCGACACCAATACGGAGGCCGTAGCGTTTCGCTAACAGTATAGGATATTAGCAGCTTAGGCAGCTCGCTTCCGCGGATTAATAATTAGATACCTCCGTGAGTAATCTTTTGGCGAAATATGTCGGTAAACCGATAAATATCGAGATCCTAAGCTGGCCGGCCGGGCCAAGCGCTTGTTCTTGATTCACAAGGGCGCGACCATGACAAAGCGGATTATTCGGAAACTGTCTTAGAGCGTATTATCTTGGCTAGTTCCGTGATAAAGATATAAGCCTCGTGCGCGCTGCGCTCCGGCCGGAGTGTAAAAACAAGCGGCCAGCTGAAGCTAGACCGCACCGCACCGATCATTGTAGCAAGTTTTCAATGGACCCGCTTACATCAACTCGGGTATTGTGTTGTGAGGCCTCCAGCTTATAGGTGCGCCCTATTCATCTAGTTCTACACTGAACAGTAAGCGTAATACGCTTAGAAGGGAACCAATCTTATTGAGAGACAATGTTGTACAAAATTCTCGAACGGAGGCAATTCAAAAAACAGAAAAGATCCATCTATAAAACGAACCGATGAAATGAAGTTCCCAACTCGGAATATACTGTTGAGCGTCTGTTTCACAAATTTCTGCCCAAGAAATCCATGGGAAGCCGCGTTTAGAAACAAGAAAGGGAATTTCCTCACTTAAAGGTTTTTGTTTATGTGCTGTATTTTGTATCTGATTTATACAAGATTGCGCCTTTGAGCGTCCCTGTTTTTATCGACTTCAAACTGCATCGACTGTATTCTTTCTAATGCTTCTTTAAGGGACACCAAAGTAAGTGACTGGGGACCAATATCTTCAACTGTACTCGAGAAAGCGTCAGAGATTTCGGAGTTCGATTCACGGATCAGTTTGACGACTTCTCTGGCCGACAACCTCCTCCTGGGCCAATTCCCTTACTAACCCAGTAACCCTTGCACAAGACAAGAGAGTCAAAATGTATTTTCCGAGTCGAGTGCGAAGAAAGCGCATCCAAGGAGGTCGTCTGCCCGTCAGTTATCAGTCCGCGTGACTTGTGGTATTGTGCCCGAGGCGTATTTAACCCTCGTCACGTCACTGGGCCCGTCCCGTCGCGTACGGGACATCCTGACACCCGCTGCCAATTATCTTATTCGTGTTTCCCAACTGAATGTGCAACAATATTTGCTATTTTTCTACAAAAGGTTCATTTACTTTACATTGTTGGAGGCACCGATGATTCGCTGGCGAAAAAAGACGACCAGTAAAGGCGTGCTTTCTGTATCAACCTATTCCTCATCAGCGGCTTAAATTTAAAGGAAAGCTTAACCCAATTAAATAGTAGGTTGGAATAGACAAAAAGTCTTAAATTAAGAACTTCTCTGTATAATTATTCGGATGCCGAATTCACAAAAAAAGAAAACAACAATGTTTTGGGGAATGCTATACCCATCTAGCGGCCCAAAACGGGGCCGCTAGGTTTTTTAATTTTTTTAAAGATAGGCCTATGTTCAGCCACATCATCTAAAAGGTCTCGGCGAGAGCTTTCCATTGATTTGGCTGAACATAGGTCTACGTTGAAAAATTACCAAAATACGCTCTACCCCGTTTTAGTTTCATACCCTAAACAGCAGGTAAAGCATTACCCAAAACGGGAGGTTTTTTTTTTACTGTTTTCATTTCAATCATACACAAAGAAAAAGGTAAAACAAACCCATAACTAGTTTTGAGCAAGAAAGTACCGATCGAATGTGACAGACATCAGCTTCCCCAAGAAAAAGCCTTTCCAGGAATCAAGAACATCAAAGATCAACGACAAGCAAAAAAAAAAAAAAATGCGATATTAAAAAAAAGTGCTGTACAATTTGTTGCCTGTACAATTCACATTTCCTGTAAACAAGGCGTGAAAAAAAGCTTAAAATTTCGACCCTCTCGCCCTCTATTAGCTTAACTGCGTATAATAACACGCGTCGTTAAGATGCGCGCTGATTTCCGTCTCTCATTCGGATTCAAAGACGCAAAGCGGGTGTTCTCAGTCTTTATTTTTCTAGTAAGGATTAAGTAAAAATGCCAGCCTGATGAGGCAGAGCGAGCAGAAGCTAATAGGTAAACAGCGAACAAGATGTCTTTTTTTCCGAGGGGGTCTTCTCATTAAGAGGCCCGCTGCGCTGCGCCCCCTCGATTTGACCAGCAACGAGTTAGGTTGTTGTTACGAAGGAAAGAGAGGGGGCGATGGAGAGGGAGGGGGCTCCGCAAATTGATTTGCCATTCATTTATGCGAGCCAAGCGCACTTGGCATGCAGCGCATAAATTGCCTTGCTCTGATTGGCAGGCGGCGACGCGCGGCGGCGGCTGCGGCGGCGTCTTGCAATCAGCCCGGGAGTAGAAGCTAGTTGCTACTCTTCTTCGGGCGGGAGCCCTCCCACGAGGGGGGGTGTCCCCATGACCAGCCCGTTTACCGGGTCACTGTCCACCGAATTGTCTGGGTAAGATAGAATATGTAATAGGACAAATGTTCATTACTGCTGTACACTAAAAAACCGTGTTATTTTTAAAGCTTAAATTCTTAATACCTTCTCCTTTGCTTTGTAACCCATATTTGCCCAAAGAATTCGTAGTGAAATTTTTCTTTAGAGAAATTCGAAGGATTTTCCCCATTAAATTACGCAATTTTAAGCTTTCGAAAACGCCTTAATTATTATATTTCAGTTTTCCATAGAAGCGATATCATTTAAATTGTGACGAGACAACTGAACTAAATGGTCCTGAACTAAAAAGATCCTAAATGTTACTGAACTAAAAAGATCCTCTATTTTTTTATTTATTTTTTTCCGAAGTGGGTTAATGCCCAGCCAACCGGACCGACGGTAGGAAATCGACAATCGCTGGTGGCTAAACTGATTTGAAAGGCAAGAAATATTTCAGTTCGTTGAAAAGTAGCTGATAAGCCGGCTAAGACTGAGCTCGTAAGTTTATGAGTTGAATAGTGACAAAGGTTTTCGGGAAGCCCATCTTGGGAACACCGTTTGGTCCATGCCTATAGGACATGGAAACTTCAGCAACCCGTAAACTAAATGCTTAAGGCCACCCTCAACGCATTCCACAGTCATGCCTGTCTACGTACATCACTAATAATAGATTTCTGAACGCATCTCTGCATCAATGTGCAGTATTCGTGCGTTAGGGTGCGAATGCGTACACCGAAAAACGTATCAATTTATCAATGCTCCAATACATTCACGTGTCCATATATTCGCGTATGCACGTTAATGAGCCGAAGCGAACGAAGTTAATAAACCGATTACGCACTACTGTCAGCAATATATGATTCCCTTTGAGGAAGGCGAGACGTTTCCTGAAATACAACGGCGGATCGAGCAGTTCTTCTTTCTCCTGTGATACTACATCCATTTCCAGACTGAGAACCCTCATGGAAATCACTGATACAAAGAATTCCTGATTTGGGAACACCTACGGCCATTCTGGGATGAAGTTAAAACGGGACCATGTCGTGCTTTCATTAAATTTCAAGAAAGGACCAACAGCCATATCAATGGCAACCTCATGCCGACCCCTTTACATTATGGCTGCTTGTGGGCCGATCTGGAAAACTAGTGAAAATACGACCACGACATGGTTCCGTTTTACCTTCACCCCAAAATGGGTAGGTTTTCCCCAAACATGAATTATTTTCATCAGTGATCTTCAGTTCCAAATCCGCACTATCCTCTCCAAATTCATCTATTGAGATTCCTCCCCAACAATACGTCCGCGCCACCCTCCTTGCAAAACTGAGGACCCATCAACCACATTGAAAACAAAACCCCACCGTTTTTTTCTTTCCTAACAATGATGCACCTAGAGAAACACAATGACATTACCTCTTATAACAAAATCGTCTGCTTGAATGCTCCGCATTGTTATCTATCTTTGTTTAGCTCATCGTAAGACAACCCTAAGATACATGGCAACCCCTAAGGCAGCACTGCCGATGATGAAATATTGCCCGGGTACACTCAAGCACAAAAACAATGCGATTGCATTCTTCCGGGTAACCTTCCAAGGCGCAACCCGGTGCAGGGACTGGGACTGTACCGTGGGAGATTTTTAGCGACGCGCTAAAATAACGGCGATATTTGACGTACAGCCGATTTTACATGTCCTCCTATACGACGAAAAATGGAACAAGTCGAATGGGTTCACTGGTTTACTGACGGAATGAATGATAAACTTAACATCAATTCTACGCATCAATCTCCTTATTGCGGCGAGAAGAGTAAAAGGTCGAATGGGCAAGTTGATTGGGGCTTAACTACTCTGACGTATACTGCGGAAATAGGCGTTGATTTTAGATACCGTTACGCTGTGGGAAATTGGAACAGGTCGAATGGGCGAGATGACTCATTGGCGAAATCACAGTGAGTCAGTAATGTACAGTACAAAGACATGCTACTTTTTGTATCGTTTCTCAAAACAAAAATAGTAAAACAGGTCGAATGGGAAAAAATATTTTTCTGTAAATGAGCATATACGGTATTTAACTCACAGATGATTGTGCACATCATCCGTCTTTGAAACGGAATGGGGGTCGAATGGGCAATCGGAGCAACAGATCCAATTGATTTTATTATGGTAGACTGTTTCAATATAACCATTGATCAGTGCACACAATCGAATTCAGTACACCATTACAGTAGGTCATTAACAAAAATACATTCGCATGCTACATTAAATGCATCGTCATGACTTACTTAAGAAGGTTTTGGTGCCAATCTTGCTTGCTATAAATTAAAATGTTGCCTGCTATGAATGAATTTGAAGTCCACAATTTATTTAAGATCTCTCGACTATTTCTTAAAAAAAGAGTATATCAAGGTTAAAGAAAATCCTACCATACTTCAATGCAACGAAATGTAGGAACGCACAATGCAGGTATACAGTAATTCGGTGTGTAGAGGTATCAACGTGTTTAAGTAACGCAGAACGCGTTAGAAAAGGGTACCGCACATCGCACGTGACAAAAACAAAATAAGAAAAGAGAAGAAAAGCAACACCGTCTAATAAAATCAAGAATGACCTACATAAAAAAAAACTCTATAAAAAGAGAGAAAAAAGTGGGCAAGCAGGGCCGCGGGTCCACCATTATGCCATTCGCGGCATAATAAAAGTAAGAGGGCGAGTTTCCGAATTAATGTCTTCTTTTTCTTTCGCTCACTCTGAGCCTAATACATTGAATAATTGAGCGCATAATGAGCTTGGAATCCTTGTTTTCAGCCCATAAAGTGATTTCACAAACAGGTAAAAAGATCCCCTTTAAGAGGACAGCCGGATGAATGTAATGTTTTGCGGGAAAATTTAAAGGCTTTACGAGTGGGGAAAGTGACGGCCCGGTTGTTCTTTTCATACATCCCCTTTAAAAAAAGACACTTAATTGTCTGCAATCTCTCCTGCTCTTGCCGCTCCATCTTTTATAGGGCAACAGTTCCAACCCCATTTTTTATCCATCAGCGACACTTCCGTAAAGAAAATAGGCTGAAAATTCGTTCCGAAATACATTAAAATTTCTACAAGACTGAGAATTTTGCAGCAGGTTGACGGAAGATCTTAGAAAAGCAAACTAGCGCACATGTGATAATCGCGGCATAAATGAATGGACGAAAATCAAAACGAACACTCTGACAGCGGTGGGATTCGAACCCACGCCCTTTCAGACTGGTGCCTAAAACCAGCGCCTTAGACCACTCGGCCACGCTGCCTAGCTATCAACCCTTTGTGTATTCCCACCGGAATGGAAGGCAGAATTCTTATGGAGTGTTGTACAGTAGAGACCTTGGGTGTTTTTCGAGGTCATTTTTATAATATTGAGGCCAAATCTCAAGAACATAGCTCTACTCTTGACAGCTATGTGATGAAGCCTCAAAAGCATTGCAGATCTCCTCGTGATTTTTTTTTTACAGTGTAACCGTCTTGACTCACCCGACCGTTAAGTCAACGGACCACAACTCCCAATCTTCACTGCATTTACTCCAAATTCATTTACCTGTAAAAAAAATCATAAAAATGACTTTAAAAGGCTCATACGAGAACTACACATAACTTTGGTCGTATAAATAGATTGAGAATTTTTCGGATTCGGTTCTTGAAGATTGAAGATCTAGGTAGTATAACTCACTAACGTGCAAATTATTTCGCACGCTTTCAAACATACATGGCTTAAGATAAATTCACTCTAATGCTCTATACGTAATCTAAAGAAATAAGGAAACACGCAAAACATATAGAAAGATACAAGAGACTTAATCAAATATGGGCAAATAATATAACCGGGAAGTTCTACCGTTATCTTTTATGTTCATCAGCTTATTTCAAAGCGAATTCTTGAGAAAATCTCCGGAGGGAAGACAAGCTCGATTTTTAGCCAATCTGCCCGTAGGAGACAATCAGAGACTGCCTTTAAATCGCAGATGAGCTTCAAACAAAGCGTCGAGTTCGCTCGTTTGTGTGTGAGAACACGTTTCCAACCCGGAAACAGTTTCTCATAAGAAATCCGTTGGCGTAATCAGAGCAGATCAAGACACTTGTAATGTTGCACCCCGGCTGAATGCATTTCAATTTGAGGTGCCTCCCCCCCCCCCTCCCCGGAGGCGATCGGAGCTGAGGGGGGACGGTGACGGACACCATTAATAAAAGAGATGACGCGACATTTTGATCAGATAGTGAAGTGGTACGGATTCTTCGTCTCTGGGGAGGAAAATTAGGAGGAAGGAAGGAGCAAAGACGTGTCAGGAGCACTCACAGGGGTGCTGATTCGGATTTGCCGCTTTCGACAAAACGAATCTACCAAATAATTTCAATTTATTGCGTAAAAAAGTAGGTCCTCTGACAAACTCCATGATAAAATTTAATACCTACTCTGTAGATTTGAAAGTTGGATTTTCCACTTCTTGAGGTTTACCTTTTGAGGATCTCCTTAACTTTCGTCGACAAGTCGAGATAAGTAAACAGTAAACCTTACCTTGGTTGAACTAGAGCCCTTGATGTACTACAGAAGAGGCATTGGGCAGCCATTTTGTTTCTGATGGGATCATCCAATGCATTAGAAACTTTGGAAACACGATGGCGGCGCCCATAGTTTTGCACCCTCAATGCCTTCTCTCTAGTATATAAACAGGCCTCTAGGTTGAACTAGCCTTGGTTAGCCGCAGCTTTGGAATAACCAAACCTCACGATAGCAAAGCCTGATGCCACTTAATACTGTTTCTGCCACCGAAAGTAAGGCAGCAACTGACCTGGCAAACGAGCGGAGTGGTAGAAAATCAAGGCACAAGGCACTTACAAGCGGAGTTATGGCGGAGAGTCACAAGGCAATTCACCTAAACGACGTTATCTATGAACTAACTAAGCAACGCGATTATTTCATCCTCAGAATAGAACGGAAGGTTGAACCGAAATAGATTCATACAAACCAGTTCATATAGATATCCACCCATGAAAACTGGTGGTGTTTTCGTCCAATGCGTGTTTTGGGTGGGAAAGAGAGAGGATGAAGCACGTCTTTTGGTTAGTTTCTAACATAGACAAATGAATAGAAAGTACTAAAAAACGTTTCGTTTGATAGAAGAGCAGGTTTAAGGCAAAGGTTAGCTCAACGGAAGGAAAAAAAATATCTAATCTAAAAGACCTTGTTTTGCAATACGTGAAAAGAAAAAGGAACTCCAAAATGACAGAATTCTTGAACAACATAGAAATATAAAAAAAAAAAATAAACGGCGCTAGTAAAGATTTAAAAAATGCTTTAAAATAATAATCTTTAATCTACTGTTCTCGGAAGGATTGGTTATTTGTCTCATTTGAGAAAATATTTTCGCGTCCCGAAGTAAAACTTCGAACTTGAAGGTTTTAGGGGCAGAAGTTTTGATTTTGGCGGGAAAGCGCATCCGGACTTTTTGACCTTGACCACGAACAGAATTGCTAATTTCTGGGGACTGCGGCGACCCAAACGAAAAGAATAATAACTTTGCGGCAGTGACAGGTTCAACAAGTTCGGCAATAATGCATTTCCGGTTCCGTTCGGAACAAGTGTGAATCAGCAGGGGGGCTATAGATGGGGACCGGAGGAGGGAGATCGGGGAGGGGGGGTGAAGGAGAACCCGCCCACCCGTCGAAAAGGACAAAGTCGGGGAATGCTCTTTTCTGTTTTACAGTTCCTTCTCCAAAGGGGAAGAAACTACGGTATACCGAGGATAAAACGGTTCTCTTCATGATCAGATGCTCAACCCGTTCCTGCCATAATTTTGCGAAGGTTAAATTTACTCTCAGTGGTTCCACCACGTTGTACACAAAACATTTTTTTTAAGTTACACGCGTGAAATTTATACATACATAAAAAAAGATTCACCTTTTTTTTTAAGCTAGATTAGCTCCATGGACCTTAAGTCAAATACCGCTTACTTCTCGGCGCCGGACGTTTAAACTGCCGCTGATAGGCAAGCGGCATCGAGCTTAGCAACTTTTAGCTTAGTTTGAGAGATTAGGCTACGTGTCTTGTTTTCCGGTCTGATCGGATTTGTGACGAGAGGTGGAACATAAAAGGGATAAATTTCCACCTTAATTTCACAGCAGAATCCGGCGAAATGATGCACGCCTTCTCGCCTTCCTGCGACGACGCAAGCTATCATACCTGCCTCACTGCTTCTTCCTTTCTTTGGGAGCTACATGACCGCTTGATTTTGACGGTCCGCAAATGGAGTCAGTTTGTTTGATAGATTGCTGTAATAAACGGTATTTGTTCGCTGGCAGCCGCTTGTTGCTTTCGAGGGATGGAATAACGCGCCCTGCTGACACGTTGCAGAGCAGGAGCGCCCTCCAAACAGACACAATTGATGCCCGGAATCCCTTTCAATAGGCGCTAAAAGCGGACCGTTTCTTACCAGCACACGCTTATTCAGGCCATTTTCAGCCTGCTGTTCTTGCGAACCAAAATGGGCCACGGCTTAACACTTCAAAGTTGATCTTGTATCCTGACTCTCGTCGCTAGGCAAAACGAGGTAAGGCAAAAGACACCTAACCTAACCCAACCAAGTCCATTGGTTCATATGCCTTGGTGACCTATTGTCACCAAGCCCAATATTACTGTACCATAAGAGGAGCGCCCTTCATGAATGTAACGAGTAACGGCATTAGATTTGGCGACAGGCGGGTGTAGCGACAGCAAGGACATCGTTCACCTAACTTTTCTTTACCAAAGAGGTTGCATGGGTACATCGTTGAAAATGTTATTAAATAAGAATTTGTTGAACACGAAAAATTGCGATGTTTGAAATTTAAGAGTGTTGGCTAGATGATTAAGAAAAGCGGACTGAAGGCTAATCGCATAGGCAATTGCCTTGACAATGTTATGGTAAATGTCCAACTTCCCTACGGACATCCTTTCATTAGCGTTCTTGCCTAAAAATCATACAGAGGACTATCTTCTAGCTTTTTCAATTAAATGACATGCCACACTGCGTGCGCGGTCCATCTCAAAAGCTGTTGTAAAGGATTAGGAAGATACACAAGTTAAATATGCGAACTAATTTCTTGCTCATAATGGGTAAGAACGACATGTGGAGCTAACCAACATAAGCATTCAACCAACCTCACTAAAAGTCAAACGCCTTGAAATAACTGTCCCGAGTGCCTTCACACTTTTTTCCACACTAGGATTGTGGACCAACTTCCTCTCACCCAGATTTCAAAAGCCAATCAGAGAGGGCTCTTAAGCTCCTCCAACCAATCACTAACCTTGCACAAAAAATACTAACCCCTATATTAGGTAGTCCCACATCTGTTTTAGGTTACTGTAGGTGAAACAGGAGCAGCGTAATTTGGTTATTTTTGAAGATAAACCTATCAACAACCATATCAATTGGAAGGTCTCGTCGAGAGCTCTTCATTGATATGGTTATACAAAGGGATATCTTTAAAAATAACCAAAATACGCTTTCCCCTGTTTTACCGTCATAACTAAATTGGGGGTTGGTTTTTACTCTGTGGAGTGATACAGGCGAACCTGTAGTACTCTAAGCACTGACAGTAACACATGTTGACCGCAGTGGAATTACTACACTCGATGTCTCAGCCATCATTCAATAATTCAGCGAGAAACTCCGAATAGCTAAACTAAACTGTTTCTCGACATAGGCCTAGGATTGCTAGGTCGCGGTTGTAGTCGGCGACGGTTGCAGATGGTCGGGAAGCTATAAGCCTCCAGCTCGTCGAAGCGCAAGGACGCCGCGATGTTGCGCGGTGCGCTGCGTGGCGAGGTGCCAACAAAAGGTGTGTGATGCTGCAGTCTAGTCTAGACCGTTGATGCTCCAATTCTTTTTGTGTGTCAAGGAGTGCACCCTCCGCGTTTCAATTACGGTGCGTTCTCACACACAAACTCTTTTCCGCACATTGTTCGCCTCGTCGCAGACGGAAGGATGTACAAAATTTCCTTACCGTTAGCCGAGACGACTTCGGTCTGTTATTTTAACTCAGTTCGCAACCCTCGACGAGGGCAATGGTTGAGGTAAACTTGGAAGTAAACTTCCGGAGTAATTCTACATCAGTGAATAGGGGTGGTTGCATTAGCTAATAACTCGCTTTTTACTACGAACTACAGTACCGGTCAAAAGTATGGACTCACTTTTTTTTTCGTTTTTTAAAACTGCTGTAGAACTTGGACCAGTGGGTTAAAAATGTTCGTTCTGTGCTTAAAATGTTTGGACAACATTCCTAAACAAAGCCCAGAAGATTTGGTTCCGATTAGATTGTTTTGGCACCCCCTGCAACCCTTAACGTG